>Ga0136611_10000270_pt1 | contig 33001 bp, 37 predicted proteins | sample AntDrymUQ2232306_2_FD_106645 | JGI IMG/M metagenome (GOLD analysis project Ga0136611, IMG submission 106645) | Polar desert sand microbial communities from Dry Valleys, Antarctica - metaG UQ223 (23.06) | ecosystem: Environmental > Terrestrial > Soil > Desert | place: Antarctica: Dry Valley...
GCCGTTTTCGCCATATCGAGCGCACCCTGATGGTGATGCGTCATCGTGTCGAGAAACTGCAAATCATACGGAGCGGACGCGGCGTTCGGTGAACTTTTCATCTCCGAATGATTCATCATTCCGTTATGATTCATCGAATTATCATTCATCATCTGATTGTGATTCATACCGTTCATATTCATCATCGAATTAGCGTTTGAATTAACGACGGCGGTGTTCGTGCGCGTGTTTGTATTAGTCGTGGTCGGTGCGGTTTGGCAAGCCGCGAAAGCGATTGCCGCGACGCTCGACGCGATTGTTAAAATTATTGTTTTCATTTTTTCTCCTGTTTTGATTTTTTAGTCGGCAACGACAATGCTTCCCTTCATCATTCCCATTCCGCAGGTAAAAATTACTTCACCCGCTTTGGTCGGCGTAAAGCTGACGATTACGTCTTTGCCGACGGGCAGTTTTTTGCGAATTTTAAGTTTCGGAAAAACGACCACACTGCCGCAGTTATTTTTGTCGGCGCGGTTGAAAACGAGATTTAATTTGTGTCCCGCTTCGACCTCAATCGAAGACGGCGAAAAGCCGTTTTTGTCCACCGTGATTTTGACCGTTCGCGTGTGCGCTTCGACCACGTTTGTGACCAAAGCGAATGCGCCGCCAAAGCTGCCGATTAACGCCGCCAAACCTAGAAACAATTTCATTTTATTCATATATTTTTCTCCAAATCCGTATTTCTATAATTTTAATTTTCACTGACAACGACTTTGCCGCGCATCATATTCATTCCGCACGCAAAACCGATTTCGCCCGCTTCGGTCGGCGTAAATTCAACCGTAACGGTTTCGCCGACAGGCAATTTGCGCGTAATATTTTGCTTGGCAAAGACGACTTCACCGCCGCAGTTGTTCGCGTCTGTTCGGGTGAACGCCAGCTTTACGGGCTGACCTTTTTTTACGTTGATTGACGCGGGTTCATAGCCTTTACCTGAAACCGTAACTTTAATCGCGTCGCCCGAATCCATTGTTTTATTTTCACTCATATTTTTATCCGCTTCTTTGACATTAACGACAAACGGCACGGTAATAACTTTGCCGCCGCGCTGAAACTGCGCCCAAATTTTATACAAACCGGAACGCGGAAACGACGTGTGCGCCGACACTTCCGACGCGCTCGGTTTAGCAGTTTCGCCTTCCGTCGTCGAATGCTTGTGTCCGTCGCTGTTATGTTCATCCATTTTGTCCGATTCTTTATGCTCGCCTTTCGACATCGGATGCGCGTGGAGGAAATCTTTCAAATCTTCGCTGATAAGAACGAAGTGCGCGAGTTCGCCCAAGTAGTTTTGCAAATCAGCCGCCGGTTCGTTTGTTTTCGCGTCGAAAACTTGAAAATCGAGCGTCAACTCTTGTCCGGCTTTTATTTCCGCGCCCGGTTTCATCACAATTTTTAATCCGTCAACCGTTTTTTCAAATTTCGTGTCGGGCGTTAAAGCGACTTTAGCGCGTTCCGTTCCCGCAACTTTGACGTCAATTTGCTCGACGACTTGAACCGCGCCTTTCGGCGTAAAATCTGCATAAAGGCGATATTCGCCGCCGTTCGGGAAATTGTGCGACACGCGATAACTGCCGTCCGCCGATTGTTCGGGGTGAATGTGATAAAACTCCGCCAAATCACTCGATACGACAAGCAAGTGCATCGGTTTCTCGTGGACTATTTGCAAATCCTTGACGATTGCGCCCTGCTTGTCTTTAACGGTAAAGGAAAACGTCGCCGGAATACCGGCTTTTACTTCCATCGGCTCTGCCTTGAAATCTATTCTAAAAGCCTTCGCCGTGTTGGTGATTGTTTTGTCGTTTGTCGCGCTGTTTGCGGCGACGGATTGATTTTTGTCAACCGTTTCCGTAACCATCGCGTTGCTGTCGCAAGCCGCCAAAAAAACCGCAAAAATCGGCAAGCCCAGACTCAAAAAAATAATTCTTCTAATCATTTTATTTCCTTACTACTTGTAAAACTTCTTCTAAATTTTTCGTAAATTTTTCAGCCGTTTGGAATCCGCGCAGACGACGAAACTCTTTTCCATCAGGCGTAATCAGACGGAAATCCGGCAAGCCGACGACTCCGAATTTTTCCGCCAACTGCGGTTCTTTGTCCGTATCAACTTTGAACAAAACTACATTTTGCAAAATTTCTTTGACCTTTGGGTCGGCAAAAGTTTCTTTTTCCATTCTTTGACACGGCACGCACCACTCGGCATAAAAATCAATTAGCAAAGGTTTGTTTTCTTTCTGCGCTTCGGCGAAAGCGTCGTCTAAAATCTTAAACCCCTGCGGCAAAACAAAAGCGTTTTCCGATGTTCCACTCGGCGTTTTGACGTTGGCTTTGCTTGCCACAAGCGTTGCTTTGAAACCTGTCTTATCAACGGTCTCAATAATTTTTTGCTCGTCAATTTGCGATGCGTCGAATGTTATCTCGAACTCATCACGCTCCAAGTGCATTTCTACTTTTTTCACAGCTTCAAGCCCATCCAGGGCTTGTTTGACCGTATCCGGTCAGGTCATTCATATCGCGCCGCTTTTGCTTTTGCTAAAACCTTCAATGTGCAGAAAAACCGTTTTCAGCCTTTCACCGCCGTTTTGATTTTCCGCTGTCCGCAACTCGCCGCAACCGGCGAAAAATAATAAAAATGCTGCTAAAAATAAAATTTTTTCCATTGATTACCTCTCTAACCCGGCTGCGTCGTGCGAAGTTGATAAACGCCTTCGGTCACAACGCGCTCGCCTGACTTTAAACCTGAATTTACTTCGTAAAAATCCGCGCCTTCCGCGCCCAAAGCGACGGCTCGCCGCTCGAAACTTTCGCCGCCCGTGAACACATAAACGAAGGTTTCGCCCTGTTCGCGGACAACTGCTAATTTCGGCACGGCGAGAACTTTTCTATCTCCGCTCGTGTCAATCGTAACTTCGACAAAATTACCGTCGCGCAGACGATTGAGCGGATTTTTCACTTCATAAATTACGGCAACGGCGCGCGTTTCCGCGTTGACCGTTTGACCGATTGAAACAAGCCTGCCGTCGCCGTCCGCCGTGCCGATGGTATAAATTTCGCCGCTCAAAGCCGAAGATGTAAAACTCGCGCGGGTTGATTCGCGGACAATTGGCAAATCTTTCTCGAAAACCTTCGCTTCGAGCACAACGGTTGACAGATTGCTGATGCTCAAAAGCTGCGTTCCGCTTTCGACTTGCTGCCCGCTCGTCGCTTTGATTTCGTCAATCAATCCGGTAATCGGTGAAACGAGCGGAAAATTGCGCGTCGGCTGATTAATGCGCGGAGCGCGAAAGATGTTTTGTCCGGCGGTTGTCTGCTTAATTTGACTGTCCAGCAGACGAACTTGCTGTTCGGCGGAAGCGACTTCCTGCTCGGCGACTTTAACCGCAGTTAAGGCTTCTTCAACTCGCTTTTTCGGAACTGCGCCGACTTCCACAAGATTTTCCGAGCGGCGCAATTCGCGCTGTGCTTGGGCAAGACGAGTTCTGGCTTGGTTAGCAGTGGCGCGTTGGTTGGCTTGTTGTGCCTGAAGCTGCAAAGCTGTGTTCCGCAATTCCAATCGTTTGGATTCAATTTCGCGCTGCTGCGCTTCGACTTCGAGACGCTGCGATTCGAGTTCGGTCTGCCCTGACACATCCAAAATTTGTTCGACGTAGCCGATTTGTTCGCCGCGTCCGACCGCCGCGCCGAGAGTGATGCCTTCGCGCAAAACGATGCGTCCGGCAACCGGCGGAACGACGACGGCACGCGCGTCGGGACGCGCCCTGACAATTCCCGTCGTTTTTAATCCGCTCGTAATCTGTTTGATTTCGACCGCCTGCGTTTTGATTCCGAAAAGCAGTTGCGATTCTTTTGAAACGGTAACTCTGCCACCGAGCGTGTCGGCGATTTCCGCCGACGGCGCGGTCTCGGTGGTTGTCGTCGCCGTAATCTCTCTCGCTTGGCGCGGCGGCGCGAGATACGCTAATGCAAAAGTGCCGAGCGCGAAAAACAAAATCGCGCCGACGGCAAACGGCGCGACTCGTCGCAGGCGAGAGCCGCCGCTCGCGTCTTTCGATTTGACGAAAACAAATCCGAGCGCGCCCAAGGTCAACAAACTCAAAATTATCATTCCGAGCCAAAACGTCCAATTGACGGGAGCTTTAGCGATGCTGACGGGAAAATCGGTTGAAAAAATGCGCCCGTCGCTCGCTTTGACATTGAAAACAATTTTGTAATCGCCCGCGTTTTGAAAAACATACGCCGCGCGATAAGCGTCGCCTTCGTGTTTAGCCGCGATGTTTTCGGCAACGCTTGCGCCGTTCGTCGTCGTAATATTTGCCGAAACCTGCGCGTTGTCGAGCGCAAGCGGTTCGCCGCCGCCAAAACCGCCTTCGACTTTCTCTGCAACCCGCACGACAAACTGCGCGTTTTCTCCCGTTCGCGCATCGGACGGCGTGCGCGTCAATTGAACATTAAACTGTCCGTTATCGGTTTGCACGTTGCGTTCGGCGGTGACGCTGGCGATTTTAACTCCGGTCGCAACAGTCGTCGCGGTCGTCGTTTTAGTTTTCTTATCGGCATAATGGTCTTCTTCGCCGTGCGCCTTTACAGTTATCAGTGAACAGCCAACAGTTATCAGCAGCAGTAAAACACAAAATAGCCGCCGCCCAATCAACCGATAGCCGAAAGCCTGTAACTGATAACTGATAACTGATAACTGATAACTGTTCATTAGTGTTTGTGTGCCGAGCCATAAAGCGCCTGCATCGTCAAAACGTCCACGCGGACGGCTTCCGTAATCGCTTTTGCCTGCGCTTCGTTCGCGCCGCTCGCTTTAATATCCGCGCCGAGCAGCAAATCGTTGTCGTGACCTTTTCCGGCAAACTGCGCGAGAAAAGGCGCGGGAACGCCGTCGGCGCGAACTTCCTTGATAATCGGCGAGCCGTCTTTGTTGTCATAAACTATAATCACGTCTTTTCCTTCAACTTTCACGATGGATGCCGCGCCGACTTGCTTGCGCGCGCCGCCCGCCGTCGAAAAAGCCAGATAGGAATGATGGTCTTTGTCGGGAACTTTTGAGTCGGTGTCTTTTTCAATCGAAGCGATTTTGTCTGCCGGAATATCTTTATGCTGCGTCGTGAATGCTTGCGCGTCGGGAAAAACCGCTTTGATACCTGCCGGAGCATCGTTGTCGGTTTTCGGCGCAGCGTTCGTTGTCGCTGCGTTCGATGCCGTATTAGTGGCGACCGTATTAGTCGTTTTATTAGTCGTTTCCGGGCTTGACGCACACGCGCCTGCCAAACCGACCAAACTTAAAATTGTTACGATAGCGATATATTTCATTTTTTCTCCTCTTCGTTTTGTTTTTTGGTTATTTGCGTAAAACCGTCTTTCCCGGAATTTTTGAAAATCCCGCGCAGGAATTTTTCGCGCTCGATTGGCGGAACGATTTCCCTGTCGGGCAAAACGGAACTCGTATCGGGCGCAAATCCTTCGGGCGGAATCTTTGTACCGAGCGCGTTTTCGATTTCCCTCAGAGCCTCATAATAATCGCGCAAAGCGTCGTTATATTCGCGGACGTTTTCGCTTAATTTGCGTTGTTCGTTAATAACTTCAAAAAGCGAAAACTCGCCCAGACTGTAAGCGGCGCGAATCGTCGTCAAATTGGCTTCGGCGCGCGGCAAAATCTGCGTCGCAAAAATCACTAACTTTTCCGACGCGGCGCGGTATTTTCGATAAGCGACCGCCACATCTTTTTTGATATTTGCTTCGAGAAACTCACGCTGTCTCCGGGCGATAACTTTACCGCTCACAGCTTCGGCAATCGCGCCTTTATTTCGATTAAAAACGGGTAAATCAATCGCTACGCCGAATGTCAATTCCCTGCTTTTATCAACGATAAAACCGCCGCCGACTCTTTCGGGTAAATCAATTATTCCGTTGCTCCGCGAAAATTTCACCGAACCTGCAATGTTTGGCTTGCCTTGGGCATTTGCCAGATTGATTCGCGCCGCGCCGACTTCTTCGGCAAGGCGCGCGGCTTGCAAATCCGAGCGTTCGCGCAAAGCGATTTCCGTCAATTGCGAGAGCGGCAAATCGAGTCGCGGCGGGCGTTCGCTCAAAGGCGCGAGCCGCAAATCTTCACTGACATCCAAACCGATTAACGCCCGCAGGCTCAAAAGCTCGGTTTCGATTTCGCTTCTGGTGTCAATCACCTGCACGCGAAGGCGTTCGGCTTCGACGCGCACCAAATTCAAATCGAGCGGCGCGACATCGCCTTCTTTCAGCCGCGCATCGGTTATTCGGAGAAGTTCCGCGTCAACCGCAACGAGTTTTTCGAGCGTTTCGAGCTGCCGCGCCGAAGCAATCGCTTTCGCGTAACTCTGCCGAATTTCATTGCCGAATTGTCTTTCGAGTGCGCTCAGTTCGGCTTGCGTCTGTGCGATTTCAAGTTCGGCGAGCGCGATGCGTTTCGAACGTTTTCCAAAGAGTTCAAACTCTTGAGAAATGCCGACACTCAAATCGCTTTCCGCCTCGCCGCCCAAAAAACGAGGGCTGCCGTATTCGGCTTCCAGCGTCGGATTCGGACGCTGGCGGGCGGTTACCAGTCTGGCTTGCGCGATATTCAATCGTTGCCTCGCGGCAAGAATATCAGCACGTCGCTGCAAAGCAGCCTCAATCAAATTTTCAACCGTCGTGCCGTTTTGATTAACGTATTGCGCTGACGCTGAAGCGATCGGAGTTTTATTTTCGTCCGAATTTTGCGCGAAAAGCTGTGCGCCGAAGACAAACAAAAATAGCCCCGCGAAAAACAGTTTTGAATATTTTTTCTTGAACTGATTCAACATTCTTTCACTTATATTTCGCTTATACCGAAACTGTTTCCGGTTCAATCGTCTGTGCTTTCTGACGAAAATTCCTGAAGAGCCGGAACGCGACGAATCCAAGCAAAGTCAATAACCCAATCGCTCCCAAACCGAGCAAAGCGCTTCGCGCCCAACCCGCATTTTCAGCCGAAGATTCAACCGGCGCAAGTTTAATTTCCGCCGTGCCGAAACTGATAATTTCATCTTTGCCGGAATGATTTATTTTCGAGCTGAGTTTGACGGTGCTTTGTGGAATCGGCGGAATCGTCAAGCGATAAACGCCCGGATTTTCAGTCGGATTGACAATGATTTCAGTCTTTTTGCCGTCTTCGCCTTCGATTAATAAAGTAATTTTTGCATTACTGATTGGTTCATTGGTTTCGTGCGAAGTCAAAAATAGTTTTCCGCCGATTTCCTTGTCCGGTTCGAGAAGCGGAGTTTTGAGCAAAATCTCAAAATCATCCGTTGTCGCTGTGCGCGTTTCTATATTTTGCTTGACACTGGTTTGCGGCTTTGCTTCACCGTGGTCTTCGCCGCCGTGCGCGAAAATCGGCAAAGGACTTGCCAGGAGCGTTATAATTCCGACAAGCAGTATTTCTCGAAAAATTTGCTGAAAAATCGTATTCATAAACACCGGCTAAACTGCAAATATCATTCCAAGAATACGAATGTGCTATCTCTAAGTTTTTTATGGTCTTATGATAATGAATAATCGTTATTATTGTTTGCAAACAAACATCTATTGGCTCTTATCAAACAACTCGCTCGATTGCGCTCAGGCTTCAATTAAATTTTGCTTAACTCCAGTCTTGAGTTGAAAATAAGTTTAAGAATTAGACGCTGATGGACACGGATTCGGCGGATTTTCGCCGATATGATTAAATAATTGTTTTATAAATCCGCGCAAATCAGCTAAATCAGCGGTCATCCGCGTCTAATTTCTTTCATATTTTCAACTCAAGACTCAGGTTTGCTTAAGCATTAAGTTATTGCCAAGCGTTTGAAGAAAAATGCAGGTTTTATATTTTTTGAAAGATTTGGAAAATTAACGCGGTTCGATTTTCTCGAAGCACGGAATACATAAATCACGCCCGCCGAATTTGCGGATGCGCGTTTCCATCGCCGCTTCGCCGCAATCGGCGCACTCGATCGAAGTGTGAATTCGCGCCTTTTTTGGCGGAGTCGTTTCGATTTCGGTGACGGAAAAAAGCTGTTCGGTCGGCGCGTCCAAAATTCGTTCGGCTTTGGCGACGTGCAGTTCTTGAAAACGTGATTTTTCTTCCGGCGTATTAGTTCCATTGCGGACTTTGGCGAAAAGTTGGCGGTGTTCGTCATTCGGGTCGCCCCACGCCGTCAGTTTGGTTACAACGCGAATCGCTTTTGCGTCCGAGCGGCGAATGAAAGTGTAAGCGTTTTTGCCGTAATCGCGGTGAATCAAATTGCCTTTGCCGAACGTGCAGCCGGTCAAAAACTGAATCGCGTCAATCGCGCACATATCGGTTTCGACGACGGCGACGACTTCTTCGTCCGCCGAGTGCGCGCCGATTTCCCGAAGCGCGATTTCCGCCGCCCGAATGCCCATCGCCAAACCCGGACACATATGCCCGTGAAACGCTTTGATTTGATTGACTAATTCTTCCTGCATAAAAACCTCTCTTTTCCGGTGAAGATTTTTACCGATTTCCAAAATTTACGTATCAAAAAGGCGAGTGCCGCCTTTGAAAAAATAAATTGTCTTAACCGCTCCTGTCGGCACGGACTAAGTTCGATAAATCGAAGTATTTAATTGTGATAATGCTTTGCCGCGAGTTTGTCAAATATTTTCGGCGCGTATTGAAAATTAGAGTAAAAAATATTTCATTTTGAATCCGCATTTGTTGGGTTTATTTGAAAAAAGTGTTAAAGTAAAACTCGAAATTTTGAATCGAGCGTAAGTTACAAAGCAACGTTTCGTCTTCGCTCATAAAACGAATGAATCTGCCGATTTTAAGTTTGCCGGAAGAAAATGCCTGCGGTTGCACGGACAGAAGTTCAAGCGAGAGCCTCGAATGTATGTGTCCGGCAACCGGATTAGTGCAAATTATCGGGCGCAAATATTCGCTGAGACTGCTGACGGTCATCGGCGAATACCGGAGCATACGTTTTAGCGATTTACGGGTTGTGATGGATGATATGAGTTCTTCGACGCTGACAATTCGGCTGGCGGAACTCGAACGAGCCGGACTGATTGACCGTCAGACGTATTCTGAAACGCCGCCGCGCGTCGAATATTCGCTGACGACCGAAGGCGCGAAACTGCGCCAAAGTCTTTTTTCCATCTCGAAGTATGCGGCGCGAAACACGGAAGCACCGGAGCGTTTGGCAAAACAATGATTTAATTCGGAAGGTCTTAGAAGGTTTGGAGGAAAAACGATGGATTCGATTACGATTTGGACTTATTCGCTGATTGTTGGCGTAGTCGTGATTTTGATTGTCGCGGCTCTGCTGATTGCAATCGTTTTAACTGCCCGCAAAATTGACGACCACGCCAAAGATATCTGGCAAGCCGGAAAACTAATCGCCGGGAATACGGTTTCGATTTGGATGCTCAAAGACACCAACATCGTCGCGGGCGATATTCTCAAAACCGCTCAGTCAATCGCCGGAGTCGCCGGAGAAATCAACCACAAATTAACCGATTTGAGAAATGCTTTAATTAAAGGAGCGTAAATAGTATGGAACTGCTGACTTGGTTGACGATTGCTTATTTTGTGGTTTTGGTGCTGACTTTAGCGGTCGGATTGATTGCGATTTTGACGACTTTGATGAGCGTCGCCAAAAAACTCGGCGCCATCAGCGCGGGTTTGCAGGCGGTCGAGCAGCACACTGCGCCGCTCAACGCCGGTGTCGAGCAATTGAACGGCTCGCTCAGCGGTTTGGCGGGCGGTTTGATGGTCGCCGAATCGAGTTTTGCTTCGGCGAACGAGCATTTACAGGAAACGCTCGACGCAGTGGCTGTAAGTAAATAATTTTTTTGTGAGGTGATTATGTTTTTAATCGAACTGACTCCCGACGCGGCAAGCACAATAAAAATTGTCTGGTGGATCGGAATTGTGGTCGCGTTGATTGTGACGGTGATTGATGTTCACCTATTAATCCGCGTCATTAAAGCCGCCCGCAAAATTGACGGTTTGGCGGGCAGAACACTCGAGGCGGCTGGCGGAATCGCGGGCAATACTTCGGCTCTGAAAAATTTGACGGCAACCAACGAAGTCGCCGCCGCGCTGATTGCGGGCGCGACACCGATTGTCAGTGTCGCCGATGCGCTCGATAAAAAACTGTCGGCAGTTTCGAGATTTTTCGGCGGAGGTAAAAAATAATGGATACGGTTTTATTATTGACGATTTTAACGATTGTCGCCGCTGCGGTTTTACTCATCGCGCTCGGAATCGGTTTGTTTCAAATCGCATTGGCTTTGGAAGGCATCGGTTCGAGCCTCGACAAAATCGCGTATGGCGTACGGGCGATTGAAACCGAAACCGCACCTTTGCCCGCCTGCATTGACGGCATCAACGGTTCGCTCGCGCCGGTGGTCGGCGGTTTTGCGGCGGTCGGCGAAAGTTTGACGAGCGCGGACTTGCATCTGGGAGATGTAGCCGGAGTTTTGGGTGTTTAATAATGACGGTCAACAGTCAACAGTTATCAGTTATCAGAGATGCCGACTGATAACTGATAACTGATAACTGATAACTGAATAAAATTATGAAAATAGGAATCAGCGGTAAAGGCGGTTCGGGCAAAACGACAATTTCGGCGACGCTTGCAAGAGTGTTTGCGCGGCAGGGATTTCCCGTTTTGGCGATTGACGGCGACCCGAACCCGAATCTCGGAATGGCTTTGGGATTGAAAGCGGAAACGCTCGAAGAAACTCACTCGATTCCGCGTAGTATTGTCGAACGCAAAGAAGACGCGGACGGCAAAATGCGGATGTATTTGAACGACACGGTGGAGAATATTACAGCCTTGCACGGTATTTCCGCGCCGGATGGAATTCGTTTGTTAATCGGAACCAAGGTTGAAAATCCGGGCGCGGGCTGACTCTGTTCCGCGCACGCTGCGGTTCGCAGTTTAATGGGAGAAATCGTTTCGGAAGCCGACAACATCACCGTGATGGATATGGAAGCGTCGCTCGAACATCTTAGTCGCGGAACGGTTCGTCACGTTGACGTTTTGTTGATTGTAACCGAACCTTATTATCGTTCGCTCGAAACAGCGCGGCGAACTTTGCCGCTTGCGCGCGGACTCGGCATCAATCACATTTACGCCGTAGTTAATAAATATCGCAGTGCGGAAGACGAAAAGGCAGTAACTGATTTTTGCCGAAACAATGATTTGGAAATCATCGCCAAAATTCCATTTGACCCGAACGTCACGCAAGCCGATTTGGAAGGCAAATCTTTATACGATTTCAATCCGAACGCGCCGGTCGTCGGTGAAGTCGAAAAACTCGCCGAAACTTTGCGTGAGCGAGTGCCGCTGAATAGTTCGTCGGCGTCGAAAGTTTTATCAAAACCGAATTGTTAAAGTCAGAACCGCCTGCGGTAGCGGGCGGTTGAAGATTAGCATTTGAAATGTTTGCCGACGGCTCGAAACGCAAGGTTAAACCGCCCGCTACCGCAGGCGGTTCTGACAACACGAGGAGAAATTATGTTAGACGACCCGAAATCACTTGCCGGAAATCCGACTGACAATAACGTCGCGCCCCAGGTCAAGCCGGAAACGAAACCGGCGGAACTTTCCTTTGGACCTTTGAAGACGGTTCACGTTTTTTGGCTCGCGGGAATGAGTTGCGACGGCTGCACGGTTGCCGTGGCGGGCGCGACCAATCCGCCGCTCGAAAATTTGCTGACCGGAACGGTTACCGGCGTGCCGCAGGTTATTCTTCATCATCCGGTTTTATCAATTGAAGCAGGCACGGAATTTATTGCAAATTTTTATAAGGCTGAACGCGGCGAACTCGACGCGCCATACGTCGTTTGTTATGAAGGTTCAATCGCCGACGAACGAATCGCGGCGGCAACCGGCGGATATTTTTCTGCAATTGGTTCCGAACGTATAAGCGAGGATGTTCACCGTCCGATTCCGACGACCGAATGGCTCAATCGGCTTGCGCCGGGTGCGGCTGCCGTTATTGCCGTGGGAACTTGCGCGACCTGGGGCGGAATTCCCGCCGCCGCCGGAAATCCGACAAATTCGATGAGCGTAATGGATTTTTTGGGCAAAGATTATCGCGGCACTGCCGGCTTGCCGGTTATTAACATTCCGGGCTGCTCGCCCATCGGAGACAATTTTACGGAAACGGTGGCGATGATTTTGCTTTTCCTGCAAGGCATCGGACCGCTTCCCGAATTTGACTCGCTGGGTCGTCCGGCGTGGCTTTTCAACGACACTGTTCATACCAAATGTGTGCGCGGCGGCTATTACGAAGAAGGAAATTTTGCCACCGAATACGGACAAAAAGAATGTTTGGTGGAAATCGGCTGCTGGGGTCCGGTCGTGCAGTGCAATATCACATCGCGCGGGGCAATCAATCATATGGGCGGCTGTATGAACACGGGCGGAATCTGTATCGGCTGTACAATGCCCGGGTTTCCAGACAAATTCGCGCCGTTTTATAAAATGCCGCCGGGTTCAAACGTTTCGACCAATGCCGTGCGGACTTACGGCGCGGTCGTCAGGCGTTTGCGGCGAATGACGCAGCGTTACCAAAATATGGAAACGCGCTGGGACGAAACAGGAGAAGTTCCGAGTGGCTGGGGCGCATTTCAAAAACCGTCTCTGGTCAATCAGGCAATCCATTATCTTTATGAAAAAATGCAGTTCAGCGGTTCGGTCAGACCGGGAGATTATGTCAGCAAAGGTTCGCTGAAGGCGAAAGGCAAACATACGCCGGAAGTTTAGGACAGTTATCAGTGAACAGTTATCAGTTATCAAAAATTCAACTTTAGTGTTCACCAATAACTGATAACTGTTCACTGACAACTGATAACTGTAAAAAATGTTGAATAATAGTTTGGTTTATGAGAAGGCTTTTCAATTTGCGATTCGGATCGTTAAGGCTTACAGATATTTGCAGGAAACACACAAAGAATTTGTGATGTCCAAACAATTATTGCGAAGCGGGACTTCAATCGGAGCAAATATTGCGGAAGCGAACGGAGCTATTTCAGATGCTGATTTTTCCAGCAAAATGAGCATTGCATACAAAGAATCGCTTGAAACAAAGTATTGGCTTTCACTTATGAAAGCCACGGATTACCTAACGGAAAAGACCTTTGAAAGTATGTTCGCCGATGCCGACGAAATTTCAAAAATGCTCTTTTCCATAATAAAAAAATCCAGAATCGAAAAATCTGATAACTGATAACTGATAACTGATAACTGAAAAAAATTATGTGCTTCAAAAATTTACCGATTGAATTCGACACGCAAGGAAAGCCTTTTTTGAAAGGCGGTATCCGCGACCCGTATTCGACTAAAAACGCTATCACTTCGGTCGGCGAAGTCAAGCAAATGCCTTACGACACGGTGCGCGAACTGCTGGCGCGAAACGGCTATATCAAAGACGTTGATTTCGACCCGGTAACGCGCGTCGCCGGCGCACTTGCCTTTCACGGAGTAGCGGATTTGGAAAACCGCAAGTTTATCGAAGCGCGTTCGATGGCGACGCTGTTTCGCGGCTACGAAATTATTATGCAGGGACGCGACCCGCGCGACGCGATTTTTATCACGAGCCGCGCTTGCGGCGTATGCGGCGGAGTTCACTCGTCGTGCGCCGCGCTCGGAATCGAGATGGCTTTTGGCATCACGCCGCCGCCGCTCGGTATTATCGTGCGGAATTTGATGCTCTCGCTCGAATTTCTTTATGACAATCCGCTGCATCTTTTCCTGCTCGCCGGACCCGATTATTCGGAACTTATTGTCAAAGCGACGACTCCGAGTTTGTGGGACAAAGCGACGAAAACTCCTGCTCCGAATGCCGAACATCACGGCTATACGACAATCGGCGATTTGATGCGCGATATGAACCCGCTTTCCGGCAATCTTTATCTCGAAGCGTTGCACATGACGCGCGTGGCGCGTGAAGCGTATGTCGTCATCGGCGGTAAATATCCGCATCCCGAAACGCTCGTGCCGGGCGGTGTCAGCACGACCGTTACACTGCAAACCTTCAATGAAATTTACACCCGTCTGCATCAATTTTTCGATTACGCAAAAAAAGTCGTGACGATTTGGGATGATTTGACCGAATTTTTCTATGATGCAAACCCCGAATATCGCAAAAACGGAATGCGGGCGGCGAATATGGTTGACTTCGGAATCTGGGACGACCCGGACTTTTACGACGCGACTTACGAAAATTGCAATGAATGGGGAAACCACCGTTGGTCAACGCCGGGCGCAATTATCGGCGGCGAGCTTGTTACCACCGATTTACAAAACATCAATTTGGGAATCGAAGAATTCATAGAACATTCATTTTACGAAAAATGGTCAGACGGCAGCGGCGACGGCAGCGGTATGAAATACCCGACCGACCCGAAAGGTGCGCCGCTCTCGCCTTTTCATCCGTGGAACAAGCAGACTCTGCCGCGTCCGCAGGGACAAAACTGGCGCGAAAAATACACTTGGGCAACCAGCCCTCGTTGGGACAGGCAGGTTTTTGAAGCCGGTTCTTACGCCCGCGTCTGGAACACCGCCGCCGCGCAGAAAATCCGCCCGAATCCGTTCATCGAATCTACGGGAACGAGTTTGAAAATACGTCTGCCGAAATCGGCGAAGCCCGAAATGAATATCGAATGGAAAATCCCTGCGGATTGGAATACGTTCGAGCGCAACAAGGCGAGGGCTTACGGCGTGGCATTTACGGCAATGGTCGCCATGAACGATTGGATGAAAGGTCTCGACCTTTTGAAAAAAGGCAAAACAAAGGTCAGCACTGAATTCGAGATTCCGAAAACAAACCGCATCGGCGTTGGTTTCTGGGGTGCAGGACGCGGTTTTCTATCGCATCATATGGAACTCGACAAGGGCATCGTCACCAACTATCAAATCGTTACGCCTTCGACCATCAACGCTTCGCCAATGGACGCCTGGGACAAACACGGACCGTATGAAGAAGCCGTGCTGAACACGCCCATATTGGAAGAATTCGACAAAGCGGAAAATTACAAAGGCATTGACCTGTTGCGAACTTTAAGAAGTTTCGACCCGTGTATGCCCTGCACGACGCACATCTACGCGGGCGAGCATACGGTTGTCAGAGAAATCAACACTTGCGCTTGCGGAGTTGACGGTTAATGCGCTTGTAATTCTCTCGTTTTTCATAGCTTGACCGCCGTTTTGACTCTATTAAAGTATATTCCGGCGGGGTTTTTAAATTTAACCAACATCCTATTTAAGGCGCAAAAGCTGGTATCGGTTAGATTCAAAGTTCGGCTGTTTATAATTATGCCACCGCCATTTCCTGAAAGATATTTTGAGATACAATATACTTTCGCGCAGAAAGTCGCTTCGGTTTTGTGCATTCCGATAGACGAAGCCCTTCTTCAATACACTTCATTTTATAGGCGTATGGGAATACAGGATAAAGATTTCAACAGGAACAGCCCTGTTTGGCGCGATTTTGTCGAAAGAATTCCTCAAGGCGAATGCGTGCCTAAAATTGCTTACTTGATTTACTTAAACGGGTTAGAAACAAAGACCGAAGAAATCGGTAAATTTGGATGCTTTCGTTATGATTATCGGCAGGATAGCAAATCCATTGTCATTCATTTTGCGAATCGTGTCGGAGGAAAGAATGTCAGTCCTTTAAGTTCGGAAAGGAAAGTCGAACGGATGAGCGAATTAAAACAAATGTTTAGCCATATCAGTTATCATCTTCCGGAAGCTAAACTTGTTTCAGGAGGCAGTTGGCTCTACGACCTGCAATCTTATAAGAGACTTTTTCCTGCGGAATATATAAATAATCTGAAACTGTGTAATGGGGAATTTATTCAATATTGTTCTACATGGGGGCAATTTTTGGATTATTTTGGGAATCTGAAGGAGAATTTATGCTCTGAATTTTTACACAGAATGGCTCGCGCTTCGACAAAGGAAGAGTTGATACATTCTTTTCCTCACCCGACATACAGAGTTTGCACAGAAATAGAGTATTTTTATCGATTCTATGAGTTTGATTTTGGAGGAATGCCTAACCATCAAGTTGCGCGAAGTGAAACGGTGTGCTGAAGATGGCGACACGGCTAATTCAAAGTTAGCCACTTGTTGAAAAATAAATCCCGGCTTGTATGATTGAAATAGTTTGATTTCAGATTGATTGATATGAAACTCCGAATTGCAATCTGCCAATTTCCCGTTTCTTGTAATATTGCCGGCAATGCAAAGTTTATCCGCCGGTTTATGAAAGAAGCAGCCGAAGTTGCGTCTCACGCAGTCCATTTCCCGGAAACTGCTCTGTCGGGTTACGGACGTTCGGATTTCACGCCTTCAAGCACAGACAATTGGCAAAAACTTGAAGAGCAGACACAAGAGATTGTCAATCTGGCTGAAAAGCTCGGCTTGTGGGTCGTGTTGGGTTCGTGCCGAAAAGTTGCGGACAGGGGAAAATCAGCAAACTGTATTCATGTTATTTCCGATACGGGGCGAATTGTCGGCACATATGACAAGCAGCAACTTACACCAAGTGAATCTGCATGGTACACATCCGGAAACGATTTTTTAGTCATCACCATCAACGGTATAAAGTGCGGATTTCTGATTTGTTACGAAGCTTGCTTTCCCGACTTATTTGAGGCATACCGAAAAAAAGGCGTGCAATTGATTTTTCATTCTTGCCACAATGTTTCGGGAAAACCCAAACCACTTTTTCAGGAATTGACATTAGCTCAAATCCGCACACGCGCAACGGACAATCAAATGTGGATTTCGGTTTCCAATTCATCGGCTCGATATTCATTTTCAACGGCTTGTATCGCACGACCGGACGGCTCTGTTCGGTGTTCGAGAAGACATACTAACGGCATTTTACTACACGATTTTCCAGATACGGAACTTGGCTGGACTTATGACAATCGAAAGAAGAGTTCTAAAAAGGCATTGTGAAAGTTTTAATCGCCGGAGTCGGGCATCCAAACTTAAAAGATTTATCTTTCGGACAGGTTTTGCTTCCGCATCTCAAACTGCAAAAATGGACGGAAAACTTCGACCTTGAAAATTTGAGTTTCGGCGCGATTGCCGTGCTGCAATGGTTTCAGGATTTTCCCGGTAAATACGAGAGAGTCGTTTTTGTTTCGGCGGCTGAACGCGATGGACGCGCACCCGGAACTTTGGACGTTTATAAGTGGAAATTTGCGCCGCTCGACGAGGAAGTCGTGCAGGAATGCGTGGCTGAATCGGTCACGGGAATTATCAGTTTGGATAATTTAATGATGATTTTGCAATATTTCAAGGCTTTGCCGCCCGAAGTCGTCGTATTAGACCTTGAGCCGGTTGATTCGCAAATCGGTTTTGAATGCAGTCCCGAAATTACGGCGCGTTTTGATGAGTTCAGCGAAATTGTCAGAGAGAAGGCGAGCGGAGAAGTTAGAAAGTTACGTTAAATAATTTTTGTTTTGTCGCCGAAGTGCGACTAACAATATAGCGTAGGGTTAAGCGAGTGAAACGAGCGCAACCCTACGAACTCGACAGTAATTCGTCCCGACGCTGAAAGCGTCGAACAAATCAACACTCATTGTTGCTCACCTTCGGCGAGCGATTGAATGTTGACCTTAGACGTAGGGTTTCACCCTACGCTATATTGTCAGTCATCTTCGATGACAAAATCGTAATCGCAAAAGGTGATTTAGAAATTAAAAATGAATGAAACCATCGCCGAAATTATCGAAGAAACGACCGCTTTCGACCAACTGAATATTCTGCTCGAATCAATCGAACAGCACCCGGAAGAAGCGGTTCGCAATCACGTTCGCGCTCTGGTTTATACGCTGCTTGACCTTCATCACGGCGCGTTGCAGCGCATTGTCGAGATAGTTTCCGCGCAGCCGGAAGGCGAAAGAATTTTACAGGAATTAAACGACGACGAGCTTGTGCAGGCGGTTTTGATGGTTCACGAACTGATGGCGCAGCCGCTCGAAACGCGGATTGAAAACGCGCTCGAAATCGCCCGCCAGCAACTGAAAATTTACGGCGCGGATGTCGAACTCCTCGAAGTAAAAAACGGAGTCGCCCAACTAAAACTTTTCGGCGGCGCATCAACCGCGAATGTTTCGACCACCATTCTAAAAGCCGAAATCGAACACGCTTTGCACGAACACACGCCCGATTTGCTCAACGTCGAATACGAAGATACGATTGCTCCGACGCGTCCGGTCAAATTAGTGCAGATTTTGCCGCGTCGAATTGTTCAAGACGATTCTTCGCCGAAGGAATTTTATATGCCAATTATTCGCCACGACCAAGTGCCGGATAACAAATTGCGCGTCGTCGAAACGGGCGGCATCAATTTGCTCTTGTGCAATGTGGCGGGAACGATTTATGCTTTTCAAAACAGGTGCGCTGAAGGAGGTTTGCCGCTCGGCGAAAGTCTTTTGGATGACGGCGTTTTGACTTGTCCGTGTCACGGGTTTCAATTCGACGCGCGGCAAAAAGGACGCTGCCTGACCAACCCGGAATTGCGGCTTGAATCGTTACCGATGCGGGTGGAAAATGAAATTGTCAAAGTTGCTTTGCCGAAGGAGAACGAGATAAATGCAGGAACAAACCATTGACTTAATTAGAACGGACGAACAGCCGTCTATTTTCTGGCAGGACGAGATTTTGCAGGTGATGTATTGGATGCGCGGCGAAGGTTTCGGCGATAAAATTACCGTCGCCGAATTGAAGAAATTTCTCGATGCTTCGGACGAAATTCTTGCCGCCAATTTGTCGCAACTGGCGAAAAACGGATTGGTTAATTTCGACTTTTCAGACGCTTACGAACTGACCGAAACGGGTGTCAAAGAAGGCGGGCGGCGGTTTGCCGACGAGTTTGACGGGATGCTCAAACAAGGTCATTACGAATGTAACGACCCCGATTGCGATTGCCACGACCCGGATTCAAACGCGGAATGTAAGCATTTTGCACCGCACGCTCATTAGACATTTTGAACACGCCGACTTACGCGACCGCAGATGAAAAACTTTTTTTCACACTCATATTATCGGCTTCTCGTTAGGCGCGTTGTTCAATCAATTTTTCTCATACTGCTTCTCATCATTATCAATTTTTTCCTCATACATCTCGCTCCGGGCGACCCGGTTTATTATCTCGCGGGACAGAGCGGCGACGAGCAATATTATGAATTGATTCGCGCCAAATTCGGCTTAGACCAACCTTTGACAACCCAACTTTGGGTTTATCTTTCAAGCGTTTTGCGCGGAGATTTGGGATATTCGCTGAGTTATCAACAACCTGTTGCGGCGGTCATTTTCTCGCGTGTTCCGGCAACTTTTTTGTTAATTTTGAGTGCGCTTTTAATGGCATCAGTCGGCGGCGTTCTGCTCGGAGTCGAGGCGGCGCGTCGGGAAAATTCGTTTTACGACCGTCTCTTTAATACGTTTGCATTGCTCGGACACTCTTTTCCTTCTTTCTCCATCGGGCATCTGCTGCTTCTTTTTTTCGCGCTTTATCTCGGCTTGTTTCCGGCGCAGGGAATGGTGTCGGCAAATCAGGATTTGTCGGGAATATCTTACTGGTTCGATTTATTTGCTCATCTCGCATTGCCCGCCCTGACGCTTGCCATCGTGCAAATCGCGCAAATAATGCGGCTGACGCGAGCCGAGATGTTGAATGTGCTTGGCGAAAATTTTATCACGACGGCACGAGCCAAAGGCGTTTCCGAGCGCAAAGTTTTATACGGACACGCGCTCCGCAACGCGCTGCTGCCGGTCGTAACAATCATCGGCAGCGATTTGGGAATGCTCTTGAGCGGCGCGGTTTTGACCGAAACGGTTTTCGCCTATCCCGGTCTCGGCAGATTGACACTGGAGGTTTTAGCCGCCCGCGATTATCCGGTTTTAATGGGGCTTTTTCTTTTAATTTCAATCGGAGTCGCCGTGATGAATTTTCTGACGGACATCACTTATCCGCTCATTGACCCGCGAATAAAATACAGCCGTTAGCCAGTGAACAGTGAACAGTTATCAGTTATCATTAAATGTGTATTTCTTCTAAATTGATAACTGTTCACTGTTCACTGATAACTGCTTTATGTGGCGCGTCTTGAAACACAATAAAACCGCGATGATTGGCGTGTTCGTGCTGATACTTTTTTTCGGCGCGGCAGTTTTCGCCGACCAGATTGCGCCGTTTGACCCGCTGAAAACTTCTAACGAAACTTTTCAATCGCCTTCCCGAAAATTTTTATTCGGCACCGACGACCTCGGCAGAGATATTTTTAGCGGCGTGATTCACGGAGCGCAAACTTCCATTTTGGTTGGCGTTTCCGTCGCGCTGATGAGCGGACTTATCGGTGTATTTGTCGGTGCGGTAGCCGGTTATTCAGGAGGCGTTTGGGACGATTTTTTGATGAGACTGACGGAGCTTTTTCTCATTCCGCCGCAATTTTTTTTGGCATTGGTTATCGCCGCGCTTTTCGGTTCGACGCTTTTGAATTTGATACTGATTTTAACTTTCACCGGCTGGACGACAATGGCGCGGCTCGTGCGGGCGGAGGTTTTATCTTTGAAGGAAAGAAGTTTTGTCGAAGCGTCCAAGGCGATGGGCGCGAGTCCCGCCAGAATTTTGTTTCACGACATTTTGCCCAATGCGTCGCCTTTGATAATTACAAAAATGGTGTTGATGGTCGGCGGCGTAATACTGCTCGAAGCCGGTTTGGAGTTTGTCGGTCTGGGCGACGCGAACCAGATTAGCTGGGGCTATATGCTGCACAACGGGCAGCATTTTATCCGCGACGGCTGGTGGATAATCGCCTTTCCAAGTCTCGCCCTCGCCGCGCTCGTGCTGGCACTCAACGTCGTCGGCGATTGGCTCAACTCTGCGCTTAATCCAAAAAACCCGTACGGAATTTATTGATAAGAAAGTATAAGAGCGTGTTTGGAAATTGCATACCAAACACGCTCTTACAATTATTTTAATTGATTTCTTATTTGTCTTATACTAATTCAAGTTTGTTTGTGCGTATTGTCAGAACCGCCTGCGGTAGCGGGCAGTTTAAGCCGCGAGTCAGAACCGCACGCTACCGCAGGCGGTTCTGACTTCCAATTTTACGCATAAACTATCTTGAATCGGTATTATTCACTGATTTAGCATGGATTCCAGAACTATCTTCCTCGAATTATCAGCAGCGGCACGGCGTAACACTATTTGACGCGACTTATTCTCCGCTTTCGTTATGTTTGACTGTAAAATCTCGCGCAGCGGGCTGAGAGCCTGACCCACAGCTTTGCCGTTTTTGTCGGTTTTGAGAACGGTTAACACTGTGGTATTTTTCTGCGCGTTTTTATCGTTTCCGCTTAAAATCAATTCGTATTCGGTTTCGGGTTCTAAATTGGAAAAATTGACATCGAGGCTGTCGAGCAGACCGAGCGGGCGAATGACTCCGAAGCCGGTCGGCGCGGTTTTCATCGCCGGTTTATTGGTCGTTTTTCCAGCTGAAGGCGTATTGAATTTCAGTTGAATATTTTCAATCGCGCGTTCGAGCGAGACGAGATTTGCCGCGCTTGCGTCGGGCGATGCGTTTGAGACAAAAACGAGTGCCTGCGGCATTTGTCCGGTTTTAATTTGAGTTATAACTTTTTGTTGCGCGGTGTCAATCACGTCGACCGCGTCGCCGTTTTCGAGCGCGACGTAAATGCGCGAGCCGTTGTCCGACGCCCAGATGCCGTGCGGCAGCGCACCGGTCGGAATAGTGGCGACGAGTGCGGGCGCGCCGTTGTTGCCGTGTTTGTAAACTTTGACCACGTTTTCGCCGCCGATGGTGATATATGCCAGTCTGCCTTGCGCGGTTTGGGCGAAGTTGACGTGGTTTGTTACCGCGCCGGTTTCTAAAACGTGCATAACTTCCATCCGCCGCGCGTCAATGACGGTTGTTTTGCCGACATCCTTGTGCGTCATCCAGATTTCCGCGCCGTCCGCCGTGATTGCCAGGTTCGGCGAAAACGGGCTGACGACCGGAATGCGTTTGACGACTTCGTAAGAGCGCGTGTCAATCACGTTGAGTTCCGCCGTAAAACTGTGGCAGACAAATGCACGTCGTCCGTCCGGGCTGAAAACGACCATACCAGGACCGTTAGCGGTTTTAATTCTTCTTGTTTCGCGCATCTTTTCGGGATCAATCACCGAAATATAATCTTCGCCGCGCACGACGACCCACAGCTCTTTGCCGTCAGGTGTGAAAAAACCTTCGTGCGGCGAGCGTCCGATGTAGATGATGCCTTTGACTTTGTTGGTCGCCGTGTCAATCAGCGTAACGGAATTCGAGCCGGTCGAGATGACGGCGAGCGTGCGGTGGTCGGGCGAAAAAACGAGACCGTGAACGTTTAGCTCGCCTTTATAAAGCGCGCTTAAAACATTCGGTCGCGCGTCGCCGAGCTTTATCAAACCGAGAAGTTTATTCTCCAACGGGTCAATCACCGAAACGGTATTCGATGTCTGGTCAGCCTGATAAACGCGGTCGCGGCTGGTAATCGGCTCGTTCGATTCGGGAGCCTGCGCCGAAACGATTGCCGGACAAATCGAAAATAAAAATCCGATTGCTAAAATTTGAAACGCTTTGCCGCCTGAAATATTTGTAAAATTCATTATTTTCCCCTCTTGCTGTCAATTTCATCGAGCCGCCGCCGCATCGCTTCGATTTCCGACTGCTGTTCGATAATAATTCCCTGCGCGAGCCGTCGCGTGCGCTCGTCTTTGCCGTACAGCAGGACGAGTTTTGCCATATCAATTGCGCCCTGATGATGCGGAATCATCGTCGCCAGAAAATCGCGGTCGTTGTTTCCCGTCAATTTCGGCTTCATCATCTCTTCGTGCATCACGCGCATACTTTCGCTCAAACCTCTGGCGAACGGCGAAGCTGAATTGTCCGCCGTATTTTCTTCCGGCATCGAATGATGCTCGTGCGGAGTCGGCGTAACCATCGGAGTTGTTTTAATCGGCACTTGCCGCGCGTGCGCGGCTGACTGCCTCTGCATCAAAAATTGCGCGACTAATGCCGCCGACAAAAGGGCGATTAAACAATACTGCCAACTTTTTTTCATTTGTTCGTCGTTTGCGCCGCGCCGAAATATAGACTTTCGGCAGCGGTGATAAAATTTGGTTTGTTTTTTATTTAAGGCGCGATTCGACAAAAGTTTGAATCGCGCCTTGATTTACAATTAAAAAGTATTGTAATTGGCAATCGGATAATCTCCGTTCCGCCCGAATTGAACCGTCTCCGTCGCGTTGTCCGAACTTCGCAGTGTCGAGAATGTTCCGTTGAGCGGATTCCAGACCGAAATGTCCGTGCGACCGTCGCCGTCGTAATCAGCCTGCGTCGAGAAAAACGGTTTTGTTCCGAACTGCACGGCGCGGAAGCTGAAATTCGAGCTGTTCAGGATATACCAGGTGTAGGGCGAACCCGTGCGGACAACCGCAAAATCGGTGCGCCCGTCGCCGTCATAATCGCCCGGCACAACTAAATCGCTGCCCAAACCGAATTGCACGGCTTGAAAACCGTCACGGCTGCGCTGCACGAAAAAGGTCGCCTGACCGTTCATATTCGCTCCGCTTCCGCGATAAACGGCTAAATCGAATCTGCCGTCGCCGTCGTAATCGCCCGGCGCGACGACATCGGTATCGAAACCGAACTGAGCGGTGCTGAACGCAAAATTATTGCTGGTCAGGACATACCAAATCAAAGCTCCGTTCGTCCGGCGAACGACGGCGTAATCGGTGCGCCCGTCGCCGTTATAATCGCGGGCGACCGGCTCGTCGCCGTTCTGTCCGAACTGCACGGCTTGAAAAGCGTTGTCGGAACTTCGCAGCACATAAAAAAATCCGTTCGACGGTCGCCAGACGGCGATGTCGGCGCGTCCGTCGCCGTCATAATCGCCCGGCGTTTTTGCGTCATCCGTCAAACCGAAAGGCAAGCCGAAAAAGCTGTTGTTCGAGCTTCGGCGGACGAACCAAAAGTTATTGCTCGGACGAAAAACCGCGTAATCCGCCCGACTGTCGCCGTCAAAATCGAGCGCCGTGCCTCTGCCCGTGCCGCTTGCCGCGCTGCCGAAAGCGACGGATAATCCGCGCAAAACCGAGCCGCCGCCGATTGCGCCGACGAGCGTTGCCGCTCCGTTCGTCAAATTGATTGTGTAAAGCGTCGAGACAGTCGCGTTCGGCGCGGTCAGCGAGGCGTAGGCGACGTTATTTAGTCCGGCAATATCCAAACTGACAAATTCGTTGGTGATGTCGTTGCCGATTGGCGGCGTTGCCGTCGGCGATAACTCGCCGATTCGCATCTGCGCTCCGGCACTTGGCGGATTTTGGGTCGTGAAGCGGTCACGAAAATAATCAATGTTATAAAGCGTCGTGGTCGTCGCGCCCGCGAAATTATTGCTGTAAGCCGAAGCTCCGATGGTCGGGTCGGGCGCAGGTCCCGGCGCGGTCAAAGGCGAATCCGCCGTCGCCTGTCCGGTATCGACATTGATGCTCAAATTCTGTTTGGCATCGCTGGTTACGCGCAGACGGTCGGCAACCGGATTAAAATCAACGCCGAAAGAAATTCCGTTGAGCGGTACGCTCGAAGTCGAAACGAATGTTGCCGCGCCGCTGATTAGATTTATCGTGTAAATTCGGCTCGCGCTGCCGAGAGCGTAAAGCTGCCCGTTGGCGGGACGAAAATCAACGCCGACGATGTTTTCGCCCGCCTGCAAATTGGTAATCGCGCCGATGTTCGCAACCGTGCCGGGCGTTGCGCTGTCAAAGCGAATCAGTTGATTAGTCGTCGTCACGCCATAGACTGTAACGGCTTTGACGGTGGCGGAGCCGACCAAAGTCAGCGCAACGAGCAGACAGAAAATCCCGAGCCATCGCTTGTAAAAAGGTTTTTGAAACATAAATTTATTCTCCTCAAAAGTTGAAATACTCACCTGTTGTTTCGTCAAATAATCCTCAAAATCATTCGAGAAAATTTGTCAAATCCGTCTAAGCGATGCGTTCAGCGGCATTTTGCGCCAAACTCAATGTTTCGGCGCGGGTCAGCGGCGCGACGACTAAAACGGTGTATTGTGCCGAATGGAAACCGGCGACTTCCAAATTGCCGGAACGCTCGGCGTAGAAAGCGCGGTTATTGAAGACTCCGACGGGATTGCCAGGCAAGGCGTTCCCGTTCTTTCGCACATAAAAAGAAATTTGTTTTGCTCCGTTGTCAAAAATCAGATGAACGAACGGCTCGCCCGCCGGATTGCACAGGCGCGTCCGCACCAGCCGAAAACCTTCGGGCGCGATGGTGGAAACGACCGCGTCGCCGAGTTGTTCACGCGCATAAATCGCGGCTGGCGATTCGCCGTCGCGCCAGCCGTTTTTCGGCATCCGCTCGATAACGTCTTCCGTGTGGTCTCTGGCAACACCGGCGTAAATTGTCGGCTGCTTATGTTTAGCAATAAAATAAAAAATCCCGGCGCACAAAACGAAGAGCAGCGCGGCGGCGGCGAATCCGAAACGCATCTGCGGTATTTTCCACCACGACGTTCGCGGTTTTTCGGCGGCGCGAATCTGCCGCCGCACGCGGTTCCGCAACGCGGTCGTTTCCAGCGTTTCTTCGGCAAATGCCTGGCGCAGTAAATTGTCGTAATTTTTCTGCAAATTCATTTCAGTTTGACACGCGGCGCAAGTTTCGATGTGCCGCTCGAAAACAGCCGAACCTTGCCCGTCGAGTTCGCCCGACAGAAAAAGCGGTATTGAATTTTTTGAATCTTCACACTTCATAATTTCTTTAATTTCCAAATAAAACTCGTCGGTTGTGTTTGAAAATATTTTCCACTTTTATTGAGTCAAAGTCTGCCGCAAATTCACGCGGGCGCGGCTCAGACGCGACATCACCGTGCCGATTGGAATCTCCAGCATCGCCGCCATTTTCTTGCAGGTAAAACCTTCGACGACCGCCAGCACGAGAATGACGCGATGCTCGTCAGCAAGCGAATCGAGAGCCTCGACGACTTCCGCGTGATTATGCTGTAATGGTTCGGTTTGCATCGAATGTTCTTCACCGATTGGGCAATCTTCAAAATTTACAAGCTGCGGACGCGCCGACTTTTTGCGCCGCCGCTCGTTCGAGCAATTAAATAAAATCCGAAACAGCCACGCTTTGCAGTCGGTGTCGGGCGCAAACTGTTCAAACGAACGCCACGCCCGCAAAAGCGTTTCCTGCACGAGGTCTTCCGCCGCCGTCCGCGTTTCAGTCATTCGCAAAGCCGCTCGCAGCAAACTTTCCGTGTGAATCATCGCTGTCTGCTCGAAATCGTCCGAGCGGGTTTCGCCTCGTCTTATCAATCCGCTTGCACCTGCACTTTTTTAATTTTTTAAAGCCTTGCTACTTAAAATTGTAAGCCGCGCACTGACAAAGGACAAAGATTGTAAAATCTCTGATGTGTCATTAGCGCGCGGCTTAATTTCTCAAACCACCGGAATTACGGCTGCGGCGTGAGACTCTGCCCGTTTTCCACCGGACTGATGCCGACAACGTGGCTGACGTTGCGCGTCCGGTTAAAGTTATCCGTCACGCGAGCCGTCACCGTCACCGAACGCTTGCCTTCCGGCATCACCAGCGTTCCGCCGACGACCCAATCGGCAGTCGTTACGACAAAACCGTCCGCATCCGTTTCGCTGCCCGCGATGTTAAAAATCGGCGCAAGATTCGCGCCGCCGGAACGACGTTGCCGTTCGGCTGACGCAGCGGCACGTCGAAAGTGACGTTTAAGCCCGGATAGTTGCGGTTGAATCTTAAAGCGTTCGGGAAATTCGGATTGACGATTTGCGAAGCGTCGAGAATCGTTCCGAGCGCGGAATTCGCGCCGGTTCCCTGACCGTTTTCGCTAACGCCGATGCCGTGCCGAAAGCGGTCGAGCGCGGTTACTTGAATAAAAAACAGCGAGCCGGTCGCGGGCGGCGCAGGGTTGCCGGCGACCGGTCCGGTGGAGACGCGCGACGGCACCCGCGGCGCAATCATCGTCACTTCCGGTCCGTCCGTGTCGTCTATCCCGTCGTCCGAAACGGCGGTCGGCGCAGGTGTCAACGCCTGCCCGGAAGCCGCGCCGAACCGCTGCCGCTGAAACCTGATTTGATCGGTTCCGACGCGCCCGAAACTGTCCGTAATCGAAGCCGTAATCGTCACCGGACGCGGCGAACTCGCGCCGCGCCGCGATTCCAGAACGTGCCAGCCGAGCCAGACGGTCACGCCTTCGCCCGGCGTATCGTCTGTTCCGGCGATGTTAAAAAGGCTGGCGAGATTCGTATTGCGCGGAATTATTCCGCCGTCCGGCGTGACCAGATCGGTGTCGAACACGACCGACAAGCCCGGAATATTCGGATTCGGCGAACCGAGCAGCGCGGTGTTGCGAACATTCAGCGATTCGTTGACCTTCAACGATTGTGCATCGCGCGTGACTATTTCGAGATTAAGCGCAAAGCCCGAACCGTTCGGACTGCCCGCGCCGACGAAGCCTTCGCCGACCGCAATCCGCGCATCGGCAATCGGCGACACAATCCGCATTATCGGTGCGCGCTCGTCGCCGATTGCCTGACTTTTATCGAGATTGACGGCTTCCGCTTTTTCTCTTTGCCCGAAAACTTCCGCACCGCTCGTTATCACCGCAAACAGCATCAAAAAGATTGATAGTTTTTTCATATTTTTATTTTCCCTTTCTCGCTCCTGAAACATTTAACGTCGAAAACTCGATAGAAATCGCCAGATAAATACTGCGTGGGCGAGATAAATTTTTGTTCTCTTGTTTATATAAATGCGCGGCAGAGGCATATTCATCCATCGTGAAATTAACTTTTATTACAGATTAAAAGTTTTTTTTCGGTGTAACCGTAGAAAAGGACGAAAGCCAAACGACGCTGCGGCAAGACTTTTGAATTTATTTTTTGGAAATGGTGCGGATAAACTTTTAATTTTGAAATATAGCGAACGCTGACAGAAAATTTATGACGCAAAAACAATTAAAAACTGAATCTTAAAATGTATCTTGTGTCCCGAAAAGCTGAGGTTTGTTTTCTCTTTAATCTAAAATCCTGTTAAAGCATTTTGGCGCGTTTCGAGCTGTTTTTTGAGGCGGGAGCAAACCACTTCGCACAGCTCGAAAATGGTTTCGTCCGAGACGCTGTAAATCGAGTTTAAGCCTTCCTTCCGGCGCGAAACGATTCCCGCGCCGAGCAGTATGCCGAGATGTTTTGAGACGTTGGCTTGTCCCGCGCCCGTCGCGGCGACCACATCCGTAACATTCATTTCCGCGTCGCCGAGCGTGTGCAGAATTTTAAGGCGCATGGGGTCTGACAACAGCCGAAACCGGTTGGCAATCATTTCCAACGCTTCTTCACTTAATTCTTCTTTTTTTTTTCATCTTTCCTGTATTCCTGATTTGACTGTATAACTATATTACCGTATAGTTATATTCATATCAAACTGACAAGTAGATATTAACAAATTTGTAAAAGGTAGGAGAAAGAGCGATGGCGGAAATTTTGAATATGGTTGAATGTGACGTGTCCGAATTGAAGAATAGTTTGCAAAACGGAGCGCGGAATTTGATTGACGTGCGCGAATACGCGGAGTTTGCGGGCGGGCGAGTGAAAGGCGCGAAACTTATTCCGCTTGGCGACATCGAAAAACGCTATGCGGAAATTGAACCGGATAAGCCTGCCTTTCTGATTTGCCGGAGCGGAAAGCGCGCTTCGGAAGCGCAGCGAAAACTGTTCGCGCTCGGTTTTTCGGACGTGCGAAACGTGCGCGGCGGCTTCGAGGCGTGGAAGGCGGCGGGCTTCGAGTTTGAAAAAGATGCCAAAGCGGTGTGGTCTTTAGAAAGACAAGTGCGGTGCGCGGCGGGTTCGCTGGTTGTTCTGGGCGTAATTTTATCGCTGCTGTTACATCCGTATTTTATCGCGTTATCGGCGTTTGTCGGCGCGGGTTTGGTTTTCGCAGCGGTTACGGACACCTGCGGAATGGCGATGATGCTGGCGAAAATGCCCTGGAATAAGACGAAAGGCGCGGTTTGCGAAACAACCGCGCAAAAAGTTTAGAGAAAATATCGTGAATTTCGTATTTATTTTAGGCTTGGTTTTAAGCGGTTTGATTGGCTTGTCGCTCGGATTTATCGGCGGCGGCGGTTCGATAATTACCATTCCCGTGCTGGTTTATGTGCTTGGCGTGGAAGCGCGCGAAGCGGTCGGAATGTCGCTGGCGGTCGTCGGCGCGACAAGTCTTGTCGGTTCGTTTTTGCATTACCGGCGCGGGACGATGCGTTTGAAAACGGGTTTGATTTTCGGGGCGGCGGGCATTGTCGGCGCGTTAATCGGCTCGCCTCTGACGCGGCTTTTGTCGCCTTCGGCTTTGATGATGACGTTTGCCGCGCTGATGCTGGTGATTGCGGTTTTGATGCTGCGCCGAAAATCAAACGCTGACGATGTTGAAGTCGAATCAGTCGAACAAATTTTGAGCGTTTGGAAAGCTCTTTCGGCAGGTTTCGGAGTCGGCATTTTAACCGGATTTTTAGGAGTCGGCGGCGGGTTTTTGATAGTTCCGGCACTCGTGATGTTTGGCGGATTAGGGATGAAGGATGCAATCGGAACTTCGCTTTTCGTGATATTTTTGAATTGCGTCGCCGGACTCGTCGGACACGCCAGCCAAAATAATTTTGACTGGAATTTAACGGCGAAAGTTACAACTTTAGCAGTCGCGGGAACGATTTTCGGAACGCTGCTCTCGCACCGCGTCGCCGCGGGCAAACTGCAAAAAGGTTTTACGGTATTCGTTTTAGCAGTCGCCGTTTTTTTGATGGCGAAAAATTACGGAGTATTTTTGGGAGGATAAATTTATGCAATTCAAACAATTTTATTTGGAATGTCTGGCGCACGCTTCTTATTATATCGGTTCGGGCGGCGAAGCGGCGGTGATTGACCCGCAGCGCGACGTTCGGCAATATTTAACGGAAGCCGAAGCGAACAATCAAAAAATTAAATACATTATCGAAACGCATTCGCACGCCGATTTTGTCAGCGGACACATCGAGCTTGCCGAAAAAACCGGCGCGGAAATTGTTTATGGCGAGAAAGCGCCGACGCAGTTTCCGACTTTGAAAGTAAAAGACGGCGATGAATTAACCGTTGGCAAGGTGAAACTGAAATTTCTCGAAACGCCCGGACACACGCCTGACGGCATCACGGTTTTGGCTGAAGACACTGAGGATGCGAGCGAACCGGTCAAAATGCTGACGGGCGACACGCTTTTCGTCGGCGATGTCGGGCGACCGGATTTGGTCGGCTCGCGCGGCTTTACCGCCGAGCAGATGGGCGCGCTGCTTTATGATTCGATTCACGAAAAAATCCTGCCTCTTCCCGATGAAACGGAAATCTATCCGGCGCACGGCGCAGGTTCTTTATGCGGCAAATCTTTATCAAAGGAAACCTGGTCAACACTCGGTGAGCAGCGCAAAATGAATTACGCTTTGCAGCCGATGTCGAAGGAAGATTTTATTAAAATCGTCGCGGCTGACCAGCCGGAAGTTCCCGCATATTTTCCGAAAAGCGCGTTGAAAAATCTGCAAGGAGCGTCGGCTTTGGATGATTTGCCGAAGCCGAAAAAACTTTCAACCGAAGAAATCGAAAATTTTGACGGCGTAATTTTGGACGTGCGAAACGGTTCTGATTTCGGCGCGAAACATATTCCGAACGCCATCAACATCGGACTCGGCGGGCAATTCGCTTCGTGGGCGGGAACAATTGTTGAAGTCGGAACGCCAATTGCCGTTGTCGCCGAAAAGGAGGAACAAGTTGACGAGGCGTTTATGCGGCTCGCTCGCGTCGGCATCGAAACCGTCAAAGTTTTTATTCTGATGAAAAATTACGCGGGTGAAACGAATCAAATTGAATCGGTTTCAGTTGCCGATGTGAAAGAAAAATTAGCGGACGACATCCAATTCGTTGACGTGCGCCGCCCCGCCGAATATGCAAACGGACACGCGCCGAAAACGACGAATCTGCCGCTCGACGTTTTGGCGAAAGAAATCTACAAACTCAATCCCGACAAGCCGACTTACGTTCTCTGTCAGGGCGGTTACCGGTCGAGTCTCGGAACGAGCGTTTTAGAAAACGCCGGTTTCAAAAAAATCTATAATGTTACTGGCGGCACGAAAGCGTGGATGGACGCAGGTTTGGAAACAGAAGTTTCCGCGACGGCTTGCGCCAATTCCAAGTAGATTTTCGGTGTTTAGTGCGGAAACACGCATGAAGTAAGGGCGCAGAGATACATTCGACTGATCGTGCGTGTTTCCGCAATCAAAAGGCGGCGGTTGATTGCAAAAACTTCCGCTATTATTCAATGAGGAAAATTTTTATGAAAATGACGATATTTTTTACTTTGATACTTTCAATTTTCGCGGTCTCCGCCTGTCAAACAGCTTCGACCGAAACAGCGTCAAACGTGCCGACGAACGCGGCGCAAAACGAGATAAAACAAATTTCCGTCGAACAGGCAAAAAATGTAGTTGACGCGAAAGACGTTCAATTTATTGACGTTCGCACGAGCGGCGAATATACGGGCGGACACGCACCAAAAGCGATAAATTTCCCGCTCGACGCGCTGGAAAAAGATTTGGCAAAACTCGATAAAGACCGACCCGTTTATGTTATTTGCCAAACCGGACGGCGTTCGCAAAAAGGCGCGGAAATTTTGCAAAAAGCCGGTTTCAATGACATTTACAACATTCAGGGCGGCACAAGCGCGTGGATTGAAGCCAAATTGCCAATCGAGAAAAATTAAAAACAATATGAGGTTATAAAAGATGGATGAGCTTTCTTGGATAATCGGATTTGCCGCCAGTTTTAAGATCAACATTCAAATTGGATGTAGAATCTCTGCTCAAAGAACAATAAATTAATAGATAAAACAATGAAAACAAATTCTGCCGGGATTTTTTCCAGCATTATTTATGCTTGCGCTCGTGCTGGCATTGAACGCCGTCGCTGACGCGCTAAACTCGGCGCTTAATCCGAAGACTCGTTCCGCATATATTGACAAGGCAGTCTGAGTTTTAGTGATGAACGAAACCGTTTATTATTATCGAATAATCTCACGTTTAGCTGTTTTACCAGCGTTAACGTCGAAATTTATCTCGCGCTTCTTGTCCGTTCAGCGAACTGTGGATTTGTTCGACTTTACGATCAATGATGAAAATTCAAGAGCTGTTATGAACCTTCACTTCTGACGCGGATCGAGCGCGTCGCGCAATCCGTCGCCGAGTAAGTTAAATCCTAAGACCGTGAGACTAATCATTAGTCCCGGATATATCATCAGTTGCGGTGCGCGGCGCAGAAAAAGACGACCTTCGTTGAGCATCGCGCCCCATTCCGGGGTTGGTGATTGAACGCCGAGATTGAGGAAGCTGAGACCGGCGACGGCTAAAATCAAATTTCCCATTTCCAGCGTGGCAAGCACGATGACGGGTGTGATGACGTTTGGCAGAACGTGGCGGGTGATGATTTTGAAAGGACTGACTCCGGTTGCCCGCGCCGCTTCGATAAACGGTCGCTCACGAACCGACAGCACGAGCGAGCGGACAATACGAGCGTAAGATGCCCACCAAACGCTGACTATACCAATCAGAACGCTAATCATACCGATGCCGATCATTCCTGTAATCGCCAAAGCCAAAACAAGCAATGGAAAGGCGAGAATCAAATCCACGATTCGCATCAATATCGCATCCAGCCATCCTCCGAAATAGCCCGCCGCGACTCCGACGCAGACACCGATTCCCAATGCCATCAGAGACGCGATAATAGCCGAACCGAGCGATATTTGCGCTCCGAAGAGCAGACGACTGAGTTGGCA
>Ga0136611_10000271_pt1 | contig 32990 bp, 31 predicted proteins | sample AntDrymUQ2232306_2_FD_106645 | JGI IMG/M metagenome (GOLD analysis project Ga0136611, IMG submission 106645) | Polar desert sand microbial communities from Dry Valleys, Antarctica - metaG UQ223 (23.06) | ecosystem: Environmental > Terrestrial > Soil > Desert | place: Antarctica: Dry Valley...
CAACGTCATCTCCTTCTTGTCGCGCAGCACCACGATCGTCGTCTCGCCGCTGGCATCGCCCAGCTCGCGAGCCAGATCGTCCGAGTCCTCGACGCGCTTGCCATTGATTGACGTGATCACGTCGCCGGCGTGCACGCCGGCTTTCGAGGCCGCTGACTCCTTCAACACGCTCGATACGAGTGCGCCGCCAGTCTTCGCGCCGAAGTATTCCTCGAGCTCGGGGGTCAACGACTGCACCGTCACGCCAAGACGCCCTCGCGCGCCGTTGATGAGCGGCATCATGCCGCTGGGCAGACGATACTCGAAGCGGCGCGGTTCGCGATTGTCGCGATCGCGATCGAGCCGCCACTCGAGGTCGGGGATCGTGAAGTTGAATTCGCGCAGGCCGCGTTCGGCTTCGCGCATCGCCTTGTCCACGTCGGGTCCAAAGTTCCAGTTCATCGCGCTGTTCTCGGGCGTCGCGTCAACCGTTTGGCGCTTGCCGTCCCGAAGCAGCCCGACCTTCACCGTGCGGCCCTCGGGGGTTTCCTGAACGAGCCGCGTGAATTGCCGCGCGCTACGCACCCGCTCACCGTCGTATTCGACAATCACGTCGCCGGACCTGATGCCCGCCTTCTCGGCAGGACTGTCGTCGTCCACTTCATCGATCTGCGCGCCACCGGCGGTGGCCTTTGAATCGACGTCGCTCACCATCACGCCGAGCTGGCTGCCTCGCCCATCAAGGACCCTCACGTCGCGGCGGTTACCTTCACGCGGTTCAACTTGAATGCGCGCTTGGGCACTGAGGCTGGAGACTGCGGCCGCGATAGCGAGAATCAGTCCGACGAAAAACGCCCCGAATTTCAGATTCTTCATGGCAAAGTTCCTCTCCCGACACTGTTTGACGTCAGGAACGTTTGGAGAGCCGGGGCGTTGGCCCCGATAGCCGCATTACAATCCAGCAATGGTGAGAGCGGGGGGCGAAAAGAAAGAGATCCTCGAACGTGCGGATAAGGAACGTGTCAAGTTCCTGCGCCTTCAGTTCACCGACATCCTTGGTGTCATCAAGAACGTCGAGGTCCCGGACCGGCAGTTTTCCGAGGCGCTCGACGGCAACATCATGTTCGACGGCTCTTCGATCGAAGGCTTCGTTCGAATCGAAGAGTCGGACATGTATCTGCGTCCCGACCTGTCGACGTTCGAGGTGTTCCCCTGGGCCGACCCGAACGGCGCCCGCGTCGGCCGGCTGATCTGCGACATTGCCAACCCGGACGGCAGCCCCTTCGCCGGCTGCCCGCGCACCACGTTGAAGAACGCCATCGGCCTCGCCGCCGGGCGCGGCTTTACGATGATGGCGGGGCCGGAAACCGAGTTCTTTCTGTTCCTGCGCCGCGACGGCAAGCCGACCACTGAAACGCACGACAAGGCGAGCTACTTCGACCTGGCGCCGATCGATCTTGGCGAAGATGTTCGCCGCGAAATCGTCGTCGCGCTCGAGCAGATGGGCATGCACGTCGAAGCGGCGCATCACGAAGTGGCGCCCGGCCAGCACGAGATCGATTTCCACTATGACGATGTGTTGACGACCGCGGATAACGTCAGTACCTGCCGCTTCATCGTCAAGAACGTCGCGCTGAAGAACAACCTGCACGCCACCTTCATGCCGAAGCCGATCTTCGGCGTAAATGGCTCCGGCATGCACACGCATCAATCGCTCTTCACGAGCGGCAAGAACGCGTTCTTCGATCCACAAAACGACATTCAGCTGAGCCAGACGTGCCTGCACTACGTCGGCGGATTGCTGCAGCACGCGAAGGGGTTTTGCGCGATCACCAACCCGCTGGTGAATTCGTACAAGCGGCTGGTGCCCGGGTACGAAGCCCCGACCGCGATTGCCTGGTCGGAGAAGAACCGGAGTCCGCTGGTGCGCGTGCCCGCGGCCAGGGGCACCGCGACGCGTGTTGAGCTGCGCATGCCGGATCCGTCGTGCAATCCATACCTGGCCCTCGCGGTGATGTTGCGCGCGGGGCTCGACGGTATCGATAAGCAACTGGATCCAGGACCGCCGGTGAACAAGAACATCTACAAGATGAGCCACCGCGAGCGCAGGCACCTGCGGATCGACGACCTTCCTGCCAACCTGAGCGAAGCCCTGGATGAGTTTGAGAAAGACGCCGTCGTGAAGGACACGCTCGGCGAACACATCTTCAACCACTTCCTGGAAGCGAAGCGCGAAGAGTGGGACGAATACATCCGCCACGTCTCGCCCTGGGAAATGGACAGATACCTCGGGGTGTACTGAGCGATCGTCCATGCCCGGGGACAGAGCCGCCGATTTTCAGCACTAAATCAGTGGCACAACCCTTGATACCTACTGGTGCAGCCGCGGCGGATCACCGGGGGGCGAATTATCAGGCAGGCGCTGGCATCGCCGCTCTCCGGCCGCAATTTCCACGATTCGACCGCGGCGTTTTTCGAGATTCGGTGTTGTGGCTTCCGGCTTGCAGTCGGATCACAGCGGAGGAACTGAGCCATGGGTCGTGCAAAGAATTTCGTCTTCGGATTGATCGTCGCGCTCGCTGCGGTGAGTGGTGCCTGCGCCTCGATGGGTGGAGAGCGCTCGATTTCCGAGGTCAAGACCAACCCCGGCAAATTCCACGACAAGACCGTGACTGTCGAAGGCGTGGTCACCACGTCGTTCGGCATCCCGCTGGTGCCATTCAAGGTCTACCGTGTCAGCGACGGCACGGAAGAGATGCTGGTCATCTCCGACGACAGCCGCATCCCGAGCAAGAACGCCCGGGTTCGGGTTCGCGGTGAGGTCAAGGAAGTGGGCCTGTTCGGGGGCCGCTCGTTCGGCCTGCACTTGCGCGAAAAGTCGATTAAGTATCTGTAAATCAAGGGATCGGGGATCAGGGACCGGGGATCAGGGTATGCCTGATTCCCGGTTTTTTGTACCCCTGATCCCTGCTTGTGAAACGTTGTACAATGTTTGGCTGTGGAAGCTATTGAACATCCCTCCCCACTCGTCGCGCTAATCAACCTTCTGTTCGCGCCGCTCGGGATCCACATCCCCGACCACATGGTCTTCGTCGGGCTGATCACGCTGTTCATCCTGTTCATCGGCCTGGCCATCCGCTCATCGCTCAGCGTCGATCAGCCCGGCAAGCTGCAGATCATCCTCGAGGACATCGTCTCGTTCCTGGTCGGCGTGCTCGAAGACAACATGGGGAGGAAGGGACGCAAGTTCTTGCCCCTGCTCGGCACCATCTTCGTGTTCATCCTGATCGGGAACCTGATGGGCCAGGTGCCCGGCCTCGGCTCACCTACCAGCAACATCAATGTGCCGCTGGCGCTGGCGCTGACGCTGTGGCTCTACTATCACGCACAGGGCGTGATTGCGAATGGCCCCGTCAACTACATCAAGCACTTCGCGGTGATGCCGGGCGTACCCATCGCGCTGGCGCCGATGATCTTCGTGATCGAAATCATCAGCCACCTGTCGCGGGTGCTGTCGCTGACGCTGCGCCTGTTCGGCAACATCTTCGGAGAGCACCTGGTCGTGCTGATCATCGCGAGCATCGTGCCGTTCATCGCGCCGCTGCCGATTCAGTTCTTAGGATTGATAGTCGGTCCGCTGCAGGCGTTCATCTTCCTGACGCTCGGCGCGATCTACCTGACGGCCGCCACGCACGTTGACGACCACGGCGACGAGTACGGCGGAGGCGATCACCCGCCTTCTCAGCCGGCCAGCCACTAACGGATCGCGCGGCGAGGTTTTACTCGACCTTCGGGGTCGGTCGCAGCTGGTCGATTTTCACAACCACCGCGGTGCGGTCGTCGGATTGGTCGGCATCCCCACAGAAGTGCTGCACTGCGAAGAAGAGTTCGTCGACGATCTCCTTCGCCGGACGGGTGTAGGTGCGTTCGACGACCTCGATGACGCGCGCCGCCCCGAATTCCTCGCCCTCCTCGTCGAACGCTTCTGAGAGGCCGTCGGAACAGAACACGAATACATCGCCCGCGGCCAGCGGCACCTGGAAATCCTCGTACTGCGACTCGGCGAACGCTCCGAGCGGCACGCCCGGCATGTCGATCTGCGTCGCCTTTCCGTTCGTGCATTTAATCGGGTACGGCAGTCCTGAATTCGCGAACGTCACGACCTGTTTCCTGAACTCGAACATCGCATAGCACAGCGTGCAGTAGTACTCCTCGAGTTTGCGTTCGTGGAGGATGCGATTCATGCCCGCGAGTATTCCGGCCGGCGTGCTCGACTGCTTCTCGAGCCGGCGCCTGAACGTGCGGCCGCGCACCATCTCGCCGATCGCGGCGCTATAGAGCGCCGCCGGCACGCCCTTGCCCGATACGTCGCCGAGCGCAACCACCAGCATGTTGGCTTCCGGCGACAGGAAGTCGCACAGATCGCCGCCGAGCTCGCGGGCGGGAACGAAATGCCACGCCACATCCACGCCGCGCAGCCGCTTCGGCAACTCCTGCGGCAGCAGCGCCATTTGCACACGCCTGGCGAAGCGCAGCTCCTTCTCGAAGCGCGCTTCATTGGTCTTGATCGCATCAACCAGGCGGGCATTCTCGATTGCCACTGCGGCTTCAGATGCGAGCAGCGTCAACAGCTTGACGTGCTTCTTGTTGAAGGCGTTCGGCTCGGGACTCTCGAGATCGAATACCCCGATGCAGCGGTCCTTCAACAGCAGCGGAACCACCAGCTCCGAGCGAACACCGGGGACCGCGTCGATGTAGCGCGGATCCTTGGTGACGTCGTGCACCAGCACGACTTCCTTGTGAAGCGCGGCGTAGCCGACCAGGCCCTCGCCCAGCTTGACCGGCTCGACCGCCCTCGGATCGTCGCCGAACTTGATGGTGACCTTGAGCTCGAGCATCTGCGTTTCGTCGTTGACCAGCGCGATGCCGAAGATGCGGTAGTCGACGACGCGCTTGATCAGCTGGGCCAGCCTCGTCAGCAGCTCCTCCGGATCGAGAATCGCGCTCATCTCCCGGCCGATCTCCGCGAGCGTCTCGAGCGTCTCCGCGTACTCGCGTTCGGATTCGAACAACCGCGCCGTCGCGATCGCTTGCGCCACATGCGCGCCAAACTGGCGCAGGATCCACTCGTCGCGGTCGGAAAAGGCGGCCGGCATGTCGCTCAACAAGTTGAGCGCGCCGATCACCTCGCCCTTGTTGCGCAGCGGCACCGACAGTTGCGACTTCGCGCCGGGCACGACCGCCAGGTAATGGGGATCCGAATCCACATCGTCGATCACGATGGTGCGCTGTTCCTCGACCGCGCGTCCCACCGTGCCCTGCCCGACCTTGATCGTGAAGTGCTTGACGATCTCTTCCGGGTAGCCGACGGCGTAGGCAATCGCCAGCTCCTGGCGTTCCTTGTCAAGCAGGTAAACGGAGAAGACGCTGAACTGCGTCAGCTGCGAGATGAGGTTGGGGATCTTCTCGAGGAGGTCGCCGAGATCCAGCACCGAGCTGACTTCTCGCGCCAGCTCAGCGAGGATCGTCAGGAGCTCGGTATCCGAAGCTCCTGACGTTGAAAGGCTATTGAGACGTTGTGTTTCCACCAGGGCCTAAAGTGTACTTCGTCACCCAATCGGAGATTCGCTGCATTCGATCTTTCTGGTGGTAATACTCCGCAATGCCGTGGCCCTCACGAGGGTAGAACACCAGCTCGGTCGCCTTGCCACGGTCCTTCAGGCCTCGATAGAGCTCGTACGCCTGACCGGTCGGCACGCGCTCGTCGTTGGCGCCGTGCAGGATCAGCGTCGGCGTCGTGACCTTGTCGATGTGCGTCATCGCGGAGCGATCCAGATAGAGGGGCAGCGTCTGCTTGTTCGGAATGCCGCCGAAGTACGCGATCAGTACGCTCGGAATGTCGTTGGTCCCATACATGCTCCACATGTTGGTGAGCCCGGCGCCGACCATCGCCGCCTTGAAGCGCGAAGTCTGCGTGATCACCCACGCCGTCATGTAGCCGCCGTAGCTCCAGCCGATGTGCGAGAGCTTGTCAGGATCGGCGATGCCGCGCGCCACCAGCGCGTCGACGCCGGTCATGATGTCCTTGAAGTCGCCGCCGCCCCAGTCATTGACGTTGGCGGCCAGCGTCTTCTGGCCGTAGTTCGAGCTGCCGCGCGGGTTCGGATAAAACACCGCCCACCCCTTGCCGGCCCATACCTGTCCGCCTTCGAGACCGCCGAGGCGGAAGCCGTTTACATACGCGCCGGCGGGGCCGCCGTGCGCCACCACCAGCGTCGGGTAGCGCTTGCCGGATTGGAAGCCGACCGGCTTCAACAGCACGCCTTCGACCTCGACGCCGTCGCTGCTCTTCCAAGTGATGACTTCCGTTTCACCCTGGGCGAGTTCGGCGAGCTGCGGATTGGTGTTCGTCAGGCGCTTCAGATTCGCGAACGAGGGATCGGTGACGTAAATCTCGGTCGCTGAGTCCGGCGCATCCATGGTCACGACGATCGTGCGGCCGTCCTTGCTGACCGCGGTGCCGCCGATCGTGCGCTTCTGCGTCAGCTGCGTGTACTTGCCCGAGGTCAGGTCGTAGGCAAACGCCTCGTTATAGGCGCGCTTGCCCGTCACGAACATCACGCGCGTGCCTTCGTTGGTCCAGACGGGGTTGCCGGCTTCGCTGTCGAAGGTCGGCGTCAGGGTGTCCTTGATGGTCCTGGCGTTGACGTTGTAGAGCATCAGGCGCTGCTGCATCACCACGCCCACTGCGGTGCCATCGGGATGGGGCGAGGTCGTGTTCGGCTCGCCGACCCACGCGATCGTCGCGCCGTCCTGCGACCAGCGCGGCTGGCCGTCACTACCCCAGTTGATGCTGACCTTCTCCGCCCGCTTCGCCGCCACGTCGGCGATGTAGACGTCGCGGCGGTTGTCGCGCAACATCGGCGTGACGGCGGCGCCGAATACGAAGCGCTTGCCGTCAGGCGACCATGATGGCGCGCCCTGAATCGTGTAGGCGGTGCCTTCCGTGACGCGCGCCGCCTGCCTGGTGGTGACGTCGACCACCCACACGTGCGCAAACCGGAAGTCGCCTTCGAACACGCGCTCGTCATCGCGCTTCTTGATGTTGGCCTCTTCCTCGGCGCTGCGCGGATCGTTGGCGACAAACGCTATCTTCGCGCTGTCCGGCGCCCACGAATACGAGCTGACATTTTCCTTCGCGTCGGTGAGTTTCCACGCCTCGCCGCCGTCAATCGGCATCAGGTAGATCTGCGCTTTCGCCTCGGCGCTGCCGCGCGCGGACACGAAGCTGATGAACTTGCCGTCGGGAGAAAACTGCGGCTGGCTGTCGCCCTTCTCGCCGAACGAGATCTGGCGCGGCGGCGGGCTGCCGTCAGTGGCGACTTTCCACACGTGCGCGCGCGCTTCCATCTTGCCTGCCCCGAGCGGAGTCGAGGGGTCCTGCTCCGACACCCATTGGCGCACCGTGTAAATCACCTGGCGTCCGTCCGGCGAAACCGTCGCTCCCTGCACCGCCTTGATGTTGAGCACGTCATCAAACGTGGCGGGCCGTTTGGACTGGGCCGATGCATTAACCGCGGTAATGACCAGGACTGCGACGGCTAACGACTTTCGCATAGAACCCTCCATCAATCCCTCTGTGCCTTCTGGGCCTTCCGCGGCCCAAGGGGCGAAGTATAATTCGATCAGTGGATCTCACGCTGCCGCTTGATTATTCGGCGATCGAGCGCATACTGCCTCACCGCTATCCGTTCCTGCTGGTCGATCGAATCACTGAATTCGAGCCTGATCAGCGGATTGTCGGGATCAAGAACGTATCGATGACCGAGCCGTACCTGTCTCGACCGGTCAACGGACGCCCGTCGTTACCACCCACCATCCTGACGGAAGCCGTGGCTCAGGTAGGAGCCATCCTGATTCTCGCCAAGCCCGAGAACAAGGATCAGCTGATCTTCTTTCGCGGCATGGAGCGCGTGCGTTTCCGCGGCTCGGTGCACCCGGGCGATGTCGTCGTGATCGAAGCCTGCGTGAAGCGTCTCCGCAGCCGCATGGGAGTGCTCGGCGGCCAGGCCACCGTCAACGGCAAGGTTGTCATCAACGGCACGATGACGTTCGCACTTGGCTCCGAATAAGCTCCCCACGCTCTCTCTGGCCTGGCCGTTGAAGATTCGGGCTGGGGCTACTTCCTCTGTGCTTATAAAGAAATCCGCACCGGCCGCAGCGGCGGCGAGTTCCTGTTCCTGTCATTGCAGGACGCGTCAGCCCAGGTCGTGGCCAAGCTGATGACGGACGTCGATCGCTACAAGGGCGAGTTCGAAGCCGGCGAGTTTGTGCGCGTCGAAGGGCGCGGCAGCCTCTATAACGGCCAGGTCCAACTAGTGCTGTCGTCGATCCGCCGCATCAATCCGGAGCAGGATCGCCTGCAGGGGTTTCGCGAAGAGGAGTGCATCCTCAGCGCGCCGCGTCCGATCGACGAGATGTGGGAGGAGCTTCAGGGTCACCTCCGCGACGTCAAGAACGATCATTTGCGCGTGCTGCTCAATCGCATCGTCGCGGACAACGAAGCGCAGTTGAGGATCTGGCCCGCCGCGCAGCAGATTCACCACGCCTATCGCGGTGGATTTCTCGAGCACATCGCGAAGATGGCTGAGGTCGGCCGCCTGATCGCGCGCGCCTACGGCGCCAACGAAGATCTCGTGATCGCCGGCGTTGTGCTTCATGACATCGGCAAGCTGCAGGAGCTCGCCTACGAAGGCGGCAGCGGCAGCTATACGCGCGACGGCAATCTCGTCGGCCACATCGCGTTAGGGTTGATGATGGTCCGCGAAACCACGCAGGGCATCTCCGGATTCCCCGGCGAGCTCCGCGCGCAGATCGAACACCTCGTTGCCTCGCATCACGGCACCCGCGAATATGGATCGCCGGTCGAGCCAAAGACCATCGAAGCCTTCATCCTGGCGTCCGTCGACGAGCTCGACGCCAAGCTGAATCAGGTTCGCCGCGCGATCAAGGAAGATCCCTCGGACGACGAGTTCACGTCCTGGAATAAGCGACTCGGTCGCGTCCTTTACAAAGGGACTTAGATCATCTTCCTTCCCTTGGTCTCGGGAATTCCCAACCACAGCGCCGCGGCGATGATGAAAAAGATCGACGTCATCGTGAACGCCGCGCCGTAGCCGCGGCTCTGCACCATCGTGCCCACCATGAAGGGCGCGATCGCGCTGAGCAGCCGGCCGCTGTTGTAGGTGACGCCCAGGGCCGTTGCGCGGATCGATGTCGGAAAAATCTCCGACGCCACCGCCCCAAAGCCGCTGAAATATCCAGTTCCAAAGAACGCGACGAATGGTCCGAGTACGAGCAGGACCCACGGCTCACGTGCGAAGCCGTAGTACCAGACGAGCAGCGCCGCGAGCAGGAGGTAAGTGACGTAGGTCGGTCGCCTTCCAAACTTATCGGCGATAAATCCGAACGACACGTAACCGAGCCACATGCCTACCTGCATCGCCACGATGAACATCGACATCATCGTCGTTGACAGCCCGACGCCACCTTGTGTCGTCGGTGACGACAGGTATGACGGCACCCACAGGTTCAATCCCCACCACGCGAACATCGTCGCGGCGTTCATGGCCGTGAGGAAGATCGCCAGGCGCAGCGGGAACTTTTGATCACCGCTCTGCTGTGCGAGGGCCTTTTGGCGCGTCCACATTTCCGGTTCTTTTACGCTTCGCCGAATCCAGAACGTGAAGAGCGCGGGAAGAATGCCGACAAAAAACACCGCCCGCCATCCGAACGCCGGCAGCACGATCGCCACGACGACCGCCGCAAGGCCGTAGCCAATCGCCCAACAGCTCTGCATGATGCCGAGCGCCTTGCCACGATGCTGCTCGGGCCACGTTTCGCTGACGAGCGTCGCGCCGCTGGCCCACTCACCGCCCATGCCAAGGCCGAGCAGAACACGGAAGGTCGCGAACTGCCAGACGTTTTGCGCGAACCCACACGCGAACGTGAACACCGAATACAGCAGGATGCTGAGCGATAGCGCCCGCGTGCGCCCGAGCTTGTCGGCGACGATGCCGAACACCAGCCCGCCCACCGCCGATGCGCCGAGGGTCAGCGACGCCATCAGTCCGCCTTGCGCTCGGCTGAGCCCCAACTCCTCGATGACCGAGGTCAGGATCAGCGCGTAGAGCATTACGTCGAACGCGTCGAGCAGCCACCCCATAGAGGCCGCAACCAACGCCTTTCTAGCCTCGGGAGACGCTTCCCGCCAAAAAGTCACCGTGGGTCCTCGACCCAAAGTAGCGATTGGTGCCAGGCACCAACCGCTACTGAGGAGATGCCGTAACTGGATATAATTCTGAGCATATGGCCTTTGAACGAATGATCGACCAGATTGATGGTTCTATTCTGGATATTCTTCAGTACAACGCCAGAACAACCCAGGCCGAGCTTGCCAAGGCCGTTGGACTCGCGCCGTCAGCCGTGCTGGAGCGCCTGCGCAAGCTCGAGTCCAAAGGCATTATCAAGGATTACGTCGCGCTGATCGACCCTCACGTCGTCGATCGCGGGATGCTCGCGTTTGTGGCGGTGCGCACGTCCGAGCACGGACCGGACATGCCGACGGCCTACGAGTTGTCGCGCATCCCTGAAGTCCTGGAGGTCCATCACGTGGCGGGCGATGACTGTTACCTCCTCAAGGTTCGCGCGCGGGATCCGGAGCATCTCGGGCAGATCCTCCGGCAGCAGATCGCGTCGGCGCCGTCGGTCACGTCCACGCGGACGACGATCGTGCTCGAAACGGTGAAAGAGGATCCGCGGATCTCCATACCCAGGGAATTGACGTTGCAAAAAACGGCCCGTAGCGAACCGTGACCGGTGAAGCCAATCGCAACACCCTCGCTTACGCTGCATTCGTCACCGTCTGCATCATCTGGGGCACGACGTACCTGGCGATTCATGTCGCGCTCGAGACCGTTCCGGTCCTGCTCGTCGCCGGCCTGCGGTGGTTTTCCGCGGGGATGATCATGTCCGCGCTAATGCTCGCAAGCGGTCGCGGCCTGCCACAACCGCGAATGTGGGGACCGCTCGCCCTGCTTGGTTTCCTGATGAATATCGTCGGCAACGGCTTCGTGGTGTATGCGCAGCAGTTTGTCGCGAGCGGTCTCACCGCGGTGTTGATCGCGACGACGCCATTCTGGTCGGCGTTGGTCGAGCGGCTGCTACCCAATGGGGAGCGATTTTCGAAGCGATCGCTCGCGGGTCTGGCGCTCGGCTTCTCCGGAATCGTGGTTCTCGTGTGGCCGGAGATGACCCATGGCGGCGCCGGCGGCCGCTCGTTCGTCATCGGCGTAATCGCGATTCAGTTCGCCTGCATCGGCTGGGTGATCGGCACGTCATATGCGAAGCGCCACGAGCTCGGCGATAACCCGTTTCGATCGACGGCGCTGCAAATGGTGTTCAGCGGCATCATGCTGTTGAGTGCTGCCACGGCGCACGGCGACTGGGAGCAGCTCTCCTTTACCCCGCGCTCCTTCGCGGCGATGGCCTATCTGAGCATCGCCGGCTCGCTCGTCGCCTACTCCGCGTACATCTACGCAATTCAGCACCTGCCGCTGCAGCTGGTCTCGCTGTATGCGTACATCAATCCGATGATCGCGGTCGCGCTTGGAACGCTGCTGTTGAATGAACCGTTGTCGGCGCGCGTGATCGTCGCTGCCGCATTGGTGTTTGCCGGGACCTGGATCGTTGGGAAGCGGCAAGGTCCGCTTAAAGGCGGACACCACAAGGGATCCAAGGAAGACTTACCTCAATGACCTGTGATGTCGGGCTTTAGGCGGACCTGCAGGATCAGGTCACGCGATTGTGACGATTCGTTTCATCTGCGACAAGCGTGGCGGTCTCCGGGGCAATGCGAACGCAGTTGCGGCCGTCGTCCTTCGCCCGATACAGCGCCTGGTCGGCGCGCGCGATGACCGCCTGCGCATTCACTTCACCGGGTATCGTCTGGGCGAGCCCGAAGCTGGCGGTAATGGTCAATCCCTCGCCCGACCACGGCACCGGCCGCTCGGCGATCTCGCGGCGCAGGGTCTCCGCAACGCGGCGCGCACCGTGCAGCGGCGTCTCTGGCAGCAGCACCAGGAATCGTTCGCCGCCGTACCTGCACTTCAAGTCCGAGCCGCGCAGCACTTCCTTCATGCGCTTGCCGACCGCGCTCAGCACCGCATCGCTGCATAAGTGTCCATAGCGATCGGTGACGTCCTTGAAATGATCGAGGTCGAACATAATCAGCGACAGCGGGGTCTGGCTGCGGCGCGCGCGCCGCAACTCCGCGTCGATTACATCGAGCGAGTGGCTGCGCGTGAAGCAGCCGGTCAGCGCGTCTTTGACGCTGTTCTCCTTTAATTCGCGGAACAACTGCGCGTTGCTTACGGACACGGCCAGCAGCGCCGCGGCCGCTTCAATGATTCGCCGGCGATCGGCCGGCAACGCGCCGCCGCTCGGGCGCACACCAAGCACGCCCATCACGCTGCCCCCGACCAGCAGCGGAAATCCCATGGCGCGCTCAGGATCGCGCGGCGTTTTGGCGTCGGCGCCGTCCGTGCTGTTTGTCGGCCCGCTCGCAAGCAACTGTTCCGCGAGATCGTCCCACGGCAGGATATCTTCCGCGCCGCGCGTATCGCCGGTGAGCGCCAGCCATTCGGATCCCTGCTGGACGAGCACCCACACCTTGTCGGTGCCGGCGATCGCGGGCAGATGCTGGCTGACAGCCACTCGGAGCGCCTCGAACTCCACGGCGCGGCCCAGCGCCTGGCCAAATGCCACCAGCCGTTCGAGCTCTTCAGCGCGATGTTCCGCGGCACGCGTCGCCAGCTCAGCCGCTTGCGCGATTGCCCGCTGCAGGTGATTCCGTCGATATTTATGGAAGAAAAACGCCGCCGTCAGCAGAACCAGCGCCGGCATCAGCGTCAGGCCGCTCTGGCGTTCGATCTCGCGCGCGTAACCGAGGCCGCGCGAAATCGAAGACGAGAAAACAATCACGAGCGCCGTCGCCAGCGTCGCAACCAGGAGAAGGTCCTGACGGCCAAAAATCTTCATCGGGGGTCCGTTCGATACTACCGCCGGTGGTGTAGATTGATGGCATGAATCCGAAGTCGCGCCCGTTCACATTTCTAATCGGATTGGTTGGTCTCGGCCTGGTTACGACGGTAGTGGTTGCGGCCAAACAAACCACGCCGCAGCGCACGCCGGCGCCCGTGACCAAATCGGCCCCGAGAGCCGCGACGCCGAAAGCCGCGACCGCGTCCAAGCCAGCGGGCAAGGCGCCGATAGTGAAATATTCGGTGCCGCCGCTGCCGAGTGTCGGCTTCGCGGCGGTGCGGCCGATGGACATCGTTCGCGCTACCTATGACTTCGCGGCGCAGCACCCTGAAGTTCTGAAGTTCGTGCCCTGCTACTGCGGTTGCGGCGCGCAGGGACACAAGGCCAATGAGTCATGCTTCGTCGCGCGCCGCGATGCGAAGGGCAACGTGCTCGAATGGGACACGCACGGGTTCGGCTGCACCATCTGCGTGGACGTGGCGCGCGAGGCGATGCAGCTCTACGCCTCCGGCGCCGACGTGCATTCCATCCGCGCCGCGATCGAACGTAAGTGGACGCCGGGTAACGCCGACGGCAAGACGCCGACGCCCCAGCCACCCGCGAAGAAGAGCTCGTAAGTCTGAGCGACGTCTTGAGGGACGGCTCAACAATCGGCCCGCGAGATGTCCGCGCGCCGGAGGCGAGCCAGAATTAGATGGAGCGCGACATCGCGTTCGCGCGCATGTTTCACTCCCTGCGCGAGGGTGTCTATATGGGCACCCTTGCCGCAAACTCGACGTCGACACTCGCCGCCAATCCCCATCTAAAAAAGATCTTCGGCTATCCGCCGTACGCGGCTGAGAACATCGTTCAGCCATTCGAGCCGTCGCGCTTCGTCGATCCGCAGGCGCGCCAGAGCTTCATCGAGCTGCTTGAGCGCGACGAAGGCGTCGCCGATCACCTGCTCCGCGTCCGCAAGGTTGACGGCACGCCGATCTGGATCGAGGTTTCGGCAACGGCGTCACATCGGCCGCGCGATACAGGACAGGCGCAGCCGGCCGTGCTTCACGTCGAGGCGCTGGTTCGCGATGTCAGCGAGCGCAAGAAGAAGGACGATCAGTCGCGCGACGGCCGTTACCAGCTGCTGCAGGCCGAGAAGATGGCCGCGCTCGGTCAGACCATCTCGGGCGTGGCGCACGAGCTGAACAATCCGCTCGCAACCATCCTGTCCTGGGCCGAGCGCCTCGCCGAGCGCAACGTCGACGAGAAGACGAAGCAGGGACTCGAAGTGATCCTCGCTGAGTCCGAACGCGCCGCCCGCATCGTTCGCAATCTCCTCACCTTCGCGCGAAAACGGCAGACGACGCGCGCGATGGTCGACATCAATCAGGTGGTTCGAGAAACGCTGGCGCTGCGCGCCTACGAGCAGAAGGTCACGAACATCCAGGTCGTCGAGGCGCTCGCCACCGGCGTGCCCGACGTGTTTGCCGATGGGCATCAGATCAAGCAGGTGCTGCTCAACCTGCTGATCAACGCCGAACAGGCCTGCCTCGGCGCCAACGGTAAGGGCACGATCCTCGTGCGCACCTCGCACGACGCCGACCGCGGCTCCGCGGTGCTCGAGGTCAATGACGACGGGCCCGGCGTGGCGGAGGACCGGCAGAACAAGGTCTTCGATCCATTTTTTACAACGAAGGAGGTCGGCCAGGGCACCGGGCTTGGCTTGACTGTCGCGTACGCAATCGTGCAGGAGCACGGCGGCCGGATCTGGCTGACGTCAAAGCACGGCCAGGGTGCGTCATTCTTCATCGAGCTGCCGGTCACCGGACAGCACCTCAACGCGCCGGCGGCGCGTGCGGCGCAGCAGCCGATCTCGCTCGAGGCGTTCAAGGGATTGCGCGTGCTGGTGGTGGAAGACGAGCCCGCCCTGGCGGTGGCCGTGTCCGAGGCGCTCGCCGACGCGGGCTTTACGGTCGATCGTGCCGGCGACGGTGAGGAGGGGCTGACCCGCCTCACCGAGGCCCGTTACGACTTGATCGTCTGCGATCTCAAGATGCCGCGCATCGACGGCATGCAGTTCTATCGAGCGATGGCGGCGGCGACGCCGGCACTGGCGCGTCGCGTAATTTTCGTGACGGGCGATGTGGCCGGCACCGACGCTGAGCGCTTTCTCGAAGAGACCGGCTGCCGCTGGCTCTCCAAGCCTTTCAGATTGGGCGACTTGCTTCGATCCGCCAGGGACACCTTGTCCTGATTGCTGGCAATCAGCACCAGGCCGGCGCGGTTCTGCGCCGCCTGCGACACGCGCGTGTCCGATTCCGGCAACGACGCCTTCGCCATCTTGTGCATCTTCGGCCTGGCTTCCATCGCCGCGATCGCTTCGCGCAACGCAGCTGATGCCGCGACCGGCGTGACCTCCGCACCAAGCGCTTCACGCAGCCGGCGGATGGCGCGCGCATGCAGCTGCGACACCCGCGATTCATTGACGCCCAGCTCCGCGCCGATGTCCTTCATCGTCACTTCGTTGTAGTAGTAGAGCGCGATTACCCGCTGCTCGCGCGGCGGCAGGGTGCCGATCGCGTTGCGAACGCGGGCCTTCACTTCACCGCGCTCGTATTGCATGTCGGGACGTTCCGGCTCCGCCGGCACCATCACCGCCGGCAGCTGGGTCCCGTCGACGTTCTCCGCGCTCGAGAACGGCGAGGTCGATTCGATCGTGTTGATGCGGACGATCGTCTTGCCAAGGCGCTTTTCGTCGGAGCCGACCGCCTGCGCAAGGTCGGCGAGCGACGGCTCGTGACCAAGCGAGGCGCGCAATTTTTCGCGCGCCGCTTCGAGCTCGCGTCGCACCCGGCGAACACCTCGCGGCCACGCATCCTTGCGCAACGCGTCGATCATCGCGCCGCGGATGCGTCGCTCGGCGAAGGTCTCGAACTTGATGCCGCGCGAATCATCGAAGCGGTGTGCCGCGTCGATCAATCCGATCACGCCGTCCTGGACCAGATCGCTCAAGTCGATCGAATGCGGCATCGTTGCCGCCATCCTTCTCGCGAGCGCCTCGACAAAAGGCAATCCCGCTTCAACCCGATCCGTCTGACCCGTCTGACTGTTAGCTTTCGCTATCGCGGTTTTCATCGCTGTCTGTTCTCCGTTGCCTGACCTAAGGCAACGAAGATGCCAGCGTTGTATAAAGCTATGTCAGGGCGTAAAGGCCCAGCCATCGCTACCGCATAAAGCGCTTAAGATTCAAACAGTTACACGGATCTGCCCATAAGATCACCAGATAAAACACGTCTTGATTCGATTCATCTGGCGACATTTTTTTGACGATATCAGAAGCCAGCAGGTCAAAGTTTTGACTGCCAGTTTTGTTTCTGAACGCGAGATTACGAATACGTAATCGACGGCTGTTTTGGTGTGATGGCCGGACGGGCGGAGCTTCTACTTTTCGCCGACAGTCTCGCGCAGCTCGCGCGAGACCGCCATGGCTTGCAGCGCGGCGTTGACGACCTGGGACGCGCGCGCCTTCTGCGACGCGTCCTGCGCCTTCGTCTCGAGTAACTCGGCGTGCGCGAGAATCACGCCGAGTTGGTTATTGAGCTTGTGAAGCAGCTCTCGGGAATCGACCATTAGACTCACTGGGCGGCCGTGTGATTCGTTGGATGCTTGGTGCCGTCCGGTTCGCGCCAGAGCGTATCCACGAAAATTCGAATGCTGCCACCGGCGGTCCGTAAATATTCCACCTTGTTAGCCGCAATCCAGTTGTAGATCGTGCGACGGCTGACGCCGACCATTTCGCACGCCTTCATGATGCTGACTGTTTGCCGTTCCACTAGGGTTGCCTCCACAGGACTGTATCGGTGCAAGCCTTTCTGGGATTAGGTGTGCATGTTCAGATAGCGGGGTTGACAGCGGGACCATACCCGTCAATACTTTGACAACGATGCCACACCTTCTCCTCGTCGATGATGAGGAATCCCTGCGAAGTGTTGTGGCTGAAAGACTTACGGACGAAGGCTTTCAGGTCAGCCAGGCCGCGGACAGCCGCGCCGCGCTCAAGGCGCTCGACGGTTTTGCCTTTGACGTGATTGTGTCCGACCTGCGCTTGCCAGGTCTCGACGGCTTGCCCTCTGAGGCCTCGGCAAAGGAGGGACGAGAGGTGATTGAGGCCGCGATCGGGCGGTATCCCGGCATCATCGCGATCGTCGTCACCGGCTACGGCACCGTGAAAGACGCCGTCGACATGATCAAGCTGGGCGCCGCCGACTTCATCGCCAAGCCATTCCAGTTCGACGAGCTGATGCACGTTCTCAACAAGGCGCTCGAGCAGCGGCGCCTGAAGAGCGAGAACGCGTATCTGCACGAACAGCTGGACGCGAGATTTGGACTCGGATCGATGGTGGGCAAGAGCGCGCCGATGCGCTCGCTCTTCCAGTTGATCGAAACCGTTGCGCCGACGGCGACGACCATCCTGATAAGCGGCGAGACCGGGACCGGCAAGGAGATGGTCGCGCGCGCGATCCATCAGACCAGTCCGCGCCATCGCGGACGGTTCGTGGCCATCAATGTCAGCGCGATTCCCGAAACGTTGCTCGACGCCGAATTGTTCGGTCACGCGAAGGGCGCGTTCACCGGCGCGGTCGCGATACGCCAGGGCCGCCTCGAGCAGGCCGACGGAGGCACCCTCTTCCTCGACGAGGTCGGGACGATGCCGATGGCGCTGCAGATGAAGATGCTGCGCGTGCTGCAGGAGCGCGAGTTCGAGCGCATCGGCGATTCGCGAACTATCAAGGTCGACGTCCGCATTGTCGCCGCCACCAATGCGGACCTGACGAAGATGGTAAAAGACGGATCCTTCCGCGAGGATTTGTATTACCGCCTCAACGTGATCCAGGTCCAGCTGCCGGCCCTTCGCGATCGCGTCGAAGACATTCCCCTGCTGGTGAACGGCTTCATCGCGAAATTTCGTGGTCCTGACAAGGATGCGGCGCCCGTCACCGTCGCGCAGGATGCGATGCGACGCCTGATGTCTTATTCCTGGCCTGGGAATGTTCGCCAACTGGAGAACGCGATCGAGCGTGCTCTTGCAATGATCGGCTCACGCACGCAGATCGAAGTCGCCGATCTCCCTGCGGATCTGCAGTCGACGACCGAAAACCACGCCGCGCCTGCGCTCGATCTCCCTGAGGAGGGCCTCGATCTTCCTGCGCTCGTCACTCAGATCGAAAGGGCCATGATCGAACGCGCGCTGTCGCGCACCGATCAAAACAAGGGCGCCGCGGCGCGCCTGCTTGGCCTCAAGCGCACGACCCTCGTCGAGAAGCTCAAGCGCTTGCGTTGATTCAATCCTGTGTAGCGACAAACCTTCAGGTTGTCATCAGCCGCGACGGTGGATGATCTGATCGGTAAAGACCGTGACGTCCTTCGCCTGGCGCATCAATAGATCGAGCGGCGTCGAGCGACTGGTCTTCTCCAGGGCGGCCCGCAACACCGGCAGCTTCCGCGCACCGATTGCGATCACCCAGATCTGTTTCGTCTGCAAGACATATCGCAGCGTCAGCGACACTCGCCGCGCAGGTGGCTTCGGCGAATCCTCGATGGCAACGGCGCGGAGGTCTTCGACGAGCAGCGCCTTGTGTCCCGGGAACAGCGAGCAGATGTGACCGTCCTCACCAATTCCAAGAATCGCGAGGTCGAGCGGCCCGCCGTTCAACTCGGTGGCCAGCGCATCGTCGTACCATAGCGCCGCCTGTCCGAGCTGCGGGGTGTCGGCAGGCATGCGAATCGCGCGCGGCGCGCGCGCGCCGAGCGGCGACAGCAACATCCGCTCCGCCAGGCCGTAATTCGAGTCTGGATCGTCCACGGGAACCGCTCGTTCATCCGCCCAGAACAGCGTGATCCGTTTCCAGTCCACGCTGGCCGCACGCATCGCCGTCAGGAAAATCATCGCCGTTGCCCCACCGGACAAGGCACACGACTGCCCGTCGCGACTCCATTCCTCGAAAGAGGCCGTGAGCAGGCCTTTTAGCTCGTTGGCTGGCGCCCCCACTAACTCCATTACTAGTAGGATAGTTCGTTCATGCCTCCGCGCTACGCCTACTGGACCATCATTGTCGACGACCAGCCGACTGCCTTTCGCTCGGGTACTCAGGAAGAGCTGATGCCCACCTTCAAGCGTCTGAAGGCCAAGAACGACAGTGCCGTGATGATGTGGTGGCAGAACGGCAAGCTGTGGCCGTCGCGTATCGATGCGCAGGAAATGATGCGCGCGCGGGGGGAAATGGGACGTCGCGGCGACGAGCGGCAAGCCGGATCAGGATTTCGCGATCGCGAGCGGAAACCGACGCGCGAACGGTCGGCATGGACGCCGCGTGGCGAACCCTCGACGCCGGGGCCGGCGCGAAACGCCGATGACAAGCTCGATTGGAAACCCAAGGGCGAGTTCGTTCCCGCGCCGAAGCGAGCCGACCGAACCGAGTGGAAATCCAAGGACCGGTCCGAGGACCGAAAACCGGCGTGGAAGCCAAAGGGGTCTGTCGGTCGTGACGACAACAGCGAATGGAGTCCCAAGACCCCGAGACCTGAGAAGCCTGAGTGGAAACCGAAAGGCGAGTTCACGCCTGCCTCTCGTGTATCTGCGAAATCGGATTGGAAGGCGAAGGGCTCCTTCGATCGTGATCGGAAGCCCTCATCAAGGGGTTCATTCGATGGGGACGAGCGCCCGCGCTCCTTCACGCGCCCCGACTTCAAGGCGAGCGGCGACGAGTCGCGAGCGGCGAAGCCGGAGTGGAAGCCAAAGGGCTCGTTCGTCCCTGCACCGAAGCGCTCCGAGAAGCCGGAGTGGAAGTCCAAGGGATCCTTCGATCGTGAACGCAAGAGCGAGTGGAAGCCGAAGCCTTCATTGCCTCGCGAAGGAGGAGCGGGTTGGAAAGCCAAGCCCGGAAGCCGAGACGGCAATCCCACTCAATCTGAAAAACCCGAATGGAAACCAAAGGGCTCGTTCGAGCGTGAACGCAAACCCGCATGGACGCCGAATCGAGACTCCGGCGGGCGTTTCAGTTCGCCGGATCGTGCGCGGGCCTCTCGCACGGAGAAGCTGGATTGGAAGCCGAAGGGCGAGGGTTCCCGGACTTCGGAGCCGCGTGACTTCCCCCCCGCCGGCGAGAAGCGGAAGTGGGTCCCCAAACAGGAATACAAGAAGTCGATGGGGATCGAAGCCAAGCGCGATAGCAAGTGGCGGCCCGGCGGCGAGCATAAGGACCCACGTCAGAAATATAAGGACGCTAAGAAAGCCAAGTGGACCACGTTCAAGCAGAACATCCGCGCCCGCTCCGGAGGCAAGGGGAAGAAGTCGTCGTGATTTCGCACGTCGTACTGTTTCGCCCGCGCGCGACGCTGACCACTGGGGAACGAACCGCGCTGATCGAATCGCTCAAGGCGGCCGTTACCGGCATCGCGTCGATCACGCGAGCGACGATCGGCAAGCGGATCCTGCTCAATCGTCCTGGCTATGAAACACAAATGACCGAGCACTTCGAGTACTCGGCCATCCTCGAGTTCGATTCCGAGGTCGACCTACGTGACTACCTCGATCATCCCGCGCATACCAGTCTCGGCCGCCTGCTGTTCACTGCGGCCGACGCCGTACTTGCCTACGATTTTGGGTCCACCAGCCTGGCGGACTTGACGTAGTCAGCGGTCTGAATTGTCGGAGCCCAGCGCGCGCTTTAGCGAGCGCATGAAACCCGGCTTGCTGCGCACGTCATCGAGCTTTTCGAGCAGCAGCATCGCCTCCGAGATCGTCAAGACCGGCTGCACGCCGAGCCGCTTCGCGCCTGCGGGCACGTCCGCGAGGTTGCCGTGCCACACCAGGATCACCTTGGCCTTGGATTCGACCGCGATGTCGAGACAGTTCTCCGGTCGATCGTCGACGAATGCATCTAGCGCCAGCGCGTCGGCGATCTTACCGCGCGAACGCTGCACGACGTAGACGCTGGGAAATTGAAAGCCGTGCGCTGCGAGCCAGCGTTGCGATTGCATCTGCACAAGCTCGCCAGCGGTCGAGGGTCTCGTCGTAAGAAAGATTACCTCCCAGCGGCGTTCGACCGCGGCCTTCGCGATGCGCGCGATGATGCCGGGCTCCAGCTCGGGAAGTGTCGACCAGAAGTTTTCGATCTTCTTGACGTGATCCCATAGCTGCATCTGCTGCCGCCCAGTGAGCTGCAGCTCGCGCATCGCATCGGTCGTCTTGGGATCGTCTTCCGACTTCGACGTGTCTTCCGGCTTCTTGTTGTTCTGCTCGCCGCCGACTTCTTGCGGTTTGGTGGCCTGATAGGGGGCCTTGCGAACCGCGTCGTCGCCAAACAGGGCCAGCGCCTCACGGTGGAGGGCCGAGTACATGTCAGCGACCGTCCCATCCAGGTCGAATCCAACGCGCAGCGGCATTAGGTCGTCACGATCCGGTCGTTAGAGTTGTGCCCGAGTCGCGTCATCTATGCTCAATCTTAGCGTCTTCGGCTGTCTAGGCAGAAATCCCGCGGGCCGTCGCATGGTTGGCCAAGAACCAGTTATAGGTGTCTTCTATTCCTTCGCCGAGCGACATTCGATGACGCCATCCGAGGGTGTGCAGCCGAGTCACGTCGAGCAGCTTGCGCGGTGATCCATCCGGCTTCGAGCGATCGTAAACGATCGTCGCGGTTGGGTGGACGATCCGCCTGACCGTTTCCGCCAGCTCCGCGATCGACAAATCCTCTCCCGTGCCGACGTTGATGTGCATCGCGTCGCTGTAGTTGTTCATCAGGAACACGCACGCATCGGCCAGGTCGTCGACGTGGAGAAACTCACGCCGCGGCGCGCCGGTTCCCCAGATCGTGACTTCGGTCCTGCCATCTTCACGCGCGTCATGGAACTTGCGAATCATCGCCGGCAGGACGTGTGAGCTCGTCAGATCGAAGTTGTCGTTGGTTCCGTAAAGATTCGTAGGCATCGCCGAGATGAAGTCGGCGCCGTACTGCTTGCGATAGGCCTGGCAAAGCTTGATGCCGGCAATCTTGGCGACTGCGTAGGCCTCGTTGGTCGGCTCGAGCGGTCCGCTCAGGAGCGCGTCTTCATTCATCGGCTGCGCCGCATCGCGCGGGTAGATGCAAGAGCTGCCCAGATACAGCAACTTCGTGGCGCTGAACAAGTGCGCCGATTGCACCACCGTGGCGTGGATCATCATGTTGTCGTAGATGAACTCCGCCGGACGCGTCGAGTTCGCCATGATGCCGCCCACGGTGCCGGCGACCAGATAGACGAATTCGGGACGGTTGGCGCGGAACCAATAATTGACGGCCGCTTGATCACGGAGATCGAGTTGGTCGCGAGTGGCCGTGAGGACGCTGGCGTAGCCGAGGTGCTGGAGGCGACGCACGATCGCCGAACCGACCAGCCCGCGATGGCCGGCCACGAAAATCCTGGATTGCTGCTGCATCTCCGACATTGGTCGATTGGGCCCTCGAATAGTTTACGTGCGGGATGCGACCGCCGATCGGGGTTGAGCCTCTTTTCCGGTTTCTTGCGCATGACAGGATAGGAACGGCAGATGCGCACATTTACCACGATATTCGTCGTCTTGCTGGCAGTCTGTGGCCCGGCCGAGGGCCAACAGCCAGTCGATCCAAAGAAGTGGGAGCTTGCCGGGTCCGCGGCGCTGTTCTACGCCGCCCGGCGATGCCACGCAGGACCGCGACCACTGGTACTTCGAGGGGCGTTACTCGGCTGCGATCGCCCACTACTGGAGCGAGAACCTCACCGAAGTCGAGTACGCGACAAGCGGCGAAGGGTCGACCTACCGGCAGGAGTTTCGGACAGTGCCTGGCAATGCGCCGAACTACCCCTATAGCGCCGAGTCGTTTCTTCGGCTCGAGCAGGTGTCGGCGGGGATGGTGTGGCAGTTCGGAACGAACCGGTGGGTCCATCCGTACGTCAGTGGCGGCTTCGTCGGCGATCGGGAACGCCGGCGCATTCATATTCCGGAGCAATACCATTACGTCAGCGGGCGCAGCGGCGAGCCGGTTGTCAGGGTTCGCGAAATCGATTCGGAGCCGACCTGCGAGTACCGAATCACAGCAACGGCTGGAGCAGGCGTGAAGGTTTACATGTCGCCGAACGCCTTCTTCAACATGGGAGCTGTCGGTTCGAATTCGAGGCCTGCGGCGACACTCAGTTTTCTTGCTGGGTTTGGCGTCGACTTCTGAGGCTGACCATGCGCATTACATCACTCGCCCTGATCATTTCGTTGTTCTCGGTCACCGCATCGCATGCGTTCGCGCAGGCAACGGTGGAATGGCGCAACGTCGCCGAGGCCATTCCGCTCGGCACCAAGGTGAAAGTGCAAACGCTCGACGGCAAGCGCGTCAGCGGCACGCTGGTGCGGGTCGATGACCGCTCGCTGCAAGTCAAACGCTACGCCCGCCGACCGGAAGCCGCGACGGTCATCGCGTTCGATCGGATCTCGAACATCGAGACGGACAACGGAGGCGGGATGACCTGGACGAAGGCGCTCGGCATTGGACTCGGCGCCGGCGCCGGCGCGATATTCACGATTTTCGTGATCGCACTGCAGCTTGATTAGCCGCCTCCGTTAGCTAACGTCGGCCGGGTTGAGATGAATATCGGCCGGCAGGTCGCGCGCCGCCCTGCGGCCGAGCAGCGATTCGTAATGCTCCGCAGGAATAGAGCCGGTGCCGGGGCGCTTCACCCACAGGTTCTGCTTCGTCAACGGCTCGCCCGCACCGATCGCCGCTATCGTTACGACGGTCGCAAACGCGAAGTCCATCGTCACCTGCTCTTCTTTCGCAGGGCCTTTCGTGCCACCGAGTTCGCTGTGCAGCGTCGCGCTGGATTCGATCAGCTCGCGGCACGCCTTTTCGTCCATCGAGCAGACGATATCGGGACCCGGACGAGACATGTGATCGGTGAAATGGCGTTCGAGGATCGATGCGCCGAGTGCGACCGCACCGAGACAGGCGATGTTGTCCGTTGTGTGATCCGAAAGGCCGACCACGGCGTCCGGAAACGCCTTAGAAAGCTGCACCATCGCCCCGAGGCGAACCAGATGCGGCGGCGTCGGGTAGAGATTGGTGGTGTGCAGCAGCGCGTACTGCACGCCGGCAGCGTAGAAGACCTCGACCGCCTTGCGCACGCTGTCGATGGTGTTCATGCCGGTGCTGAGGATGATCGGCTTGCCAAAAGACGCGATGTGTTTCAGCAGCGGGTAGTTGTTGCACTCGCCGGAGCCGATCTTGTAGGCCGGAACGTTCATGCCCTCGAGTCGATCGGCAGCCGCACGCGAAAACGGCGTGCTGATGAAGATCATGCCCTTTGATTCGACGTACTTCTTCAGCTGTTTCTCGGCGTCTTCCGAGAGCGCGCAGCGCTGCATGATCTCGTAGATCGACACCGACGCATTGCCGGGGATGACACGCCTGGCCGCACCGCTCATTTCGTCGTCGACGATGTGCGTTTGATGCTTGACGACCTCGACGCCGGCTCGAGCGGCGGCATCGACCATCCCGATGGCGACGTCGAGGCTGCCTTCGTGATTGATGCCGATTTCGGCCACCACGAGAGGCGGATATGCGGGGCCGATCTGCCGGCCGGCGATGGAGATTTCAGGCTGGGACATTGAGCCGGAAGAATTTCTGAATCAGATCCTGAAGCTCTTGAATCGACTTTGCCGAATTCACGCCGATGCGAAACTGCGCACCGCCCTCAAAGCCTTTGGTGTACCAGGAGCACAGCGCGCGGACCTTGTTGATCACCCAGCGCTCGCGGCTCAGCGCCTTGCCGCTGTCGGGCACGTTTTCAGTGAGCAGCAGGTTCATGTAGTCGAGCAGGAACTGGCCGCGCTCCTCGTCGCTGATCACGCGCGCCGGACGACCTTCCATCAGGTCGCGCGCCTGCGCCAGGATCCACGGATTGCGCAGCACCCCGCGGCCGACGTAAACGCCGCTGACGCCGGATTGCAGCCGAGCGATCATGTCTTCCGGCTCGATGCAATCACCCGATCCAAACACCGGGATCGACACCGTCTTCGCAATCTCGGCCACAAAATCCCAGTCGGCGGAGCCACTGTAGCTTTGCTTCGCGGTGCGGCCGTGAATCGCGATTGCCTTGGCACCGGCGTCTTCGACCCGTCTCGCCAGCTCTCCCGCGTTGATCTCACACTCGTCCCAGCCCTTACGCATCTTGACGGTGACGGGAATCTTCACCGCCTTTGACATCGCCGCGATGATCTCTGCGGCGTGCGCCGGCTCGCGCATCAGGCTGCAGCCGGCGTTGTGCCTGGCGATCTTCGGGACCGGGCACCCCATGTTGACGTCGACGATGTTGGCGCCCATTTGTTCGACGACGCGCGCAGCCTCGGCCATCTTCGCCGGTTCGCCGCCGAAAATCTGGATCGATACGGGACGTTCCTCCTCGGTGTATTCGGCGTACTCGAGTGTGCGATCGATGCCGCGAACCAGGCCCTCGCTGCTGACCATTTCAGACACGACCAGCCCACAACCGCCCTGGCGCTTGACCAGGCGGCGGAACGCCGTATCGGTCATACCCGCCATCGGCGAGACGACGAATGGCGATGCAAGTTCTATGGAACCGATTTTCATCTAGTACGGTTTTACGTCAGCCGCATCCACTTCCACTGATACAGCCTGGCCGATCAAATCGACTGAAAGCACCAGGCGCGCCTGCACGCCTTTCTTGGTGATCAGGCGCCCGATCACGCCTTTGAGCGGACCGGAGGTGACCTTCACCATGTCCCCTACCTTGATGAGCGGAACGGGATCGTAGGCGAGCTCGCTTTCGACCAGCGTGCGGATGCTGTCAATTTCCTCGTCCGGAATCGCCGACAACATTCCGTTGTTGCTGATGATCTGGACGACGCCGTCGACCTTCAGGACACCGACGCGCTCATCGGCAACGAATCGCGCGAACACGTAGCCGGGAAACAGCGGCCAGTCGACCTTCTTCTTGCGATCTTTCCAGCGGCTCCACTTGCCGATGGTCGGGAGGAAGACGTCGACGTCGGACTTTCTTTCTAGTTGGTCGCGGACGAGCTTTTCATGGCGCGAGCGCGTCCAGATGGCGAACCATTGGGGCTTCATCAGGGGGTCGCGGCCGTCTCCTGCAGCTTCAGGCCGACTTCGTAGGCCTTCTTCACTTCGTCGTTCTTCCAGTCGATGATGGCTTCGGCGCGCAGCTTGGTGATGTACTTCTTGAACTCGCCTTCGCGCTTGGTGCCGGCGATCTTGTCCGCGATATCACCACGCGCGTCCTCGAACGAGCGGGTCGTCGTCTCCTGGAGGGCTTCGATCTTGATGATCTGATAGCCGCGCGAGGTGCGCAGCACCGGCGTCACGCCGCCGGTCTTGAGGCCGGCAACCGCCTGCTGGAGATCTTCAGAGAGATCCGTTCGCTGTAACGGACCGACCAGGCCGCCGTTGGCCTTGGATCCTGAGTCCGAATAATCCGACGCCAGCCGCGCGAACGGCTCGCCGGCGATGATCTTGGCGCGCACTTCCTCGGCTTTCGCTTTCGCAGCGTCGTCCTGCGCCACGTTGATGCCCTGCGCGCTGACCGGCACGTTGATGGTGATCTCGCGCAAGGTGATGCTCGGCACGGTGCCGAATTCGTCCTTGTGCGCTTCGTAGTAGGCCTTGAGCTCGGTGTCGGTGACCTGCAGCTTTCCCATGATCTCCTGCTGCTGCACCTGCTGCACCATCATCGTCCGCTCGAGCTGGCGGCGCAGGTCCGCGAGGGTCATGTTTTCCTGCTTGAGCGCGGCGGTCAGCGCTTCATCCGACTCGATCTTGTTTTCCTTTTTGATGTTCTCGACGATCGAGTTGAAGCGCTCGGTGGTCATGGTGAAGCCGAGCTCCTTGCCCTTCTGAACCATCAACAGCTCGTCAACGGCATCGACGATCACGGCGGGCGTGACTTCGGCGAGCGCCGCCTTCAGCGCGGCGTCGCTTTCGGGACGCAGGTTCGGATTCTTCTGGCGCAGCGCGGCGATCTGGCGGCCTTCGAGGTCGGTCTTGGTGATGATCTCGCCGTTCACCTTCACGAGCACCTGCTCGATGATGTCTGTCGCACTCACCGAGATGGTGGCGAGCCCGACGGCCAGCGCAGCAATAACGCCAATTTTGTATTTCATGTGAATCTCTAATTATAAGCCTGAGGTCGTCAGGCTCAGGCAGTCAGGCCGTCACGACTCCAACGATTCGAGCAGTTCCGTAACCTTGTTTAAGACTCCGTCAGGGGCGCGGGGGTCTTCCGGGGCCGCCTTCAGGATTTCGGCCTTTGTGAAGCCGGGCGTCACCTCTCCGGCGGTTGCCCGGGCGACCCACCAGGAGGGTTTTCGCTGGACTTTCGGTATCCGGCCCTGCTGGGACTTGGGCCTTCGTCCCTCGGCAAGAACCTGCAGACTGGACTTCGGCGGGTCCACAGCATTCGGCCTCAGGTCGAGTTTCAGCGAGCTTGGCGGCAATAGCTGCAAGTCGCCACGTTCCTGGACCAATGCCATCACGTTCACCAGGTCGACTTTGGTCTTCTGGCGGAACTTGATCACGACGGCCGAGTCGCCGCGATCGATCGTCTCCACGCCCAGCGCGTCGGCGAGGACCCGGATGCGGGCGAAATCGGCAAGGTTCAATACCGTGGTCGGCGGCGGGCCGTAGCGGTCGCGCACTTCGTCGACCAGTCGTCCGATCTCGTCTTCGCTGCGCGCGCCGGCCATGCGGCGATAGATCATCAGCCGCTGATTCATATCCGGCACATACACGTCATCGAGGCGGAAATCGACCTTGAGATTCACCGTCGCTCTCACGTCGTCTTCGAGATCCTCGCCCTTCAGCTCGCGGATCGTTTCTTCGAGCAGCTTCATGTACATCTCGAAGCCGACCGCGTCGATGGTGCCGCTCTGCTCGCCGCCGAGGAGATTGCCGGCGCCGCGGATTTCGAGATCGAGGGCCGCGACGCGGAACCCGCTCCCCAGCTCGCTGAACTCCTTCATCGCCGAGAGGCGTTTGCGCGCTACCGGTGACAGCGATTCTTCGGGCGGGATCAGCAGGTAGGCGTACGCCGCCCGATCGCTGCGGCCGACGCGGCCGCGCAGCTGATAGAGCTGCGCCAGGCCGTAGCGGTCGGCGCGATTGATGATGATGGTGTTGGCGTTCGGAATATCGAGGCCGTTCTCGACGATGGTCGTCGCCAGCAGGATGTCGGCCTTGTGCGTCATGAAGTCGAGCATCGCTTTCTCGAGCTGGTCTTCCGCCATCTGGCCGTGACCGACCACCACCCGTGCGTCGGGCACGAGACGCTGCAGCAGATTCGCCATCGAATAGATCGATTCGACGCGGTTGTGGACAAAGAACACCTGCCCGCCACGGGCGATCTCGGTGCGAATCGCGCGCACCAGCACGGTCGAGTCGAACTTCACGACGTTGGTTTGAATCGCGAGCCGGTCTTTGGGCGGCGTCTCGATCACCGACATGTCGCGGATGCCGACCAGGGACATGTTCAGCGTGCGCGGAATCGGCGTCGCCGTCATGGTCAGAACGTCAACCTTCTTGCGCATCTGCTTGATGCGCTCCTTGTGCGCCACGCCGAAGCGCTGTTCTTCATCGACGACGAGCAGGCCGAGATCCTTGAAGTTCACGTCCTTCGACAGCAGCCGGTGCGTGCCGACGATGACGTCGAGCCGGCCAGAGGACAGGGCCTCCAGCGTTTCTTTGATCTGCTGCGTGGTGCGGAACCGGCTGACCATGTCGATCTTGGCCGGGAATGCCGCAAACCGTTCGGTCAGCGTCTTCAAATGCTGCGCCGCCAGCACGGTGGTCGGCGCGAGGAAGGCGACCTGTTTGCCCTCCATCACAGCCTTGAAAGCTGCGCGCATCGCAACCTCGGTCTTGCCGTAGCCGACATCGCCGCACAGCAATCGGTCCATCGGCGTCGAGGACTCCATGTCGCGCTTGATGTCGGCGATCGCGGTTGCCTGATCGGGCGTGAGCGTAAACTCGAAGGCGTCCTCGAATTCCTCCTGCCAATGCGTGTCGCTACTGAAGGCATAGCCGGCGACCGCCTTACGGGCCGCATAGAGCTTGAGCAACTCCTCGGCCATGTCGCGCATGGCCTTCTTGACCTTGGTCTTAGCGCGCTCCCAGGTCGTGCCACCAAGGCGATCGAGCGGCGGCTTCGAGCCGCCGGTGTACTTCTGAATCAGGTCGAGCCGTTCGACCGGCACGAACAGCTTCGCATCGCCGTGATACTGCAGCTCGAGGAATTCCTGGACGATGTCGCCGCCGGCGATCGAGATCTGCTTGAGGCCGATGAACTGGCCGATGCCGTGATCGACGTGGACAATCAGATCGCCGACTTTGAGGTCGCGCAGGTCTGAAAGGAAGGCGGCGGACGCCGACCGCTTCTTGCCGGCGCCGGTCTTGCGCCGTTCCTCGTCGAAGACATCGGTCTCGGCATACGTTTGGAGAGTGACGGCTTCAGCGGTCGCTGGAGACGGTCGCAGCCGAAAACCTTTCGATAGCCAACCTTCGGCGACCATCACCGCGCCGCGGACGACATCGCCGGCGTCAGACGCCATGATCGCGCGAACGTCGTAGTCCTTCAGCAGTTCGACGGTGCGCTCCGCGCGGCCGTGTGATTCGGCGACGAAAACGACGAAATCGCCGCTGGCCTGCGCGGCTTTGACGTCGTTAATCCAGTCGGGGATGCGTCCGTGAAAGGAGGCGGCCGGCTGAACCGAAACCGCCAACTCACCCTGATCCCTGAGCCCCGATCCCTGATCCCCGATTTGATCCCTAATCTCCAGCTCCTCGACCACCGCCGCGCTCGCGAGTGCGGCTGTCACTTCATCAGCCGAGAGCACCAACTCAGTGGGTGGCTTGATGAGGGTCGGCGTCTTCGTGCGCTCGAGCGCATCGGCGTATGAGGCCCCGATCTGCTCCCACCCGGCAGCCAGGTTTGCTTCCACATCGGTCGGCTCAGACACCCACACCTGCGAGTCGCGCGTGCGCAGGAACTCGAAGATACTCGACTTGATTTCCGACTGGCCTTCGCGGACCGGAACGATGCCGAAACGATCGAGTGTTTCGACGGAACGCTGCGTGCCGGGATCGAATCGACGGATGGACTCCACCGTGTCGCCGATGAACTCGATGCGGATCGGCAGCTCCTCGCCGGCGGGGAACACGTCGAGGATGCCGCCGCGGCGTCCGAACTCGCCATGGGCATCGACTGGATCTGCGGGCTCATAACCGCCCAGGACGAGGGTGTTCGCGAGCACCACCGGATCGATGTCGACGCCGGGCGTGATGTCGCATGACGAGAGTAGGATCGTGGCGGGATCTGGAACCATCGTCAGCAGCGAGACCGCCGACGCAACGATCACCCGCGCGCTGCCGTTAGCGAGCGAGTGCAACACCCGGGCACGCGCGGACGCGACCTTGAGGTGCGGCTGGAAGCCGCGATACGGATCGACTTGCGTCGAAGGAAACGGCAGGACCTGGCGCTCCACCGCCGCAGTCGCCGAGCCCTCGAGGACAGACAGGAAGAAGGAGATGTCGCCGACGGTAGACTCGATGTCAGCGTCGGTTGGGACGACAAGGAGTACGGTGCCGCCGGCGCGCTTCGCTGCGGCGGCGATCGCCAGCGCGCGTACAGGGGCCGTCGCGCCGCTGATGCGTTGGAGGGGGGATTGCAGCCCCGTTTCCCGGAGAACGCCCGTCAGCAGCGAACGCAGTGCCAGTGAAGGAGCGCTCGCCATAACTATGCGGCTCGCCCAAGCGAGCCGAGCCTCCTATTATCGCATTGCCGATGGTCGAATGACTGAATTGGTGACTGTCTGGCGGTTGTGCCATCGACGAATGCGTGAATGGATTCGTCGATTGACAATGGCGAATCGTCGACAGTCGCTAATTCGCTAAGTCGTCATTCGTACTTGGCGAATCCTCTCGAGTATCTTCGTCGTCGAGTAACCTTCGGCGAGGGCGATGCGGACGACGCGGCCACCTCGGGCCTCGACGACATCGCGGCCAACGATGGCATCTTCGCCCCAGTCGGCGCCCTTCACAAGAATGTCGGGTTGGATGGCCGAGATGATCTCGTGCGGCGTATGTTCGTCGAAGATCACGACCGCATCGACCGATGCGAGCGCCGCCAGGACTTCGGCGCGTTCGTGTTCAGGATTGATCGGACGGTCCGGAGCCTTGTTGAGCGCCTTCACCGACCGATCGCTGTTGACGCCGACGATCAGTAGGTCGCCGAGCGCCCGCGCGTCGCGAAGGTAGCGAACGTGGCCGGGGTGGAGAATGTCGAACACTCCATTCGTGAACACGACGACCCGCCCGCGGCGTCGTTCATCGGCGACAAACTCGACCGCTCGTTCGCGTGTCATCGCTTTTCAGACCTCAAGACCCCTGAAACTTGATGCCACCGCCGAACGCCCACTTGTGATCGGGCCGATAGATCCCGACGTCGCGAATCTTCGATTTCACGCGGAACGTGTACAACAGGCGATGGTAATCGTAGGGGTAGCCGTCGGTCTTGTGCGCGGCGAGGTCCAGGCGATACGTGCCTTCGACGAGATCGAGCTTGTCGATCGTGAAGGTGACCTGGCCGTCGCCGTCGATCTCGGTCGGCTGAAACTCCTCGAGGTTGGTGTTGGTGCCGTAGACGCAGACGTTGTCGGCGTTGAACAGGCCAAGGCCGAAGACGAAGTCGGTGATCGGTTCCTTTGACGTCACGTCCATGCGGACCTGGATCGCTTCACCGCTCTGAAAGACGTGCCCGACCTCACCGTTCGGGCCCGCGATCGTCACGCTGGTGATCTCGACCTCCCGCGTGCCCCATCGGCCTTCGTCTGACTTGAATCCGTCCTGCGGGCCTTGCACCTGCTCAGCCCCCGGGCCCTCGCCGGTTTCCGCGGGACTGGTCTCTCCCGTGGGAACTGCGGTGTCATGCGCCTCTGTGACTTCCTTTGCCGACGCGGCAACGCGGACGGCTTCGGCCTTCGCGAGCTCGTTTTCTTCCGAGTCCTCGACGTCGATGATGTAGGCCGCGACGACACGTTTCGGATCGCCCTCGCCCTTGCTGAGCCCGTGATCGAGCCAGTGCGCGATGTCGCAGAACTTCTCGACCAGGTCGAGAGAGTGGGTTACGAGCAGGATCGATTTATTGCGGCGGCGGAACTCCGCGAACTTGTCGAGGCACTTGTGGGTGAATCCCTGGTCGCCGACGGCGAGCACTTCGTCGACCAGCAGCACCTCGGGATCGACGTGCACCGACACGGCGAAGCCAAGCCGCATGTACATTCCCGACGAATAGGTCTTGACCGGCGCGTCGATGAAATCCTGCATCTCCGCGAATTCGACGATCTCGTCGAAGCGGTGCTGGATCTCTTTCTTGGTCAGGCCGAGCATGATGCCGTTAATGAAGATGTTTTCGCGTCCGGAGATTTCAGGGTGGAAGCCGGCGCCCAGCTCGATCAACGCCGAGATGCGCCCGTCGACGGTGATGCTGCCCTCAGTTGGACGGGTAATGCCGGCGACGCATTTGAGCAGCGTGCTCTTGCCGGATCCATTGCGGCCGATCACGCCGTAGGTGCAGCCCTTCGGCACCGAGAACGACACGCCGCGCAACGCCTGGAAGGTTTCGTCCGGCTTCAGATCCCCCAGCAGGCTACCGTTGAGGATCGCCGACTTGAGCGTCGCGAACTGCTTCTTCTGCGCGTAGCGCCGGTAAACCTTTGAGACGTTGGAGACTTCAATCGCCGAGGTCATACTTCCTCAGCAAAGCTATCTCGCAAACGGTCAAATACAAAGTAACCGGCCAGGAACACCAGTATCGATATACCGGCAATGGTCACCAGCCACTTC
>Ga0136611_10000272_pt1 | contig 32858 bp, 30 predicted proteins | sample AntDrymUQ2232306_2_FD_106645 | JGI IMG/M metagenome (GOLD analysis project Ga0136611, IMG submission 106645) | Polar desert sand microbial communities from Dry Valleys, Antarctica - metaG UQ223 (23.06) | ecosystem: Environmental > Terrestrial > Soil > Desert | place: Antarctica: Dry Valley...
ATAGCAATATCGGTAATCAGATTTTTGCCGCGAGTCGTTTTTTCGTCTCGTTCCTTTTGCGCCTTTTCAAATGAATCAAGTTGTTCTGTTTTTGCTGTATTTATTTTCATTGTGATATTCTCCTTTTGCTGATTATCAAATCATTCGTGGTTTGAAAGAGAGGCTTAGGAATGTTAGCGCAAACCTAAGCCTTTCGTCTTTATGCCGTTTGCCCGCGTCTTGCCAGTCCGATATGCAGACTTAACGCGGCGGCTGCGTGGTAACAAGCCAAGCCTCTTTCCGCGCCTTTGCAAGTGCAAGCCACTGTCTTATACCCGCGCTCGTCTTTGCGGCAAATAACCGTGTAATAACCTTTTGAACCCGAAACGCGATAACGTCCGAAATGGTCAAACTCGACACGCGGGCGAAGTTTTTTAGCCTTTGCGATTGCCTTTTCCAGTTGCTCTATTCCTTTTAATATAAACATTTTGTTTTTACTCCGTAATTTGAATTTGCCATTTCTGACTTACAGATATTCTATAAAATTTTATAGATTAACACAAGCTAAAACTATAATATTTTGCAGTTTATTGAAAAATAATTTACAATTAGTTTGATATGGTAGAAACGATTAAATTAATGAGTATCAAAGAGGTTGCCGAAGCAAAGAAAATAACTGTTGGGCGTGTGTATCAACTGATAAAGGAAGGCAACTTACCCGCACAAAAAATTGGCACGCATTTTGTTATTGCTAAATCCGACTGTGATGCGCTTGTGATTCACGGCAAGCCCGGTAGACCGCCAAAGAGTAGCAAAGGCATCTATTAAAGAATAATTTTGAACAAAGAAAAGGCTGCAATCGAGCAGCCTTTTCAATTTACTTGGTTGTATGTGGTGTGAATTTAGGTGTGAACAGCAATTTTGACTGTCTTAAAATTAAGCTAAGTTATTGAAAACATTGAATGCCGACTACAAGATTTGAACTTGTGACCCCTCGCGTGTGAAGCGAATGCTCTACCACTGAGCTAAGTCGGCAAAACTTCTAAAAATACTAACAATTTATCAGATAATTTGTCCAACATTACATTGAAGGATCGTCGTTTTTCGCCGGACGATTTTCGTCAGTGGTTTTGACCGCGCCAAGCGTCGAATCGTAGTAGAAATGACGATTTCCCGTCGCTTGAATGCCGTCGGCAACTTGCGGGTCAACGTTTATCGAATAAGAAGACGGTTTATTGGTTGACGGTTCTTCGACTTTCATCGTAAATATGTAGCCGTTAATGACCGGCGGTTCAGCTTTGAATTTGTCAGCATCCAGGCAGCCGCTTGTAATAAGTGCGGCAAAATTAGGAGCGAATTTGCCCTGATGTCTGCCCGCGTAACTGCTCTGGCAAGTACGAATCGTGCCGATAGTCTGTGCCGCCGTCGTTTCGTTTCCGGCTCGAACCATTCCCTGCCAGGCGGGGACGCCAACGCCAATCAGCAGCGCGATGATGGCAATCACGATCATTAATTCGATTAAGTTAAAACCTTCCTGGTTTTTAAAGTTTCGGCGTAAGTTTTTCATATATTTCTTAGTTTTCCTCTCGCGTGTTTTTCACGAATATTTGCACGAAAAGGTTGCAATATTTTTAACGAATCAATGTTATAACACAAAATCAAAAACGAATAAAATTTTCGCCAGTTTGTTTCAAATTAAATCGGAGAATCATCGGCGATTGTTTGAGTGTCCACTAACTAACAGATGCAATTCCAACCTTTTTCTTATTTATAATTTTCATTTTTTCTCACACGAGCTATCAAAACACAAGTTGCGAAATTTACCGGCGAAAATTATAAAACGAAACCTTCGAGCCGAAATCGAGTCTAATAATCGAACAAATTAATTTTCCGTGCAGAAATGCAGACAAATTTTGTAGAATAGATTTGGCAATTACAGACGAGTAAAACAAATGAGAGATTGGATAACCAGCGAAACCGAAAAGATAACCAAACCCGCGACTCTCGATTTTAATCCGGTCGAGAAAATCAATCTGCTGCAAAACGAGATTGAGCGCGTTATCAAAGGCAAAACCGAAACCGTCAAGCTCGCGCTCGTCGCGCTGCTGGCTAAAGGACATCTGCTTATCGAAGACGTTCCGGGAATCGGGAAAACGACGCTTGCCAACGCGCTGGCGCGGGCGCTTGATTTGTCGTTTCATCGCGTTCAGTTTACCTCAGACCTTTTGCCGTCCGATGTCATCGGGCTTTCGATTTACAATCAGCGCAGCGGGCATTTTGAATGGAATGCGGGACCAATTTTCTCAAATATCGTGCTGGCGGACGAAATCAATCGCGCCACGCCGAAAACGCAGTCCGCACTGCTAGAAGCGATGGCGGAGGAACAAATCACCGTCGAAGGTGTTTCGCGTCCGTTGCCGTTGCCGTTTATGGTCGTCGCCACGCAGAATCCGACCGAACATCATGGAACTTATCCGCTGCCCGAATCGCAGCTTGACCGGTTTATGCTGCGCCTGCACATCGGTTATCCAAGCGCGGCGGACGAACGTGAAATTTTGCGCGACCGTGAGCGCGAAAATCCGCTCAAATACGTTCGCGCCGTTATGTCGCAGGAAGACGTTACGGATTTGCAGCAAATGGCGGCGGAGGTGCGCGTTGACGAGGTTTTAATTGATTATCTTCTAAATATTGTCGCTTTAACGCGGGAATCGGACGCGCTCGAACTCGGCATCAGTCCGCGCGGAACGCTCGCGCTGTTTCGTTCCGCGCAGGCGATTGCTTTAATCGAAGGACGCGATTACTGCATCGCCGATGATATTAAGCGGCTTATTCTGCCCGTCTTCGCGCACCGCCTGATTGTCAATTCGCGGCAGTCCGGTACGAAACGGCAGGCGATGCAAGCCGAACAGATTTTGCGCGAGATTTTATTGAAAGTTCAAGTGCCGATTTAGAAAGATTCCAGTCACGGAAAAACAGAAAATAGAGCCGCGATAAAGCACAAAATTCTCAAGGTTTTTGATGTATTTTGCGCTTTATCGCGGCTATTTTTAATCTTTAAAAATTGCCTTTATCCGAGTAAAATAAACTTAATGAACTTAAAAATGCTCGCCCAACTTTTCAGTCTCCGCGATATTCGCAACTCGATACTCGGATTGACGGTTGTATTTGGCGGGTTAGGCTTGGCGTTTATTACGGTTTATGCGCATCGGACGGGAGATAATCGGCTGGCGACGATAGCGGCGGGCGCGTCGCTGGTTTTCGTTCTGCTGATTTTATTATTTGTCGTTCCTCCGCTCGCGCGTTCCGCCAGTGCCGAAGCCTCGCAGATGAATCTGCCGTTTGAGTTCACCGTCGGCGGCGCGGTTATTTTGGGGTTGATCGTCATCGTCGGTTTTTCTGCCTGGAACACGGGCAATAATCTTTTGTTTCTGGTTTTGTCTTTTCTCGTAGCTTCGCTCGTCGTCGGATTTTTCGTCGGAAATTGCTGTTTGAAAAAACTGGACGTGAAAATGCGTTTTCCCGAAACGATTTTTGCCGGCGAATCTACTCCCATTCTTGTTAGTTTGCATAATCGCAAACGAATTTTCCCGACGTTTTCAGTTGTCGCTCAGGTGCGCGGCAGAGAGCGCGAAAAATCCGTTTTGTTTGATGAAATAAAAAAGATTTTACCGGAACGATGGGCGAAAAAGTTTTTCCGTCCACCGATTATCAAACACACTCTCGATTATTTCGTTCACGTCCCGCGCGGGCGTTCGATGGAGAATCGGGCGGAACACGTTTTTCCCCGGCGCGGGCGTTTTATTATTAAAGATTTCGAACTTTCGACCAAGTTTCCGTTCGGCTTTTTCCGCCACCGGCGGCGGCTTTCCGCACAGGAAGCAGAGATTGTAATCTTCCCGCAACTCGCTTTGATTGATGAGGAAACGATAGATTTGCCGCTCAATGTCGGAAGGCTCGTGACGCAGAAAAAAGGAATGGGACAGGATTTGCTCTCGCTGCGCGATTACCAACCGATGGACGATTTGCGGCGCGTAGACTGGAAGGCGACAGCGCGAACCAGCCGCCTGATTGTCCGCGAGTTTTCCGCCGAAGACGACCGGCGCGTAACAGTTGTTTTCGACACTCGTCTGCTTGGCGAAACGCCGGAAAAACCTTTAACCCTGCGCGAAAAAATTGAAGCCGAGCAAAAAGGCGACACTCTTTCTCTCATTTCTGAAAGATTTGAAAAAGGAGTCAGTCAAACCACTTCGCTGCTCGCGCATTTTACCGAAGATCAAGGTGAAATTCGTCTGATTGTTGACGATGAAATTGGCGAATTCGGCATTGGCAGGGAACACCTCAATAAAAATTTGAAGCGTTTGGCATTGGTCGAGCCGAATTATGACGAAGCGGCGGAGTTTTCCTTTGATACTTCGGAAGAAGTTTTGTCGGATAGAGAAAATAGTTATACTTTCTTTGTTACTGGGGAACGTGAAGAAAATTTGTCGGAAGAGTTACGTCAAAAAGCTAAAATCTTACATTTTTAAGAAAGTTGTCACAAAATAACCCCCAACGGTGTTCTCTATTTGGAAAGCGCAGTTTGCTTTAATAAATGACCGGAAGCGTAAAAATGTTAATGGACGCGATGTCCGAAACCGGAACGGCGACGAAAACAGACAAAATCGTTTTTGATGAGGCTTTTACGCTTCACCATCGAACTGTATTTCGCGCGGCGCGGTCGGTCGTGCAGGACGCGATGTTGGCGGAAGACGTAACGCAAGAGGTTTTTCTGCGTCTGCATAATAACCTTGACGCAATCGCCAATGAAGAAATGCTTCGTCCGTGGTTGATTCGCGTTGCGCTCAATGTAGCCCGAAACACGGTGCGCGGAAATATTCGGGCGAACACGCGCGAAGATAATTACGTCAAAGATACGAGCGAGACGAGCGAGACGACGGTTGAGATAGATTACGAACAGCGTGAACGGGCAAAGGAAGTTCACCGCGCTTTAAGTTTGATAAAAGAACCTCTGCGAAGTTGTTTGGTATTGAAACAGCAAGGTCTGTCGTATAAGGAAATTGCGAGCAGTCTTGAGTTGAATGAAACCAGCATCGGAACTTTTGTCGCCCGCGCCCGGCAGGAATTTGTCAGGCACTACGGCAAAATCGGAGGGAAATCATTATGACGGATAAATGCTTAGATATCGGCACAATCCAAGCCTTTTTGGACGGCGAACTTGATTTGGAGACGACGGAAGTGGCGGCGCGTCACGTTTCAATGTGCGACGCTTGCGCGATTTTGTTAGCCGAATCCGAAGAAGAATCGGCGTTTGCATTTTCAACTCTCGAACAGGAATTTAACACGCTCGTTCCGACACAGCGATTGTGGACAAAGATTAATGACTCGATTGAGGGCGAAAAGAAAACGTTCTGGAAACCGATTTTCGCATTTCTTTTGCAGCCGCAGGCGGTGGCGTTTGCCAGTTTGATTTTTGTCGCAGTCGTTTCGGTTACGCTTTTAACGTTCAAGCCAAACGCTCCGACCGATTATGCGGTGCTGAAGAACGACAAACAGCAAACAAAGATTCAGCCTGTTTTACAAAATCAGCCGGTTCCGGTTGTTCAGCCGCCGGTGGGGTTTTCCGTAGAAAAAGGCGCGGAGACGATAAAACAAAGTCAAAATAAAACTGAATATAAACCAATTAAAACTTCTCACGTTAAAGCGGAAAATAATCTTACAAATGTTAAGCTGTCTGTTAAATCGCCGGAAATTGTAGTTCCGCCTGCAAGAAGCGAAAATGTCCTGGGTGAAAAAAGTTACATCAAAACGATTGCGACACTCGAGACAACCGTCGAGAATCGTAAAGATGAAATTTTGAGTCCCTCGTCGCGGTTTGCCTTTGAGCGCGATTTGGCAGTCACGGACGACGCCATCAAGCAAATGAAAAAGGAAGTGCGGAAAAACCCGAATAACGAAGCAGCAAGACAAATACTCCGCGCTTCGTATCAAAACAAAATTGATTTGCTCAATTCGGTGGCGGACAAAACGGAATTGATGGCAAGTCTTAAATAGACAAAGTGGAGAGGCAAGAAAAGAAAAAAGTAGTGATGACTTTTACGGATACAATTACGCGCAAAATCAGCTTCGCAATTTTTGCGCTGCTGCTTTTCGCGCCTTTTTCCTTTTCTACCGCTCAAACCGCGGAAGTTGAGCCGAAGGTCGTTGTTGCGCCGGTCAAACAAAAATTCAAACGAAAGTATAGAAAGGCGACGAGCGGCAGCGAAACGTCCGACGAAAAATCAATCGCCGTTGACGCGAAAGTCAACATTACTTTGTGCGTTGCGGAAGGAAATCTCAAAATTACCGGCTGGGAGCGCAGCGAGATTCGCGCTTTTGTCAGCAACGGAAACGAAATCGGCTTTAATGTTCGGGAAAAAAATAAACAGAATAAAGCTGCCTGGTTGACGGTAACGGGTCTCGACGCGGCAAGAAATAATCAGGCGACTTCGCGCGAATGTTTATCGGGTGAAGAAATCGAACTCGACGTCCCGCGCGGCGCGACGGTCAATATCGAAAGCAGAACGAGCGAAACGACGATTGAAACGGTTCGGAAAGTGTTTGTTAAAAACGTTGGCGGCGATATTTCTCTTAACAACATTGAGCAAGGAATTACCGCGTCAACATATCAGGGAGATATAACGGTTGAAAAATCCGGCGGCGCGATAACACTCGTCAGTGGAAATGGAAATATAGTGGCGTTCGACGCTGCGCCGACCGAAATCGGCGATATTTTCAGAGCGAAAACCAGTAGCGGCGCGATTACTTTACAGGGAATCGAACATCGGCAAACGGAAATTAATTCAAATTCCGGTTCGATAAAATTTATTGGCGAATTTCAAAGCGGCGGACAATACACCTTCGGCACGAGCAACGGTTCGGTTTCACTGGCGATTCCGGAGAAATCTTCGTGCAAGATAAATGCCTCTTACGGTTTCGGCGCTTTCAATTCCGAAATCCCGTTGCAAAACCTCAAGAAGAATCCAAACCCGACTTCTAAAGCGCAAAGCCTTTCCGCATCAATCGGCAGCGGCGACGCAAACGTCAATCTGACGACTTACAGCGGAGCGATTCGGATTAGAAAACAATAAAATTACTCGAAACTTGAAAGCCGAAAGTCCAAAGTCAAAAAACATTTGACTTTGGACTTTCGGCTTTCGAGTCTATAATAAAAATTCATTTTTCAAACTAATTTCCATCTCAAGCGTAGAAAGTAGAACGACTTTTCAAAAATAACGAAAAAAGATATGAATGGTGGAAGCCTCGTCGGGCAAATGCTTGACGGCAAATATAAAATTGAAAGAGAAATCGGCAAGGGCGGAATGGGAACGGTTTATCTCGCCACGCACGTCGGCACTGAACGTCCCGTTGCGTTGAAGGTTATCGCGTCCGAATTTATGCAGCGTCTGGAATTCGTCGAGCGTTTCCGGCGCGAAGCGCGGGCGGCGGGGAGACTTCGCCACCCGAACGTCGTCAACGTCACAGATTTTGGATTTGCCGGAACAAAAACCGGCGAAGCCGCATATCTGGTGATGGAGTATCTGGACGGCTGCACGCTCGGCGAAATTTTGGAAGAGGAAAAACGGCTGCCTTTATCCTGGACGCTCGATATTTTGGAGCAGGTTTGTTCTGCCGTCCAGGAAGCTCACGAACAGGGAATTATTCACCGCGATCTGAAGCCGGACAATATTTGGCTGGAGCCGAACCAGCGCGGCGGTTACACGGTCAAAGTTCTCGATTTCGGCATCGCCAAACTCGAAGAACCGATGGGCGAAGCGTCCGGCGAAGAAAATTTAGACATTTCAATCGCGCCGAATTTTCACGCCCGACCGACAATTGCCGATTCAATTCAGACGAACACGCTTGCCGATAACCGAAACTCGACCGTCGTCTCCGAAGCGGCAACTATCGCGCAGTTTGCCAAAACCGATTTGGAAGCCGGAACGCTTGTTCAGTCGAGCGAAGTTGATTTGGAATCGGGAACCGCGATATTTTCCGTTCAACCGATTCGTTCTTTAAAACACGATGAAAACGCCGGCACGAAGCTCATCTCCGAACAAATCGAAACTGGCGGACATTCGTCGAAAACGCCTTCGACCGCCGAATTAACGCGCGTCGGCGCGGTTCTCGGCACACCGCTTTATATGTCGCCCGAACAATGTCGAGGGGAAAAACTGACCGCGCAATCGGATATTTACAGTTTGGGCGTAATCGCCTATCAAATGCTTTCAGGCAAAACGCCGTTCGGCGGCGATTATCTGGAAGTGATGGAAGCGCACAAGGAAACCGCGCCGCCGCCGCTCGCCGCTAAAAAAGTTCGGAAAAAAGTCAAAAGAGTTATCAATTCGGCGTTATCGAAGAATGTCGAAAACCGACCGCCGACCGCGCAGGCTTTCGCTGCCGAGCTTCGCGCCGAATCCGAGGGCATTCGCGCGCTATTCCGCCGCGCATTGATGATTTACAGCGAACATCTGGGAAAATTTGTTGGCTTGTCAACTTTACTTTACGCGCCCGTCGCCTTTTTAACGGTGTTGCAATTATTGGTTGGATTTTTAGCTTTGAGCGATACCATCAGCGACACGACGAAAACTGTTTTGAACATTTTGATTAGCCTGGTGACGACGTTTCTCGGAATGTTTTGTATGTATTTGATTTTGGGAACGACGACCTGGCTGGTGACGCAGATTTTAGCCGTGCCGCTGCGTCCAGTCAGCCTTCGTCCCGCGCTCGAAACCACGCGCCGGAAATGGAAAACTTTCGCCGGAACTGGAATGATGTCGTCCACTTTTAGCCTGATCGGTTACGCGCTTTGTCTCGTTCCGGGAATAGTTTTGTCGGTTTTGACCGCGTTGGTCGGTCCGGTGGTGATGATGGAAAACCTGCGCGGTTTTGCTGCTCTCAAACGCTCGAAGACGCTTGTCAAGCGTTCGCTTCGTACGACGTCATTTACCGTCTTCATAATGTTTTTCGTGCCGCTGCTCAGTTCGATTTTCATCGCTTTTTTTGCAAACGCGGCGGTCAAATCTTTTACTCCCGATGAGGAAAGAAAAACCGCTATGCGTCAAGAGGTATTGGAAGAAATCAAAAATGAAAACGAATCTCCTGTTGTAAATTCGAGCGTTAAGCGAGAAAAGGACGAAGGCGTCCAAATTAACATCAACGGCAACGGAGTTAAAATTACCGACCCGGACGAGCAGAAAGATATGGGCGGGCGCATCAGAGCTACGGTGCGCGAAGCGTTGACGCAGATTCTGCTATTGCCGCTGCAAATTATCATCGGCTCGTTTTCGTCAATCGTCATCGCTTTGCTTTACCTGAAAACCAGACAGGTCGGCGGCGAATCAATGCAGGATTTGCTGGCACAGTTTGAAGAAGCCGACCATCCGCGCACTAATTGGCAGCGGCGCGTTCACGAGCGGCTCGAACAAACAAGCAAACATACGAGCAAAAATTGAATCGAAACAACGCCAAAATAAATTTCATCTCCTCGATTTTTGAGATAGGATGAAGCGGCTGACCTCCACTGTTAAATTGCCGAGAGCATTACGCCACGGCGAGCGACGCTGGTCAGCCGCTTCATCCTATCTCAATGTTTAATGGCTCGCTTTCTACGTGGGTTTATTCATTTACTTCGTCCTTCTTTTTGACTGGCTGCGGGTAACAATACTTGAACGTAAATAAGAGACTTTTTGTGATGGAGAAACTTGTATTTCAGTAGTGATGCTCGAAAGCATCCGATATTTTTTCAGCACCAAGAGCGTTAACTTCTTGTTGAGGATTTCCCAATAATCTATCTTGTTCGGATAATTGTTTAGAAATCCTTCAATATCATTAGCTATTTCTCGAAAGTCTGGATATTTACTCTCTAATATGCTGTTTTCATACCGGAGGCGAACTTTAATGTTTAGATTGTTAAGTTCAGACTGATGATCCATCTTAAAGTCTTGAATTAAGAAAGAAAACTCTTCTGTCAGGAGATCAGAATTTTCATATTCAGAAATTGTCGCTTGTTTAGCGATTTTGCCTTTACCTGTAGCCACAGATTTTTGCGTCCAAACTGGAACTATAAACAAAGCTAAGACAACTGCTAAAAAAAGGATTTGTTTCATATTTGCAGAATACCTCATTGCACTCTGGAAAATATATTTACGGCGTCCTTAAATTTTATTTATTTCTAAAACTTGTCAATCATTTGTCTCCAAGTTAAATTTGAGTCAAGTCCTTCCGCAAAATTTGATTTTTCATTGGCGCTGTAAAATTTGTGATTGGTTTATTGAGGAAATCGTTACTGTGTTTCTGCCTTCATTTGTGCGTTACGACCGTAACGGCGCAGTATCGGTTTGACCATTGGACGGCGGACGACGGGCTGCCGCAAAATTCGGTTTATGGAATAGTTCAAACGAACGACGGTTATCTGTGGTTCACGACTTTTGACGGGCTGGTGCGTTTTGACGGCGTGAAGTTCGCCGTCTTTAACAAGAACAATACCAAAGGACTGGCGAGCAATCGCATTCAGATCATCCTCGCCGAAGCGAATGATACGCTCTGGCTCGGCACGGAAGACAGTGGCTTGGTGCGCTTTAGCAACGGGCAGGCTCAAACCTTTACTACCGCTGACGGGCTGCCCTCGAACCAAGTCAATGGAGTGCAAAAAGATTTAGACGGGAGTTTGTTGATTTCCACGCCCGACGGACTAGCGCGTTGGCGCGACGGGCGCATCACGGTTGAACGGCAAGAGGGTGATAGAAACTACAAGGTTTATGTTTCGCCTGCCAATTCGCGTTGGGAGGTCGATGCCGGAGGCTTGCGCCGGATTTATGACGGGCGCGAGACGAATTACGCTTTGCCGTTCGACCCGCGACGGATTTCGCTTGACCGTACCTTTAACTATTTTGTTTATGTGGAAATGTTGGAAGACCGCGACGGCGCGTTATGGCTGTCGGCGTCCGGCAATTTGTACCGGATAAAAGACGGCGCGGTGACAACTTACACCGCCCAGGACGGCGTGCCGCCAAGCCTCGTCAGAGACATCCTGCAAGACAGGCAAGGCGATATTTGGCTTGCCACTAAAGAAGACGGCATCTGTCGCCTGAGTGCCAACCGTTTCGCTTGCTACGACACGACCGACGGGCTGTCCAGCAATCACGTTATGGCTCTGTTTGAGGACCGCGAAGGCACGCTTTGGGCGGGCACGCACGAACTCGGAATCAATCGCCTGACGCGACAAGCGGTCACGCCGCTTTCCTCGGCAGACGGTCTCGCGGACAAAAACGTCTATCCGTTGTTGCAGGCGCGCGACGGCAGTTTTTGGATCGGTTCGTTCAGCGCGTTATCACAGTATAAGGACGGCACGATCAAAAACTACACGCGGCGTGATGGGCTGCTTTATGAGATCGTCCAGTCCCTGCACGAAGACCGCGCCGGGCGTTTGTGGATCGGCAGTGTCCGCGGCGTTCAATATTACGAAAGCGGCAAGTTCACGGACTTCACCGAACGCTTGGGCTTGCAAATCGGCGACGTTAATTTTTGGGTAATTCAGCAGGACAGCAAAGGGGCTTTGTGGTTCGGCACGGATAAAGGTTTGATTCATTATCAAGACGGCGCGGCGACACGCTACACGACCGAAAACGGTCTGCCGAGCAATGACGTGAGAGCCGTTCACGAAGCCCGCGACGGTTCGCTGTGGATCGGGACTTACGGCGGTCTGGCTCTTTTAGAAAGACAGAACGGCGGAAAGGGAGATTTTTCCTTTTCCGTCTTCACCGAAAATGACGGGTTAGCCAGCAATAAAACGCGCGCAATTTTTGAAGACGCGCAAGGAACATTTTGGTTCGGGACTTACGACGGCGGCTTGTCGCGTTTCGCGGACGGCAAGTTCGTCAACTACACCACGCAACACGGGCTGTACAGCAACGGCGTGTTTCAAATTCTGGAAGACGGGCGCGGCTGGTTTTGGATGTCGAGCAATCAAGGCATCTATCGTGTCAGCCGCCAGCAGTTCGAAGACTTCGCGGCGGGCAAAACGGCGACGATTACTTCGACGGCTTTCGGCAAATCCGACGGTATGCTCAACGCCGAATGCAACGGCGGGCGACAACCCGCCGGCATTAAAACCCGTGACGGTAAACTCTGGTTTCCGACCCAAGACGGCGTCGCCATCATTGACCCCGAAGCCGTGCCGTTCAATCCGCAGCCGCCGCCCGTCGTCATTGAATCGGCATGGTTAGCGGGCGCGTCCGTGCCGATGAACGGGAGCTTGGAACTTGCTCCGCATCAAGACAATTTGGAGATTCGCTACACGGGACTCAGTTTCATCAAGCCGGAGCAGATTCGTTTTCGTTATCGGTTAGAAGGACTCGACGACGATTGGACGGAAGCGGGAGAGCGTCGCGCCGCTTTCTATCCATATTTGCCGCCCGGAAGCTATCGGTTTCGCGTGATTGCCGCCAACAGCGATAACGTCTGGAACGAACAGGGCGCGAGCCTTGAGATTGTCGTTCTGCCGCCGTTTTACCGCACCTGGTGGTTTTTGACGCTGGCGGCTTGCGGAATCGGCGCGCTTGCTTTTTTGCTGTTTAAGCAGCGCGTCGTGCAGATCAATTTGAAGCACGCCGCCGAACTCGCTTTTTCGCGCCGCCTGATTGATTCGCAGGAACAGGAGCGCAAACGCTTTGCCGCCGAAATGCACGACGGACTCGGGCAAAGTTTGGTGATTATCAAAAACCGCGCCCGCCTTAGTTTGAGACAATCCGACCAAAAAGAGGCGATGCTCGACCATCTGGAAAATATTTCCGACACGGCTTCGCACGCGATTGAAGAGGCGCGGGAAATCGCTTTTAATCTGCGTCCGCATCTGCTCGACCGTCTCGGTCTGACAAAAACTATCGAATCAATGCTCGGCAAGGTTTTCAGCGCGAGCGGCATCGAATTTGAAGCGGAGATTGATTTGATTGACGGCGTTCTCGAAAAGGATTCGGAGATTTTGCTTTACCGCATCGTGCAGGAATGCGCCAACAATATCGTCAAACACTCGCAAGCCGGAAAAGCCGTCTTGAGAATCGAACGCGCGGATAATAATTTAACGATCAATATATACGACAACGGGCGCGGCTTCGACCCGACGGCGAGCGACAACGATTTATCGAAACGCAGCTTCGGCTTAGTCGGAATCGCCGAAAGAACTCGTCTGCTCGGCGGAAAATTAAACATCGAATCGGCAATTGGAAAAGGCGCGACGGTTTCGATTATTATTAACCTTCACGATAAACACTTATGAATCAAGAAATTCGCATCCTCATTGCCGATGACCACCCGATTATGCGGCAGGGTTTGAAGCAAATTATCGAAATCGAACCGAATTTGAAGGTCGTCGGCGAAGCCGCAAACGGCAGGGAAGCTTTGGCGATGATCGAGGAGTTAATGCCGGACGCGGCGATTCTCGACGTTGATATGCCGCATCAGGACGGTTTTCAGGTCGCGCGCGCCCTTGCCGCCAAGAAAAATCCGGCGGCGATCATTTTTCTGACTATTCACAGCGAAGAACAGATGTTTCACGCCGCGCTAGACCTTGGCGCGAAAGGTTATGTCTTAAAAGACAGCGCGATAGACGACATTGTGACGGCGATTACCGAAGCGGTCGCCGGACGCGCCTTTACAAGTCTGCCGATGACGACCTATTTCACCCGGCGGCAAAACCATAACCACGTTCCCGACGAACAGCAGCTCGGACTTCGCCAGCTTACGCCGACCGAATACCGCATCCTGAAACTGCTTGCCGATTACAAAACCAATAAAGACATCGCCGAAGAATTATCCGTCAGCCCGCGCACCGTCGAAACTCACCGCCTTCGCATCTGCCAGAAATTGAATCTGCAAGGCTCGCACGCCTTGATGAAATTTGCCGTGCAGTATAAATCACTGCTTTAGAAAGAATAATGTGCTTGTCTCTAATATTTATTTTTCACAGTCTTCGTCTCTCCGTTTCCCGCTTTTCTTTATCTCCTTCTCGCAAATTGCGGAAAAGTAAGTAGAAATTACGTAGTTCTACTTACAAAATATACGTAGTTCTGCGTCTTACAATCGCCCGCCGAAGCCTCTATCATTGCCCTGCATTCAAAAAAATCTTATAGGCAATCCTTTTTGAAGGAGTTGGAATTCAATTATGAAAAGATGCCCGAACGATAACAAAGAGTTTACGGATGACCGCCGGTTCTGTAATACGTGCGGTTTGGCACTGGTCGAGGAATTCGAGTCGGTGACTTTGTTGATGCCGAAAATTAAAACTAAAAAGGCGAAATTCATCGAGATGAACGATGACTCGACATTTAGATTATCCATCCGCGATCAAGCCTACAAATTATCAATCGAAGAGCTGAAAACTTTAGCCGCCGAGATCAATGCGACCGTCGGGAGCGCGCTGCGGTAATGAAAAATAGTTGGAGCTTAAATTAAAAAATGACAACCGTAGTTTTAATTGTTGATGACAGTCAGCCGATGCGCGAGCTGATTAAAATGATGCTCAAAGGCGTTGCCGAAATCGTCGGCGAATGTTCGGACGGCGCGGACGCGCTTGAGGCATACGAACGGCTGCGACCCGATTGGGTTTTGATGGACATTGCAATGAAAAATGTGGACGGCATCACCGCGACGCGGCAGATTATGGCGGCTTATCCGCAGGCGAAAATTATGATCGTCACCGATTACAACGACGACGATCTGCGCCGCGCGGCGCGTGAAGCGGGCGCTTCAGGCTATGTCGTTAAGGAAAATTTGCTCGATATTGTGGACATTCTGGCGAAAGCCGAAGTTGTGGACGTTCTGGCGAAAGCCGAAACGCTGAACTAAAGAGCGCGGAAAAGAAAATAATAAAACACAAATTAAACAATCAGGAGAATAAAATTATGTTCAGACTAAAATTACACGCGGCGATGTTCGCAGTTATCATCGGTTTATTAATGACTTTCAATCAAACGGCGCGGGCGGAATCGTGGTCGTGGGAAAACATATTGTCCGTTTTTTCGTCGGCGAATGCCGTTGTGGATTGCACGACGAATCCGATTGTCGTCAACAATCTCGATTCCGGCGCGGGTTCGCTCAGACAGGCGGTGATTGATGCCTGCCCGGGCAGCACGATCACGTTCGACAGCGCGGTGACCGGCTTGATTTATCAATCAGGGCAGATCGTGATTGACAAGAATCTGACGATTGAGGGACCGGGCGCGGGCGTGCTGACAATTCGGTCCGTTGGCGGTTTTGTATCTACCAACCGCATTTTTAGTGTGAACCAATATGCGACAGTAACCATCTCCGGTCTCTCGATGACGGGTGCAAGGTCAGCCGGGATTATGAATTGGGGCGGAAACCTAACCGTGACGAATTCGTCCGTCTCCGGCAATCCCGGCGGCGGAATTTTCACCTTTACTAACTCTACCACTACCATCAGCAACTCCACTGTCTCGGGGAACTACTCTGTCGGTATCAGCAACTCAGGAACCATGACCATCGCCAATTCGACGGTCTCTAACAATTTCAGTGAGGGAGATGGGGGCGCCGGAATCGCCAACAGGGGAACCCTGATCGTCACCAGTTCGACGATTTCCGGCAATTACGGGAGCGAGGCGACCGTCGAGGGCGGCGGTCTCTACAACAACGGAACGGCGACGGTCACCAACTCGACCGTCTCGAACAATAGTCTTTCTCGCAATTATGAGGCTTCACCAACAGCCGGCGGCGCCGGAATTGGCAACGACGGCGGTACCCTAACGCTGATCAACTCGACCGTCGCCAATAACACCATTAATACTGCTACTATGAACGGCGCTATTGGTCCCGGTGCCGGTATTCATCAACGAGGCGGCACTGTCATTGTCCGCAATTCAATCATCGCCGGGAATACCTCCACAAGAAGGACTCAGCAGGGTCCGTTTATTCCGTCGGTGCTCGATACGCGGGGGGATCGATTTCGGCGGCACAATGACTTCGGAGGGTTACAACCTGCTCGGCGACAATGGTGAGACGTTAATCCCGGGCGGGAACTTAGGCATCCTTACTCGGACAGTGACAATCACGGGCGTCACGACCGGCAATATCGTCGGAACAAGCTTCAATCCGATTGACGCACGGCTCGCACCGCTCGCCGACAACGGCGGACCGACGCTGACACGCGCTCTGCTTTCCGATTCTCCGGCGATCAATACAGGCAACACGGCGACTTCGCCCGCCGCCGACCAGCGCGGCGCGGCAAGAGTCGGCACGGCAGACATCGGTGCGTTCGAGTTTGGCGGTGCTAATCCGACGCCGACACCAACACCGACTCCAACGCCGACGGCAACTCCAACGGCAACGCCGACGCCCACACCGACGCCGACGCCGACGCCGAACACGCCGCCGAACGCCGCGAACGATGCCTACAGCGTCAATGAAGATTCGATGCTTAATATATCGGCGCCCGGCGTTTTGGGCAACGATACGGACGCCGAAAACAACGCGCTGACCGCTCAAGTGCAGACATTACCGGCAAACGCCGCCGCATTTACATTAAACCCCGACGGTTCGTTCAGCTACACGCCGAACCCGAACTTCAACGGCACGGACTCGTTCACCTACACGGCTTCGGACGGCAGTTTGTCGTCAAACGCCGCGACCGTGACGATTACCGTCAATTCGGTCAACGACAATCCCGATGCGGTGAATGACTCGGCAACTGTCACTGAAGACAGCGGCGCAAACACCATCAGCGTCCGCAACAACGACAACATCGCGCCCGACACCGGCGAAACTTTAATCGTTTCGTCTGTCACTCAAGGCGCGAACGGCTCGGTTTCAATTACAAACAGCGGCGCAAATGTCAGCTACACGCCAAACGCTAATTTCAACGGCACGGACTCGTTCACCTATACGATTTCCGACGGCAACGGCGGCTCGGATACGGCAACGGTGAATATCACTGTTACTTCTGTCAACGATAATCCGGATGCGGTGAATGACACAGCGACAGTCACCGAAGACAGCGGCGCAAATACGATCAACGTCCGCTCTAATGACAGCATCGCTCCCGACACCGGAGAAACGCTGACCGTTTCATCAGTGACGCAAGGGACAAGCGGCACGGTCGCCGTCACGAACGGCGGCGCGGATTTAAGTTACACGCCGAACGCCAATTTCAACGGCACCGACAGCTTCACCTACACCGTCAGCGACGGCAACGGCGGCACGGATACGGCGACCGTCAATGTCACCGTCACCGCGGTCAACGACGCGCCGACGATTGACGCCATTGGCAACAAAACGACGAACGAAGGCGCGGCGCTAACATTCACCGCTACCGGCAATGACGCCGCCGACAATCCGCCGAATAGTCTCGCTTTCAGCTTAATCGGTGCTCCCGCGGGCGCGACGATCACGACTGCCGGAGCTTTCAGTTGGACGCCGACCGAAGCGCAAGGTCCGGGCACATTTACTTTCCGCGTGCGCGTCACAGACAGCGGCACTCCCAACCTCTCCGACGATGAGGAGATCACCGTCACGGTCAGAGAAGTCAACGCCGCTCCCGTGCTCGGCGCTATCGGCAACGGGTCAGGTTACTGGGGCAACGCTCTGAGCTTTGCGGCGACGGCGACAGACTCGGACCTCCCGGCTAACACTCTGACTTACACGCTGACGGGAACAGCTCCCATCGGCGCAAGCATCACCGCCGCCGGCGTCTTCACGTGGACGCCCACTTCGGCGCAACTCGGCACATACAACTTTACGGTACTGGTCACAGACAACGGCTCGCCGTCGCTCTCCGACAACGAGACGATCACCATCACGATTGGCAAACGTCCGACCATGCTCGTCTATACCGGCGCGTCGGCGGGACAGTATTCCGACTCCGTTACGCTCGCCGCCACGCTCGCCGACAACGGCGGCGGGGCGATGCAGGGGCTGCCGCTCGCCAGCAAGACTGTTAACTTCACGCTCGGCTCGCAGGGGGCGAGCGAGGCAACGAACGCTTCTGGCGTTGTCGGCAAGAGTCTGACGCTGACACAAATGGCGCAGACCTTGAACATCCTTTCGCAGTTCGGCGGTGATGCGTTCTACAACTCGAGCGGCGATAGCGATTCGTTCACGATCAATAAGGAAGATGTCGAGACGACCTACACGGGCGACTCGCTGATCTTCACCGCCGGTCCGACCATCGGCACTGCCAGTTCCGTGCGCTTGAGCGCGCGTCTTACACAGCTCGACAGCGAGTTGGGCAACCTCACGCTCGCCAAAGTTCGCTTTGAGCTGTTCAAGTTCAGCAACAGCTCGACGACGCCAGACTTCACCTTCGGGAACATCGCCGTTGACGCTTCGGGCAATGTTGAAACAACCGTGGCGCTTGCCGTTGACGACGCCTACACGGTGCGCGTCGTGATCGAGGCGGCGAACGGCTACTGGCGGGCGAACCCGGCGGGCGAAGGCACGCTGGTCGTCGCCTACGGCAGCGCGGAGCGGCGCGTGACCGGCGGCGGTTGGGTGCCGGATGCCGCGAGCGCGAACAACAAAGGCAACTTCGGCTTCACGGTCAATTACCGAAACAACGGCTCGCCGCGCGGCAATGCGCTCTATCTATTCCGCGGGACGGACGGCTACAACTACCGCGTCAAGAGCAATAGCTGGCAGGGCGGCGGACTGACCTTCTACGGCGATCCTTGGAAAGCAGCCTTCAGCGGTAAGTGCAACGTCCAGAAGATCGATCCGCTCACGGGCGCGACGGTTCAATCGTGGGGCAGCTACACGTTCACTGTTGACCTCATTGACGGCGACTTGAAGAACCCGCGCGAGACAGACCGCTATGCCATTCAGGTCTTGACCGATGCGGGCGCGATCTGGCGGCAGATCGGCACGCGCACCGCTCCCGTGCAACTTGGCGGCGGTAACGTGGCGATCAAGAGCAACTAGCGCGAGCGAGAGGCGAAACGGGGACGGGTCGTCAATGTCGACCCGTCCCCGTTTTCGAACCGCGGCACGGCAGTAGTTTGAGCTACAACGCGACGATTGATCAATACAGCTATGTTTGGAAGACCAACAAGGCGTGGAAAGGAACTTGCCGAATGTTTGTCCTGAAACTGAGCGACGGCAGCGAGCATTACGCCAAATTCCGTTTCAGATAAATTGAAGTATTTGTCCGAGAAGGAAACGAAACGCGTTCACTGGTGCGCCAGCCAGTATGTCGTCAAGGAAAATTTGCTTTGTCGGTTGGAGATTGTGGCGCATTAGACGGTTTTAAAGTTAACCATAATGAAATTCAAAACGAATGACCGGCTTTATCATTGTCGTCACGAAAGAAGACGCCCGCGTTTGTTACACCGGGATGACGTTCGTCAACACGAGCTGCGCGACGTGTAGCATTTTGAACCCGATACGCGGTAACGACCGAGGCAATCGAACTCGACACGCGGGCGAATCTTTTTTGCCTTTGCGATGGCATTTTGCAGTTGGTTGATTCCTTTCAAGATGAACATAATTTTTTTTCTCCTCTGAAATGTTGGGGAATGAATGATTTATTCAATTTGATGAAAAGTCTATTACACGTTCTAGGATGATGCAAGTTAAAAAGTCTTTTTTTTCTTATAGACTTTAATTATTCTTTTTGATATTCTTTGCAGGAATGAAAAATGACTCGAAATCAAAGAGATTGACAGTCAAGCAAGCCGCTGGCGAACTTGGCATATCAATTCCGCGTGTGCATCAGTTAATTCAAGAAGAAAGGCTTCCAGCCGAAAAACTTGGGCGTGATTGGATTATTGAAAGCAACGACTTAGAGAAAGTAAAAGACCGACCGACTGGCAGACCGTCAAAGGTGAAAGAATCCGCCAAGAAATAATTTGGATTTGATTTATGAAGCAAGATAACCGAACAGATTTACAAAAATTAAACATTCACCAAAACTTTGATCGTATGTCAATCTTAGTCGCCGTGCAGGTTATCGGGGCAAGCATTCTTTATCTACTCTTTTTTTAGTGAATTTTGAGCAAAGAAAAACGGCTTGAGCCTTCAACACTCAAACCGTCTCTTTCAATTCTTTGAAAACTGAATATACTTGTTTGCAAAAGCAGTCTAGCAAACTTTTGGGATTTAATCGTTCCTTACAGGTTTAATTCCCCTTAGCTTGCTATGGAACTTCCGATTTAAAACCGCGTCAGCTTGCTGCGCGGAAAATTTATTTTTCAATCTAAGATTAGACGGTTTTAGACTGCTTTTGCACTTATTTTGTATCTCGCATTCGCCTAATAATGTCTAAATAGTGACTATAATGTAGTTATTGTTAAGCTAAATTTTTGTATTATGAAAATTTACGGATTATTGCTGATAGCTTTTCTCACGCTGACGGTTCAAGCGCAAAATTTTGAGCGCGAATTTCCGCTCTCCGAAAACGCTTCGATAAAAATTATCAATCTTTACGGTCGCGTCAGCGTCATCGCTGAAGAAATTAAAGTCGCTGATGACGCGGCTGAAGCGGAAGAAAAAACCGCAGTTGGAAAAGTGTTTCTGACCGCTCCGAATACTAAAGAAACCGACATAAAAATCGTCGCCGAAGCGAAGCGTTTGGAGATTATAGTTCAGCCGTCTGAGACTAAATCGCGCATTGATTTGACTTTAAGAATTCCCGCCCACTCAAAGATCAATATCGAAACCGCCGGCGGCGAAGTGCGGATTGAGGGCAACGTTGAATCCGCCGAAATCAAAACCGATACCGGCACGATTGCGGCGAACGTGCCGCTCGACGATTTGAAATACGACTTCGTTTGGACGGAATCGCGCCCGCGCTTTTTAAGCGATGTCGCGCTCGAAGAGGTTGACGAAAAAGCGGGCGGGAAATTTGTCGTCAACGGCAAATTGGGAGAAAAGGAGAAAAGGAGAAAAGGAGAAAAGGAGAAAGAGAAAAATTCGGAAGAAAACGAGAAAATTGAAGAGCCGGAAACAGAGAACGGCGAACAGCGGACGAAAGATGAAAAGAAAAAACCAAAAATAAAAGACCGAAAACCAAAGACCCTAAAACTAAATTTCATCACCGCGCGCGGCATAATTTTATTAAACGTCAACCCGAACGAAGTTCCGTCAAATCTAACCGAAAGACCGCTGACCGAAGCGGCGAAAGCGATTGTCCGCAGCGGCGACTCCTTGCTGACGGAAGCAATTCGCCGCGCTAGCCCGAAGCATTTCGGAGAATATGCTAAAACTCTGCCGCCGCGAAAATCGTTGCCGACTTTAAGCGAAAGCAGAAACATTCAAAACGCGCCCGGCTCGCAAATCAAACGAGTTCTCGCCAAAGTCACCGACATCAATAATCGCGCCGTCGGCAATTTGAAAAAAGAAGATTTTGAAGTCACGGAAAAGAACGAACAGCGCGAGATTTTATTGGTTGAGCCGACGACCGCGCCGTTTAATTTGGTTTTGCTTCTGGACGTTTCGGGCAGTGTGGATAACTATGTTGACTTCATTCGCAAAACAGCCAGAAACTTCGTCAACACCGTCAGCCCGAACGATAAAATCGCCATCATTATTTTCAATGAAGATGTGAAAAATCTCTCGACTTTCACGACTGACAAAGGAAAACTTTCCGAAAGTCTCGACACCTTCGACGCAGGCGGCGGCACGGCTTTTTACGACGCGCTGGCTTATACGCTTTCCGAAACTCTGCGACCGGTTAAAGGCGAGCGAACGGCGATTGTCGTTCTTTCGGACGGCGACGACAACCGCTCGTTTCTGCCGTTCGACTCCTTACTCGGCTCGATTCAGGAGAGCGGCGCGTTGGTTTATCCGCTCTACGTTCCGTCGGGTTTGATTGCCGCTTCCGCAAACAATAACGCAGATTCTTCGGTTGACCCGCTGCGCTCGCGCTATATCGCTCTGACTACCAAATCCGAATCGGAAGGCGAAAAACTGGCGCAGGTTTCCGGCGGCGTTTATTATTCGATAACGCAGCTCGGCGATTTGCAGCGAGCTTACGACGATATTGTCGTTCAACTTCGCACGGCTTATTCAATAACTTTTCGCTCTGATGCCTCGGAGACTCGTGACAATCGCGCCTCGCCGCGTTTGCGAGTGAAAGTTAAACGCGAAAATTCTTTCGTGAAGTTGGGTTCAGTTGCGGAAATCGCTGAGAAAAAGTAATCGACTAAAAAAATCAATAAACAAAAAATTTTTTACAATACGACGCGGGCTGAAAAAACGTCAAAAATTAGAAATGAAAATAAAAACTTTAGTCAGCCGGGCGAAGGCAAATCTTTGTTTTAGAGTGTCGTTTTTTCTCTTTGTTTTAACCGTTAATGTTTTTCCGGCTTATCAAACCGACGAGATTTCAGGAGAAGTCGAGAAAATCAGTTATAGACAATTCGTTAATGACGCGTTGCGCGAATCGAAACTTGAAAACTTCGACATCAATAAATCGGCGGGCGCGTTTATACTCTCGAATGAACGGGAAAAAATCGATGTCAGCCGCTGGATTTCGCCGAAGCGCACACGCTCTTATCCGTATGAAAGAGTTTACGACACGCTTGCTTTTTCCGGTAAAAAAGTAACGATCATTCCCGTCGTTAAAGACGAGGGCTTGGGCGGCGAGCGCGATTTTTTGCAATGGGACACGATTTCGCTGCTTGGTCTGTTAGACGTTCACGTTGTTTTGGTTTATTACGACGAGGCGATAAAAAACGCAAAACGCACCGATCAAATTACCGGACAAAAATTCGATAACAATTACGTTTTGACGAGATTAAATGAGATTTACAACTTTAAAGGAACGGCGCGCGATTGGAACGAAAGAGAGGCGAAGCAGTTAAAAAGCGTGTTTGAAAAAGCCAAAATCGCTTACCGTGAAATTTCTAAAAATACGAAGACATACTTGCACGACGAAACTGCTTTGGATCAAATAATAAAATACGCCGCGACACCGCAAAAATTTATTGAATTTTCACGCGCCAAATCACAAAAAGCGCAAAGCCGCGAATTCGTTACCGAGCAACCGAAAGAAGTCTTAGCCAGCGACACAAAAGCCAAAGTTACCATCAACAATTCGTTGTTCGGAAAATACTTTTTCACTTGTGACGAAACAAAACTCGAATCGCAAATTGTTTATTTAATTGAAGCTAAACACAGCCAGCGCGCCAAATTTCCGAGCAAAAATAACATCAAAGACGGACTCGTGAAAATGATGCTGTACACGAATCTTACAAACATAAAAGTTGGAACAAAATTCTACGGCTTAAAAGTGCAGATTCGCCTGACTTCCAATCAACTAAAAGGCTCAACTAATTCCGACACGAAAGAAGAAGAAATCGAAAAGTTTTTCGCCGTCAATCTTTTTGATTTGCCGGGCAAAAAGTTCTTCAGAAAACTTTTTCAGGAAGCTCGGGTAAATAAATTTACGATAATTTTGGAACACGGAAAAATCAAAGAATGAAATCTTCGCTTTTACAATCGCTTTTTGATGAGCAGGAACGCCGACCGTTGAGCGTTTCGGAACTCAACGAGCAGGTGAAAAACGCGCTTGAAAAAAGTTTCGCGTCCGTTTGGATCGAAGCTGAAATCGTCAATTTCACGGCGGCGAATTCCGGTCATTGGTATTTTACTCTGCACGACGGCGATTCACAGCTTCGCGCCGCTTGTTATGTCAGAAATAATCTGCGAATTCGCTTTCAGCCGTTCGACGGTTTGCAGGTTCGCGTGCGCGGAAAACTGTCTGTTTATCAGCCAAAAGGCGAATATCAGATGCTTGTCGAATCGCTTGAGCCGGTCGGTGAAGGCGCGCTGAAAGTCGCGTTCGAGCAGGTCAAAGCGAAACTCGCGCGCGAAGGTTTGTTCGATGAACAATTGAAACGCGAGCTTCCTTTTTTTCCAAAAAGAGTTGGCGTTATCACGTCGCCGAACGGCGCGGCGTTTCACGACATTTTGAATGTGCTTTCGCGCCGCACGCGCACCGTCAACGTCGTTTTGATTCCGACGCGTGTACAGGGCGAATCGGCGGGCGAAGAAATCGAAGCGGCGATAAACTTAGCCAACCGACACAATCAGAATTCGAATGACAAAATTGACGTTTTGATTGTCGGGCGCGGCGGCGGCTCGTCGGAAGATTTGTGGGCGTTCAATGAAGAAAGAGTCGCCCGAACGATCCGCGCTTCAAAAATTCCGATCATCTCTGCCGTTGGTCACGAGATTGATTTTACGATTGCCGATTTTGTCTCTGACCGGCGCGCGCCGACACCGAGCGCGGCAGCGGAAATCGTCGCCGAAAGCGAAGACGGAATCGCTAATTTTCTGCTGCAAAAAAAGCAGGATTTATTCCAGTTGATTGATTACAAACTGCTCGCGTCGCGCGCCGATCTACAGGAACTCGCGCTCTCGTCCGTTTTCACGGAATTTCCGCAGCAAGTAAAAGATTGGCAGTATGAAATTGAGGACGTGACCGAACATCTGCGCGAGGCTTTTAACGAGCGAATAAAGAAAAACGAGCAACGTCTGGAAAAATTAACTAATCGAATATCACCGCTGCAGCTTGCCTCAAAGTTGAACGATAAGAAAATGCGTTTGGCGATTTTGCGGCAGAAGCAAATTTCGGCAATCGGCGATGTCGTGGACGCGAAAACTTCCAGATTGAAAATCGAAATGGCTTCGCTCGACGCGCTTTCGCCGCTGGCGGTTTTGGGACGCGGATTTTCAATTGTCGAAACCGAAGCGGGCGAAATTTTGCGCGATGCCGGCGACGTAAAAGAAAATCAAGATGTGAAAATTCGTCTGGCGCGTGGCAAAATAAAAGCGAAGGTTACATCGGTAGAAAAATAGAATGTCAAATTTTGTAGTAAATCTGAACGAGTCCCAGAAAGAGAATGTGCAATCTAATGCCGTAATACCGACGTTTTTGGAAAACCAAAATGCCCCGCGCAAGCCGAGCGTCTTTTTGAAAGTTTTGAAAATCTTCGGCTTGTTATTAATTACATTTCTGCTCGTCAGTGCTGTCGGCGGTTATTTTTACTGGCGTAATTTGCAGACCATGCCGCAGTATTCGCTGGCACTGCTGGTTGACGCGGCGCGGCGTGACGATCAGGCGGCGGTTGATAAGTTAGTTGATACTGACACGGTGGTTGATGACTTTATGCCGCAGATTACCGGCAAGGCGGTTGAACTTTACGGGCGCGGTTTGGCTCCGGCAACGATTCAAAAAATGGCGCAGGTCGCCGCGCCGTTTTTGCCCGCCGTCAAACAACGCGCACGCGCTGAAGTTCCGAATCTGATTCGTGAAAAAACACGTCAATTTGAAAATATTCCGTTTTGGGTTATCGCTGTCGGCGCGGAAAGATATTTGGATATTACGGGCGATGGCGACAAGGCTTTTGTCAGAAGCAAAGATCAAAATCGTCCGCTCGAAGTCGTTTTGAAACGCAGCGGCGAACGCTGGCAAGTAATCGGTGTAAAAGACGAAGTTTTAGCCAGACGCATCGCCGAGCGAATCGGGCAGGACTTAATCGTCGGCGCAAAAAACGGCAACCTTAAAAAGGCGGGCGAGCAACTCGGCGTTTCCAATCTGGAAGACGTTTTGAAGAACGCCGACGTTTTCAAATAATTTATGGCGGATAAAAAACAAACGTTTGAAACTTCTTTGAAAGAACTCGAAAAAATCGTGCGGCGACTTGAAGAAGGCGATTTGCCGCTTGAAGATAGCTTGAAACTTTTTGAGGACGGCGTGAAACTTTCGCGCGAGTGTCAGGAGCGTCTTAATCAAGCCGAACGCCGCATCGAAGTTCTGTTGAAAGACGAAAACGGAAATCCGAAACTTGAAATTATCAAGTCGGAAGATTTGCGTGAGGAACGCGAACCGAAAATCAAAAAGAGAATTGTTTTTGATGATGAGGATGAGGAATCGCCGTTTTAGTCTTCCAAATAATTTAAAGATAAAGACCGGTAATTTAATTACCGGTCTTTGGTTTTTTGTCGGTCGCTGATTTTTTGTCTGAAACCGATGACTTATTTTTTGATGTTGATTTCGCGGGTTTTGAGCCGGTAGCTTCCGGCTTTTTCGAGTCGCTGGTTCCAGCCATTTTCGCACCTGCGTCAACCGCGCCCGTAACAGCGCCGCTTACCGCTCCGCTTGCCGCGCCTTTAATAAGTTCGGTCAAAGTGTCAGCGGCTGCACTGACAAAACCTTGAACGGAACTAGCTACTTTTTTTTGTGGGTGTTGCTTTTTTTGCGGGAGCTGCCGCTTTTTTAGCCGGAGCCGCTTTCTTAGCCGGAGCTGATTTAGCAGTTGACTTTGAAGCTGTACTCGCCGTCTTTTTCGCTGTTGATGACTTCGAGCCTGAACCGGAAGATTTGCCCGCAGTCGCTTTATTTGCAGTCGTTTTAGAAGCCGAACCGGAAGATTTAGCCGCCGCCGTTTTTGAACCCGTAGATTTGCTTGCCGAAGTCTTCGCGGTTGAAGCGGAAGATTTAGCCGCGCTTGTTTTAGCTGCGGGTTTTGCCGCCGATTTGCTCGCAGTGGCTTTGGAAGTCGTCTTTGATGAACTGCTCGCCGAAGTTGATTTCGCCGCCGTTTTTGAACCGGAAGATTTACTTGCCGGAGCCGCTTTAGTCGGAGCCGCTTTTTTGGTTGACGACGAAGCCGCTTTGGTCATTGCCGTTTTTTTGTTTGTTGTCGTTGTTGATTTCGTAGAACTTTTGGTTGGTTTTTTAGTTGCCATTTTTTTCTCCTTGAAATGTGTTAGAACTAACTTTACGAAAACTGGGTTAAAACATACTCACGAAAGAATTTTTACGCGAATCGTTTGCGCGTGTCAAGAAATTTTTTCGGTTATCAACTTATTTATGCAAAATAAGTTGATAATCACTAAAAATTGACTGAAAAAACTAACTTCAAAAGAATTTTGGTTAATAAAATTAGCCGCTAAATTTTCTTTCGGAGAAAATTTTTTGATCCATTAATCGTCAAATTAAAAATCGTTTCGAAGGTAATTTCAGAGTGAATAACTTTTCGCATATCTAAATTTGAAAGATTACAATTTTGGAAAAAGGACTTAAACTGATTTTCTAAAAACAAAAAATAAACGAACGACAAAGGGATGGAATTATTATGAACAGAAGAGATTTTTTAGGCGCGGCGACGGTTGCCGCCGGCACTCTCGCTTTAACGCAAAACGGTTTGGGCGCGGAGGAAAATTTATTTACAGAAGCCGAAAATTTTTCAACGCCCGAAACAACTATCGAAGATGAGATGATTTACCGAACGCTCGGAGCGACGGGCGAGAAAGTTTCCGCCATCGGACTTGGCGGTTTTCACATCGGCAAGCCGGAAACCGAGGCGGAAAGCATTAAACTGATGCGCGCGGCAATTGATCGCGGTATCACGTTTATGGACAATTGCTGGGATTATCACGACGGCGCGAGCGAAATTAGGATGGGCAAAGCATTAAAGGACGGCTATCGCGGACGAGTTTTTTTAATGTCGAAAATTGACGGGCGCGATAAAAAATCGGCGGCGAAACAAATTGACGAATCCTTGCTTCGCCTGCAAACCGACCGCATAGACCTGATGCAGTTTCACGAAATTATCCGGCTCGAAGACCCGGATAAAATTTTCGCCGACGGCGGCGCGGCAGAAGCGATGTTGGACGCGAAACGGGCGGGCAAAATCCGCTACATCGGATTCACCGGACACAAAGACCCGCTGGTGCATTTGCGAATGATGGAAATCGCCGCCGCGAAAAATTTCAAATTCGACGCGGTGCAATTGCCGCTCAATGTAATGGACGCGCATTTCAGAAGTTTTGAAAAACAGGTTCTGCCGAAACTCGTCGCGGAAAAAATCGGCGTTCTCGGAATGAAATCTCTCGGCGACCCGTTTATTCTGGAAAGCAAAACCGTCAGCGCAATCGAGTGTCTGCACTACGCGCTGAATCTGCCGACATCGGTCGTCATCACGGGAATCGAAAAAATGGAAATTCTTGAACAGGCGATTCAAGCAGCGAAAACTTTCAAGCCGATGAACCAGGCGCAGGTTGCCGCACTGCTGGCAAAAACAAAAACTGCGGCGATGACAGGGAAGTTTGAGAAATTCAAAACCGATTCAAAATTTGACGGGACGGCGAAAAATCCGAAATGGCTCGGCGGGATGCAAGAGGAAAATTAACAATTACGATTAGGAATTGAAGAAACAAATCTGAAGTTCGTAATTCGTTTTTAATTGGCTCTGGCGGGAATCGCTTCTGTCGCTCGCGTAGGTTCTTGATAACTCGCTTTCGTTGCCGGTTCACCGCCGGTCATTTGTAGGGCGATGACAATGCGTTTGGCTTCGTATCTGAATGATTTGAGCTGCGAGCCAAAAAGAATCGAGCCGACGATACACGCCGCGCCGCCGATGGCGACCGTCAGCGGCGCGCCTAAATAATTTGCCGCCGAACCGGAAAACAGCGCGCCGATGGGAGCCATTCCCATAAACATCATCGAATAAACAGCCATCACACGCCCCCGCAGTTCGTCCGGCACCATCGCCTGAACGAGCGTGTTAGACGAAGCCATTTGCAGCATCATCGAAAATCCGATCGGCACGAGCAGCGCAGCCGACAGCCAAAATGTTTCCGAAAGCGAAAACAAAATCAGAAACACGCCGAACACGCCCGAAGAAATCGCAACCCAACGTCCTAAACCTTTCAAATTCTTTTTCGCGGCGAGCGTGAGCGCGGCGATCAATGCGCCGCCGCCGCCCGCTCCCATCAAAATTCCAAGTCCGCGCACACCGCCGTGCAAAATCTCGTCAGCGAAAATCGGCATTAAAACCGCATAGGGCATTCCCATTAAACTGACCAAACCGAGAAGAAGCATCAACGAACGAATCGGTTTGGTTCGGGCAACAAAAACAAAACCTTCTTTGATTTTTTCGATTGCCGAACCTTCTTTTGATGAAGTGATTTTCGGCGCGATGTGCATTGCGAAAAGTCCGCCGAGGACAGCGATGTAACTCGCCGCGTTGACGAAAAAACACCAGCCTTCGCCGACCGTCGCGACGAGAATTCCGGCAATTGCCGGACCGATAATCCGCGCTCCGTTGAAAACGGAAGAATTGAGCGCGACGGCGTTGAGCAAATCTTCTCTGCCGACCAGATCGGCGACGAACGATTGCCGCGCCGGAATATCGAAAGCGTTAATGATTCCCGTGATAATTGCCAGAACAAATAAATGCCAAACTTCGATTAAACCGGCTAAAGTTAAAAATGCGAGAACGACAGCCGTCGCCATTACCGATGCTTGCGTGACGAGTAAAATGCTTCGCCGATGGTAACGGTCGGCAATCGCGCCACCGAACGCGGTCAGCAGAAAAATCGGAAATTGTGCGGCGAAACTGATGAGACCGAGCAGCGCGACCGAGCCGGTTAAGCGATAAACGAGCCAACTTTGCGCGACCGACTGCATCCACGTTCCCGACAAGGAGATAATTTGTCCAAAGAAAAATAAACGGTAGTTGCGATGTTTAAGAGCGCGGAATGTCGAAGCCAATTTCGCGCTGAATTTTTCGGGCAGATTTTCAGCGGGGGCTGATTGAGTGACATTTGATTCGGCTTTCATCTATTGAATTTAAATTAACAATTTTCGCGGAAAAGAAAAAATGCTTCCGTCTTTTACCAGACGGAAGCATTTTCGATTTTTCAGATGTCCCTTCGAAAACTAATCTCTCGAACTAAAGATGTTCAGAATATACCAGAACAGCAGTGCGATTGCCGCGAATAAAGTCAGAGAAGCAGCAACATGCTGCGTCGTGTGATAACGGTGCAACACGTTCGAGGTTTCATACAAAATCGCCGTTCCTGCAAACGCGACCATCACGAACGCGAACACACTGCCCAGACTAAACCCGAACAAAATGCTGGCGACGATAAAGCCGAGAGCGACGAAACCGCCGATTGCCAGGATGGGACCTAAAAACGAAAAATCTTTGCGCGTCAGAAAAACAACTGACGAAATTCCCAAAAATAAACCTAACGTGACGATGCCCGCTTTTGGAATGACATCGCCGCTGCTAAAATTCGCCGCGATAAATAGCATAGGAACGAAAATAATCGCTTCCGCCGCGACGTAGAGAGCGAGTCCGAGATACTGCATTCCTTTGGAGGTTTGAGAATTTGCCCAACTGCTCGCCAGCCACGACACGCCCATAAACGCGCCTAAAACAATAAGCCACGACATTGAACCGCCAAGGCGAAGCACCGACATAATCGAATACGCCGCGCCCGACGAAAACAAAAATACTTCCAGCGCGACAAACGCCAAAATCGCTGCCGCCAAATGAAGATAAGTTTTGCGAATAAACCTTGCGCGTTCTTCGGGCAAGGCATCCGCCGCCGAATTTCCGTAAGTAGAATTAAAAGCTGTGTCCATAATTTTTTACCTCGAATCTGTTTAATTAGATGCGGATTTTTAAAATATTTGCTCAATTTTTTGTCGTCCACTTCGGATTATAGCACAAATTTTCACCATTTTTGGATCAGAAATAATTAATGATTCGGGTTGCTTTTAGTAGAGAATATTAGGCTAAAGCAAAAAAGGGGTTATGTATGCTTGGATACCGAATAATAAATGTTATTATAAAATAATCCAGTTATCAGTGAATTATCGAATGCCGAAATGTTTTCGGCATTCGACGAAAGGAAAATATCGAAGGATCACTGTATCGGTTAGTAACACAGCAGTCTTCGGTTAAACAATTTAAGAGTGAAACTCTGTAACAAGGATAAGGAGAAGTTATGAAAAGAATGTTAATGACGATTAGCGGTTTGTTTGTTTTAACCGCCATGGTTTTAGCCGGCATTTTATTTACCGGTCAGGATGTTCTCGGCGAGGGTTTTGACAGCGGTCAGCAAAACAACAGCCAACAAAACGAAAATTCAAACAAAAAGAAGCCGAAAAAAAATAAAAACAAAAAAGGAAATACGAACGGCAATTCCAACGATATGAATTCAAATTCGATGAACGGAAATATGATGAATTCAAATTCAATGAATTCGAATATGGATATGAATTCTAACTCGATGAACTCCAATATGGATATGAATTCAAACATGAATATGAATTCCAACTCGATGAATTCGAATATGGATATGAATTCAAATTCGATGAACTCAAATATGGATATGAATTCCAACTCGATGAACGGAAATATGATGAATTCAAACACGAATCGCAATACGAATCGTCGAACGAATTCAAACAGCAATTCCAACTCGAACACGAATTCAAATACCAGCCCGAATACTAACGGAACACCAAATCCCTAAAGGACGGCGTGGCGAATTTGATAAAGTAAAAAGAGAGAGTTTTTCAGACGATTGTGGTAACCATTCTACCGTCTGAAAAACTCTCTTAATTTGTACTTGGATGAAGTTTTGAATATTACAATTTATCTGAATATTACTACGAGTGTTTACATTTCCTATCCAATCAGAAGTAGCAACCGTCATTGCAGACGATCACGACAGAAACACTGCTTTTTCCGCTCCATCTACCAAAGTTCAAAATATAAATGTTGTCCCGGGTTTCTGATTGATTAACAAAATTGGTTTCAAAATTGACGATGAAATCTTTAACCTTTCAATTATTTTTAACAATTGGTAGGATGAAAGACAGGCTTTCGGCTTGGTTTACATCCGACTCGTTCTTTGACAATTAAGCACTTTGAATGACCTTCTTAATTAAAAGGAGGTTTTTACCATGCAAGAATTATTTTATGTCGGCTTGGACTTGGGTTCAAGCCTTTGTTATCAAAGCGTGATTGATGCTGACGGCACTCTTTGTTGTTCGCGTTCGATTCCGACGAGCGAACAGTATTTGCGCTCGGCTTTTGTCAATCTTAGCGGTGATGTCCGCCTTAGCGGTGATGTCCGCGTTCATCTCGAAGCTGGAGAGATTTTCGATTGGGTCGCTGGCGTGATTGCGCCGTTAGTTCAATCGATTATTATTTCCCATCCGCGCTCTTTGGCGTGGATTAGCAAAGATTCACAAAAAGATGACAAAATTGATGCCCGCAAACTCGCCGAACTGCTTCGTTTGAATCGTGTCCATCAAGTCTTTCGGCAAAGCGATGATTTACGGCGCACCTTCAAACATCTCGTCACGCATTACGAACAACTTTCCCGTGAGCAGGCGCGTTACAAATCAAAGATCAAAGCCCGCTTGAGAACTTTGGGCATCATTCGCAAAGATTCCCGTTTGTTTTCCATCAGCGGACAATCCGCTTTGCTTGATGAAATCGAATCCGTTGCCGTCAAACTGATGCTGACTCAATCGTTTGCCGTTTTGAATCAAATGCTCGCTTCACTTGAGCAGGCAAAACGGGGCGATGATTGAAGCTGCCAAACAGTTTCGGGAAGTCAAATTACTGCAAACCGCGCCCGGTGTCGGCATTATTACGGCTTGCCGGTTTGTGGCTTACCTGCAAACTCCCAAGAGATTTTCCAACAAACACAAACTTTGGCGTTATTGCCGACTTGGTGTTACACGCCGCGAATCGAACGGTAAAAGATTGGCTCATCCCAAACTCGATTCCGCCGGAGTCGGTTCATTAAAGGACGTTTCCCGCAGAGTCTTTGAAGCGGCGCGCCGAACTAAAACTGATAATTCCTTCAAACAGTTTTACGAGCAATCTTTGGCAAACACGAAAAACGCCGTTCACGCACGGCTTTCCACGCAGCGGAAAATCTTGGCAGCTTTACGTGCGATGTGGATTGCCAATCAACCTTTTCGAAATGATTTAGGTTGAGTCCAAGTTTTCAAAAAGCGTTCCGTTTGTGCGTTGTGTTCTTTGACAAAAACTTGAGAAATCAATCACTTATTGCCA
>Ga0136611_10000273_pt1 | contig 32822 bp, 37 predicted proteins | sample AntDrymUQ2232306_2_FD_106645 | JGI IMG/M metagenome (GOLD analysis project Ga0136611, IMG submission 106645) | Polar desert sand microbial communities from Dry Valleys, Antarctica - metaG UQ223 (23.06) | ecosystem: Environmental > Terrestrial > Soil > Desert | place: Antarctica: Dry Valley...
GACACGATCGGGTAGCCCAGCACGATCGCGTGCGCCGAGTCGCCCGCCTTGCCGAGCATCGGGCTGATCAAGATCTTGCCGGTGGTCGCCACGCTCTTCAGCCAGGCGGTATCGAGCGTGCCCTCGACCGCTGGATGCGGGGGCCTCGCCCAAGCAATCGCCCGGCCTTCGGCGTCCGCCATCAGCGCGTTGTGAAGCAAACCGCCGTCGCTGAGGAGCGGGGTGAGCACTTCGCCCGCGGCGTTGGGATCGAGCGCTCGCATGCTGGGGTGCCGTATCGCGATATCCGCCACGGCATCCGCGGTTTCGAGGTTGCGGTTCACGTACACGACCACGGTCGCCGCCATTGTCCCGGTCTCCGCGGCGAGCTGGCGAACGTGTTCGTTGTAGGTCAGGCGCGCGCCGTAACCGATCGCGAGATAAACCAGAACCGTCAAGATGACGACGATGAAAAAGACCTGGCGTCTAAGAGGCTGGGCCAATGCTGTCGAGGACTCCCCCCGCGAATCGTATCAGCCAGCGGCCCGAATTAGCGGATCGCTTGCACTGGCTTCTGCAAAACCAGCGGCGCGGAGGCGGCAGCTGTCGCAGTGACCACAGGGCCGGTCGTCGATTCCCGGGTCGTAGCAGCTTAACGTCAGTCCGTAGTTGAGGCCAAGTGACAGACCGAGCCGGATGATCTCCGCCTTCGACAGGGCGATCAGCGGCGTATGCACGGTCAACGCGCCGCCTTCGACGCCCGCCTTCGTGGCGAGGCGGGCCAGCTGCTCGAACGCGTAAATGAATTCGGGCCGGCAGTCGGGGTAACCCGAATAATCGAGAGCGTTCACCCCGATGAAAATATCAGAGGCGCCCAGGACTTCGGCCCATCCCATTGCCACAGACAGGAAGATCGTGTTCCGCGCCGGAACGTAGGTACTCGGGATGACAGTGGGATCGATCGGCTGGTCCTTCGGCACCTCGATCCGCGATGAGGTCAGCGCCGAACCGCCGATCTTCGTCAGATCGAGATCCAGCTCGAGATGCTGTTCGACGCCCAGCGCGTCCGCGACGGCACGCGATGCGTCGAGCTCGCGCACGTGCCGCTGCCCATAGTTGAAGCTGAGCGCACACACCGTGAAGCCGTCGCGCTTGGCGACCGCCGCCGCCGTGTAGGAATCGAGCCCACCGCTCAAGAGAACAACGGCTCTAGACGCCACGCGTCGCCGGGCTCCAGATGTACTTGTGGACCTGCAACTGCACGCGGACATCGAGGCGATCGGCGATCACCCATTCCGAGAGTAGCTTCGCATCCAGCTCGCCGTGCACCGGCGACAACAACACCGCGTTGACTCGGGTCGGCAATGCCTCGCGAATCACGATGTCACGGGCGAACTCGTAGTCGCGTCGATCGGCGATCACGAATTTCACTTCGTCGCTCTTGGTGAGCAGGGCCAGATTGTTCCAGTCGTTCTTGTCCGATTCGCCGGATCCCGGGCATTTCACATCGACGATGCGGACGACGCCAGCCGGCACGTTGCCAATACTGCGGTGGCCGCCGGTTTCGATCAGCACCGTCTTCCCGGAGTCGAGCAGCCGCTGCATCAGCGGATACACGTCCGGCTGCAACAGCGGCTCGCCGCCGGTGACCTCGACGGTGCGGCAGCCGCGCGCCTCGACATCCGCCATAACGTCGTCCACGCTCATCTTGCGGCCCTCGTGGAAGGCGTATGGGGTGTCGCACCACCGGCAGCGCAAGTCGCAGGCGGTCAGGCGCACGAACACGCACGGCCGGCCCGCATAGGTCGACTCGCCCTGGATGGAATGGAAGATCTCGTTAATCGTGAGCACGGCCACACAAGACGCAGAAAGCCCAGAACACAGCCTATTATTTTAGCTCTTATGTCCCTTCGGATCGGAACGTCCGGCTGGAGCTACCCCGCGGGGAAGGGCACGTGGAACGGGATTTTTTATCCGCTGCGCCAGGACCGCGAGCGCGGATTTGACGAGCTCAGCTTCTATTCGGAGCGCTTCAACGCCGTGGAGGTCAACAGCACCTTCTATGGCCAGCCGCGGGCGAACGTCGCCCTTGGCTGGGTGAAGCGCACGCCGGCCGACTTCGAATTCGCCGTAAAGATGTACCAGAAGTTCACGCACCCGGGGATGGCTGTTGATTCCGGCCCGGTCACGCAGGCCGACATCGACGCGTTCAAGGGCGGCATCGATCCGCTGGCCGCTGCCGGCAAGCTGGGCCCCCTGCTCATCCAGTTTCCATCCAGCTTCCAGCGCACGCCTGAAGCCGTCGGTTACGTCGCGTGGCTGCTGCAGGCCTTCACCGGTTATCCGCTGGCCGTGGAGTTGCGTCACCGTTCGTGGAGCGACGCACCGGACACCGCCGCGCTGCTGGCCGAGCATCGCGCGGCCTGGGTGCAGATCGATGAGCCGAAGTTCCCTTCGTCGATACGGCAGGATCTCGCCGGCGGTGGCTCTGATTTGTATTACCTGAGGCTGCATGGCCGCAACGCCGCGCAGTGGTGGGATCACGCGGAATCAGAAGACCGCTACAACTATTTCTACCTGCTCACCGAACTGGAGCCGATTGCGCAGAACGTGCGCGACGTGCTCTCCATGGGAGGGATGCGCCCAAGCGAAATAGCCAAGAAGGCTTACCTGTTCCTGAACAATCACTTCTCGGCGCAATCGATAGCGAATGCCATCACGCTGAAGAACATGCTCGACGAGCCGGTGACCGCGCAGATGCCCGCCGAGATGGTCGAGCGCTTTCCAGATCTGGCGGGGATCGTCGCTACCTTGCCTCGCGCACGGTTGCTCTGATGATCCGGTCGGCATACTTGATCTTCTCGACCACATCCATTCCAGAAATCACCTTGCCGAACACCACGTACTTGCCATTGAGGCGAGGCGTGTCGGCCAGCGTCACATACATCTGCGTATCGGCGTTGGAGGCGTCGCCGTTGTGCGCCATCGCGACGGCGCCCTTGAGGTGCGTCCGCAGCTTGGAAAACTCGGCGGCGCCGATCGGCTCGCCGGCCACCCGGCCCCACATCTTCTCCTTGGTCATGTCGCGCGTCTGCTGATCGCCGAACTGCATCACGAATCCAGGGACGACACGATGCGCGCGCTGGCCGTTGTAGAAGCGCTTGTTGATCAGCGCGAGGATGTGCGCAACGGTCTTCGGCGCTTCGTTCGGATAGGTCTCGATCTCGAAGGTGCCCTTTTCGGTTTCGATCACGATCACCGCGGGCCCCGCGCCGGGTGACGTCGTTCCCTGGGCCGTAACCGGGTTGCCGATCAGGACCACGATGGCGAGCAGCAAGAACATCCGGCGCATCACGTCAACCTGCCTTTACCAATCCGCGTGACATCGACCCGCCCGCATACCTTGAGCAGCACGCAGTCGCCACATCGAGGATAAACCGGGCGGCACATATTCTGGCCCCACGTCACGAGGTACAAGTTGACGATCGGCCACCACCGCCTGTCGAGCGCCTTGTAGAGCGCCTGCTCCGTTTCTTCCGGCGTCCGCGTCCGCACCCAGCCCAGCCGGTTCGCTATGCGATGCACGTGGATGTCGACGCAGATGTTCTCGTGGCTCTTGAACGCCAGAATCATTACGAGGTTCGCGGTCTTGCGACCGACTCCCGGGAGCATGATCATCTCTTCGAGCGTGGACGGCACCCTGCCGCCGAACCTGGTGGCGATCATCGTCGCGGCGGCCTTCACGAACACCGCCTTATTGCGATAGAAGCTCACCGGGTAAATCAGCTTTTCGATCTGCTTCACCGGCAACTTCGCGACTGCGTCGGCCGTCGATGCCTTCGCAAACAACCGCGTCGATGCAGCGAGCGTCGTGCCGTCCTGGGTCCGCGCCGAGAGGAGCGCCGAGATCAGGATCTGGAACGGATCCTTCTTCTGGCTTTCGGAGATCTTCTCGACCGCCGGCAGAGCGAGGCCCGCCGTTTCCAGGGCCAGCGTGCGCATGACGCGCTCAACCGTTCGTGGGTAGGGTTTACGGAACGGGAGTAATTGGCGGCTGGCCAATCAGGATTGCAATTGCATTGGACACCGCGAGGTCCGCCATCGCGGTGCGAGTTTCAGTCGTGGCGCTGGCGAGGTGCGGGATCAACAGGACATTCTCCAGCGTCATCAAGCCCGGATGAATCTCGGGCTCTTTCTCATACACGTCGAGCGCCGCCCCGGCGATCAGGCGCTCCTTCAGGGCCCATGCGAGCGCGCCCTCATCGACGACCGGCCCACGCGACGTGTTGATCAGATACGCGGTCCGCTTCATCCGCGTCAGCGCCTTCTGATCGATGAGATGTTTGGTGTCCGGCGTCATCGGACAGTGCAGCGACACCACGTCGGATGTCGACAGCAGTCGATCGAGCGACATCTGCGTGGCGTTGGGAATCTCGGCAGAGGTGCGCGCCGTGTAGGCGACGGTCATGCCGAATGCGGGCGCCTTGTCGGCGACCGCGCGGCCAATCCGTCCGAGGCCGACCAGACCGAGTTGTTTGCCGCGCAGCTCCATACCCAGCATGTAGTCGAGCGCCCAGCCGCCCCACGCGCCGGCCCGAACCACCCGCTCGCCCTCGCCAAAACGCCGCGTAATCGCGAGGATGAGCGCCCACGTGAAATCGGCGCACGCGTTGGTCAGCACATCCGGGGTATTGGTGACCGCGATCCCGCGCGCCCGGCAGGCCGGCACGTCGATGTTGTTGAAGCCGACGGCTACGTTCGCGACGATCTTCAGCCGCGGTCCGGCCGCCTCAAGCACCATCGCATCAATCGTGTCGGTCAGCAGGCAGACGATGGCATCGGCGCCGGCGACGCGCGTCAGTAACTCCTCGCGCGAAATCGCTGCGCTGCCGACGTAAAGATCGACATCGCTGGCCGCTTCGAGCCTGGCGATGACCGAGGATGGAAGTTTGCGGGTGACTAATGTCCGTGGCACTTACAAAAACCACAATGATTGCACTGGACCGCCGGCTCGATCAGACACGAGGTGTCGCCAGCGGACCGTTCGAGTTGATATTGACCGAAGCTGATCGAAACCGGAATCTCCATCACACCAGTGGTGTCCGGCCCGATTCCTGTGGTGTCCGGCTTTAGCTGGGCCGGCGAGGATCCACCCATGTGCTTCTGAATCGCCGCCCGAATCAAACTCCGCAGCTCTTCGTCGTTCATTCCACGAACTCCAACTGATCGACGATACCAATAATCGCGGCGTCGACGGGAGCGTGCTTCTTGCCGAGCGCTTCACCGGCGGCGCGTCCCTCGAGCACCACCAGCACCCGCTCGTCGACACCGGCGCCGACCGAATCAATCGCCAGCAGGGTCGCGCCCTTGGCTTCACCTTGCGGCGTCTCCGGTTGCACGAGCAGCAGCTTCGCGCCCTCGAATTGGGGGCGCTTCTGCGAGGCGACGACGGTGCCGACGACCCGGGCCAGGATCATGATCGGGTCGTGAGGTCAGCTACCGTGTACTGATCGACGATGCCGACGATGCCGGCATCGGTCGGCACTTCAGCCGGGTGGAATGGGTAACTCGCTTCCCGGCCGCGCACGAAGAACACTGTCTCACCGACGCCGGCGCCAACCGAATCCACCGCCACCAGCAGACGACCGACGTCCTTGCCGTCGGCGCCGATCGGCTGCACCAGCATCAGCTTGATGCCTTCGAACGCGGGATCTTTGCAGGTGGCGACTACATCGCCAATGACGCGTGCCATTTGCATAAGGCTTTGGTCTGAGCTTTCTGCGCCTTCTGCGGCCGTTACTCGCTGACGTCGACCTGATCGACAATGCCGACGATCGCGGCATCCACTGGGGTGTCCTTGAGGCCCGTCGCCATCCGCGCCGAGCTGCCGCTGACGATCAACACGGTTTCGCCGACGCCGGCATCCACCGTGTCGATGGCGACGAGGTAATTGCCTTCGGCTTTACCCTTCGGATCAACCGCGCGGGCCAGCAGTAGTTTGCTGCTCACCAGCCGCGGATCTTTCGTCGTCGCGACCACGGTCCCGACGATACGAGCGAGTAACATGATTCCCTTCGCAGCGTCGGCGCATGCGGCGCCTTCCGCGGCTTAGCCCTTGGGGTTCGCTTTGCCGATCGGCAGGACGTCTTCGAGATTGGCGTGCGGCCGGGGAATGACGTGCACCGACACCAGCTCGCCGACGCGTCTTGCCGCCGCCGCGCCTGCGTCCGTGGCCGCCTTGACCGCCGCGACATCGCCGCGCACGATTGCGGTCACGTATCCGGCGCCGATCTTTTCCCAGCCGACCAGCGTCACCTTGGCAGCCTTGACCATGGCGTCGGCCGCTTCAATCATCGCGACCAGGCCCTTGGTTTCGATCATGCCGAGTGCTTCACCCATTAGTTGCTCCCTAAAAATTCTGCAAGACCTTAAGGCCTCAACACCTTACGACCTGTCATTTCAGTGCCCGCAGGGCATCTTCGATTAGTGCGGTTAACTCGCGGTATGTTAGCTGAATTTGGTCCGCAGATTCGCCGGATTGCTTGAAGGATCGGCTTATTCGGTGGGCGACCAGCCGCTCGTCCGAATCCGGCGCCTGGACCATCTGGCAGTCCAACTGACCCCCGTCCCCCGGACTGGTATCGCTTGCCCTGAGCGAGCCGATGCGAGTCGAGGGGTCGGTGCAGATCGGTGCCGGCGACGCGATGCCATACATCCCGCGCAAGCGTTGCAGGCGCTCGACTTCGTCGCGCGACAGGATGTTTTCCCTGCCCAGCGTGCGCGCCACCAGGCTGATCTTCGCGAAATGCTCGATCGTCTCCATCCGGTAGTACGCCGACATCACGTCGCCCGCCAGGGCGAGCGCGCCGTGGTTCGCCAGCAACAGCCCGTCGTGCGCCTTCACGTACTTCCGCACCGCGGCCGGCAGCTCGTCGGTCGACGGGGTCGCGTACTCGGCGATCGGGATACTGCCGAGCGTCGTAATCACTTCGGCGAGCACGGCGCGATCAAGCGGAATCCCGGCGACCGCAAATCCGGTCGCGGTTGGCGGATGCGCATGCACGACGGCGCGCGCATCGGGACGGTTGCGATACACCTCGAGGTGCATCTTCAGTTCAGAGGACGGATCGCGCTGGCCGGAGATTTTCTTGCCCTCGAGATCCGTGACCACCATCATGTCCGGGGTCATGAACCCCTTCGACACGCTCTTCGGCGTCGTCATCAGGCGCGTCTCATCGAGCCGCACGCTGATGTTGCCGTCGTTCGAGGCGACGTAGCCGCGCTCCCAGAGGCGGCGGCCCACTTCCACGATGTCGGCGCGAGCCTGTTCTTCAGCGGTCATCGCGATTGAAACTCACCGCGGCATTTCTCGGTGTCGAAGTACACCGGCGCGCCGTCGCTGACGATGCTGATCGCCTTGCCCGGCACCACGTAGGTGCCGCACACCGGGCACTGCGACATTTTGACCGCCGGCGCCGCGCCGCTACGTCTCGCGCTGCCTTGCGGTGCGGACCCCGACGCGCCGCGCAGCATCGCGTCGAAGAATCGCCAGAACACTTTGGCGATCACCACGAACAGCGCAAGCAGCAGGAGGAAGCGCGCCATCGGCTATTTGCCTCCGCTGCCGGTCCCCTGCGCGCTCTTGATGCCTTCGAGGCCCTTCTTCGCGGCCTGGCCCTCGGGCGAGTCGGGAGCGAGGTCAACAACCAGCTGCCACGCCTGGCCGGCGCCGGCGAGATCCTGCTTGCCGAAGGCGCGCACGATGCCGACGTTGAGCAGGGTCTTGATGTGCTTCGCGTCGATTGCCAGCGACTTGTCGAACTGCGCGAGCGCGCGATCCGGCTGGTTGGTGTAGTAGTACGCCACGCCGAGATCGGTGGACACATTCGTATCGTTCGGATTGAGTGCGAGCGCCTGCTCGTACCACGTGATCGCCTGCGGATACTGCTCGGCGTCAAAGAACATGTTGCCCAGCTGTACGCGCGGCTGTACATCCTTGGGATTCTGCCCGGCCGCTTCTTCCAGCGCCTTGATGCGCGCCGGGTCGACCGCCGCCGCTGGCGGAGGCGTTCCCGCCGGTTGCGCCGGGGCCGCCTGCGCCACAGGGGCGGTGACGCTTGGCCGCGCCGCTGTTTGCTGGCTGCCGAGCACCCATCCGACGATGATGCCGAACAGAGCCCCGGCAATGCCAAAAACGATCGCGTCTGCTCGCATGGGAATACTCAGGATAGCAACGAGCGGCGCAACCCGTCCAGCAACACCGCCAGCATGATCGCCGCGAGTGCCGCCAGATATTCCTTCACCACTTTTCCAAGGCCGACAAAGATCGCGCGGCCGACCAGCGCGTGGCCAATCGACACTTCGTCGAGATGCGGCAGGGTCTTGAACAGCGTCAGGTTCTTCAAGTCCAGATCATGACCGGCGTTCACCCCAACGCCAAGGTCGTGGGCGAGGTTGGCCGCCGCGGAATATTCCGCGAAGCTCGCCGCTGCGGCATCCGGACCGCGCTCGAACGCCCGCGCGAACGGCTCGGTGTACAACTCGACGCGATCCGCACCCATCGTCTTGGCCCAGCGAATCGCCGCCGGCTGCGGATCGACAAACAGGCTGACGCGGACGCCGGCCGCCTTCAGGGCGCCGACGATGCCGGCTAATTGATCGGCAGGAGTGTTCGACGGCCAACCCGCTTCGCTGGTGATCTCACCGGGCTTCACCGGCACGAGCGTGCACTGGTCGGGCTTCACCGCGAGCACCAGCTCGAGGAAACCCGGACGCGGATCGCCTTCGATGTTGTACTCGATGTGTCCCTTTAGCGCCCTCAGCTCATCGGCAATCTCGTGCACGTCCTGGGTGGTGATGTGCCGGGCGTCGGCGCGCGGGTGGACCGTAATCCCCGGCGCCCCGGCGTCGATGCACGCGCGCACCGCCTCGATCACCGACGGAAGATGCCCACCACGCGAGTTCCGCACCGTCGCGATCTTATTAACGTTGACTGACAACTTGACTGCCAACTGTTAACCCCAACTCTTAACTGTCGACTCTGGACTCCCGACTGTCATGAAACTGCCGGCTGTCATGCGAGTTTCTCGCGGACGACGTTCGCAATCTCGTTCGCCCAACCCTTGATCTCCGCGTCGTCTTTGCCCTCGAGCATGATCCGCAGCAACGGCTCGGTTCCTGAGTAACGAACGAGCAGGCGTCCTTGTCCCGCGAGCCCGGCTTCGACCTTCTTCATGGTCTCGGTGATCGCCGGCACGGTGTTGAGATCGGTCTTGTGCTTGACGCGGACGTTCACGAGCACCTGGGGATACGTGACCAGCGCGCCGGCCAGCTCCGACAGTTCCTTGCCGGTGTCGGCCATGATGCGCAAGACGTTCAGCGCGGTCGCGAGCCCGTCGCCGGTGAACAGGTGGTCGGAAAAGATCACGTGGCCGGACTGTTCGCCGCCGAGCGCAAACCCGCGCCTGACCATTTCTTCCATCACGTACTTGTCGCCAACCGCGGTGCGGACCAATTCGATGCCCCGATCGCGTAGCGCGATCTCGAGGCCGATGTTGCTCATCACTGTTGCGACCACCGCCGGACCGGGCAACTTGCCGCGGTCCTTCAGGTAGATCGCCGCCATCAGCAGAATGGCGTCGCCGTCGACAATCCTGCCGGTGTGATCGACGAAGAGCGCGCGGTCGCCGTCACCGTCGAATGCGACCCCGATGCGCGCCTTTGAGGCTACCACCGCCCTGGCCACCCCTTCGAGATGCGTCGAGCCGCAATCGAGATTGATGTTGCGCCCGTCGGGAGCAATGCCGATCGCGTCGACATCGAAGCCGAGGTCGCGAAACAGGCCGGGAGCGAGCGGCATGGTCGCGCCATTCGCGCAATCGATGACGATCTTCGATCCGGCCAGCGCGCCGGCGTGCTTCAGGATTTCAAGCAGATGGTCGACGTAGTGCGCCGACAGGTCGTGACAATCGATCGCGCCCGACGCCGCCGGCACCGCCCACGACGTGTCCGCCACCATCGCTTCGACCGACGACTCGAGCCGTTCACTGAGCTTTGTGCCGGAGCCGCCGAAGACCTTGATGCCGTTGTCTTCGTAGGGATTGTGCGACGCGGAGATCACGATGCCCGCGTCGAATCCTTCCGTGCGGGCGAGATAGGCGATTGCCGGGGTCGGGACCACGCCGGCGCTTACCACCGTCGCGCCCTCGGCCGTCAGGCCGCGGGTGAGCTCGTTCTCGATCCAGACGCCCGATTCCCGCGTATCGCGTCCAATCACATATCGCAGTCGATGGCTGGGATCGCTGGCGATCATCGTCTTCACGAGCGCGGCGCCGACGCGCGCGACCGTCTCTGGAATCAACGGCGCGTTGCCGGCCCTGCCGCGAATTCCATCCGTCCCGAATAGCTTCATGGTTGCCTTGGAGAAATTGTCACCGTCACCACCGCGGTTTGCGGCGAGCGCAGGCGCAGGCTCGAGTCCGGCACCCCGATGGTGACCACTTCGCGGACCGAGCGCGTCTGATCGGTGACCGACACCGGCTCGGTGATCGCCGCCTGCAATCGCTTGAGCGCGCTCTCCGGTCCCGCCACCTCGACCAGGTCCGGATCGCTTGTGACCTTCGTCACTTCGTAGCCGGTAGCGGGCCGGCCCTCTATATCAGGCTCGACTTTCACCTGTCGAATCGCCGACATCTCGAATTCCATCGTCAACGTCGATGGCCCCACCTGGACGATCTCGATGCCGTACGGAACCGTCACCTGGTTGTGCGCGATGTGGAACAGCCGCCGTCCTGGCCGCGCCGTCGCGAGATCGAGCACCGCCGCCATGTCCCCACCCGCCATGCGGCTGAGCGCACCCGACGAGCCACGCAGGCGGACTTCGACGGTGTCCGGCGGGTTGCCCACGAGCTCCAGCCCCGCCGGCAGGTTCTGGAACTCGACCGGCGCGCGCATCACGCGCTCGACGATCCGCTCGCCGGCCACGATCAGCCACAGCAAGCCCGCGACCAGCGTCGACAGGAACTTCAGACCGAGGTTGCGGAAGGGATGGTACGCCATCAGCCGAGTGAGTATCCGGCCTGCCGCTGCTTGCCGACGGCGCGGCGAAGTGTGACCACTGATTGCAGGCGCGTGCGCAGCCGCTCGCTGTCGATGTCGTATTCGAGATCCCCATCCTCGATGATCGAGATGCGGCCGGTTTCCTCCGACACGACGATCGCGACCGCGTCGTTCTCCTCGGTGATGCCAATTGCGGCGCGATGGCGCGACCCCAATTCACGGCTCAATCGAGGGTTGATGGTCAGCGGCAGGAAACACGCCGCGGCGGCGAGGCGTTCGCCCTGGATGATCACGGCCCCGTCATGCAGGGGCGAGGTCGGCTGGAAAATGCTGACCAGCAAGTCGTAGGTCAACTTGGCATCGAGCGGGATGCCGCTTTCGATGTAGTTCCGCAGCCCGATCGAGCGCTCGATCACGACAATCGCGCCAATCTTTTTCGCGGACAGGGTGGTCGCCGCCACCACCAGCTCTTCTACCGTGTCATCGTCGCTAACCTTGCGGTCGAGACGCCGGAACAACTTGCCACGGCCGAGGTGGATCAATGCACGTCGGATGTCGGCCTGCAACAACACAATCGCCGCAAACACGACGTAGCCGATGATGTTGCGAATCAGCCAGTTGAGGGTCTCGAGTTGGAAGCCCCTCGACACATAGAACAAGCCGATGATCGAGGCGATCCCGACTGCCATCTGCACCGCGCGCGTCCCGCGGATCAGCTTCAGCAGCTCGTAGATCAGGATTGAGACGACGAGAATGTCGAGCACGTCCCACCACGTCACCGGCGGACGCCGGAGCAGTTCTGTGAAGCGCTGGAGCAGCTCGGAAGGGTTCATGGCTCTGGCCCATGGATCCTACTGGACAACACCGCAGGGACAAACCTCGAACGTCGTGGAGCCTTGTGCCGCAGACCTTCAGGTTTTTGCCGCTGCGAGGCGGAGAGCGTCCGCGACCCGTGCGGCGTGGATCAGCTTGTCGACGGCATGGACGCGCACGATGTGGGCGCCTGAGAAAATCGCGGCGGTCACTGCAGCGGCGGTCGCCCCATCGCGATCCTCGGCCGCAAGCGGGCCGGTGGCCGCGGCCAGGAACGACTTGCGCGACGGTCCGACAAGAATAGGCAGGTCCAGGTCGGCGAGGCGTTCGAGCCCCGCCAGCATCGCCATGCTCTGCGCGGCGCGCTTCGCGAAGCCCAGTCCAGGATCGACGATCAACTGCTTCCGCGAAATCCCATAGTCCTCAGCGCGGAGTACACAGCGGCGGAGATCTTCGATCACGTCGGCCACGACATCGCCGTACTCGGCATGCGCGTACATGTCTTCGGGCCGGCCGCGCGTGTGCATCAGAATCGCCGGTACACCCCTGGATGCCACGAGCGGGCCCAGTTCACGGTCGTACTCGAACGCGCTGATGTCGTTGACGATCGAGGCGCCTTCGTCCAGCGCCACCGCAGCGACGGAAGCTTTATAGGTATCGATAGAAATCGGAAGGGTGACGCGCCCGGCCAGCGCCTTTAGCACGGGCCGGATGCGGGCGAGCTCCTCGTCGCTGCCAACCGGCGTGGCGCCGGGCCTGGTCGACTCGCCGCCAAGGTCAAGAATGTCGGCCCCGGCGGCTTGCATCGCCTGCGCGATGTCGAGTGCCCGCGCCGGATCGATCGCCTTGCCGCCGTCCGAAAAAGAATCGGGCGTGACATTGATCACGCCCATCACTAACGTGCGCGGGCCGAGCACCAGAGGCGCCCGGCCCGGAATCGGAACGCTAAACGATCGGCGCGGAGCGGGGATCACTCCTGGACGAGCGGCTTGCGGATCGGCTCCATCGGCGGAACGATGGAAACCTTCTCTTTCTCCTTCGCCGGGGTCGCGTCGGCGGGCGGGATCTCGGCGCTTGGCGCGTCGTCCAGCGGGTGACCGTAAGCGAGGCGGCGAACCTGGTCGGCGTCCAGAACCTCACGCGCGAGCAGTGCGTCGGCGATGTCCTGCAGGCGCTGCTTGTGCTCCTTCAGCAACGCGGTGCAGCGCTCGTACTGGCCGGTGATGATGCGCTTCACTTCGGCGTCGATCTTGAGCGCGGTGTCTTCGCTGTAGTCGCTGTGCTGCGCGATCTCGCGGCCAAGGAAGATCTGTTCTTCCTTCTTGCCGAAGGTGAGCGGGCCCATGCTCTCGCTCATGCCCCATTCACAGATCATGCGGCGGGCCAGGTCGGTGGCGCGCTCGAGGTCATTGCCGGCGCCGGTGGTGATGTTACCGGTAGTGATCTCCTCGGCGATGCGGCCGCCGAGCAGGATGCCAATCTGGTCGACCAGATAGTTCTTCGAGTAGTTGTGCTTCTCGTCGGTCGGCAGCGACATCGTCAGGCCGAGGGCCATGCCGCGCGGCACGATCGTCACCTTATGCAGCGGATCGGCGTGCGGCAACAGGATGCCGAGCATCGCATGGCCGGCTTCGTGAATCGCCGTGACCTTCTTCTCGTCCTCGGTGACGATCATCGAGCGCCGTTCGGCGCCCATCAGCACTTTGTCCTTGGCGTACTCGAAGTGGTACATCGAGACCAGCTTCTTGTTGTCGCGGGCGGCGTTCAGCGCCGCTTCGTTCACAAGGTTCGCCAGGTCCGCGCCAGTGAAGCCGACGGTGCCGCGCGCCAGTATCTTGATGTCGACATCGTCGGCCATCGGGATCTTGCGGGTGTGCACGGCGAGAATGCCTTCGCGGCCGCGCACGTCGGGGCGATTGACGATCACGCGGCGATCGAAACGGCCGGGGCGCAGCAGCGCCGGGTCGAGCACGTCGGGCCGGTTGGTCGCGGCCATCAGGATGACGCCTTCGTTGGACTCGAAGCCGTCCATTTCGACGAGCAGCTGGTTCAGGGTCTGTTCGCGCTCGTCGTGACCGCCGCCAAGTCCGGCGCCGCGATGGCGGCCGACCGCGTCAATCTCGTCGATGAAGATGATGCAGGGCGCGTTCTTCTTGCCTTGTTCGAACAGGTCGCGCACGCGCGAGGCGCCGACGCCGACGAACATCTCGACGAAGTCGGAGCCGCTGATCGAGAAGAACGGCACGTTGGCCTCGCCCGCGACGGCTCGCGCCAGCAGGGTCTTACCGGTTCCCGGGGGTCCCATCAACAGGACACCCTTCGGAATGCGGCCGCCAAGCTTCTGGAACTTCTGGGGTTCCTTGAGGAACTCGATGATTTCCTGGAGCTCGCTCTTCGCTTCTTCAGCGCCGGCGACGTCCCGGAACGTGACCTTCTTCTGCGCGGAAGACGACAGCTTCGCCTTGCTCTTACCGAACGACAGCGCCTTGTTGCCGCCGCTCTGGACTTGGCGCATGAAGAAGATCCAGAAGCCAATCAGCAACAGGATCGGCGCCCACGATAACAGCAGCGCGGCCCACGGCGACGCCGTCGGCTCCTTCGCCTGAACGACGACCTTCTTGTCGATCAGCCGATTGACGAGGCCTTCGTATTGAAGCGGAAGGGTAGTCCGGAACTTTTCCTTGGCCAGCGTCTGGCCGGTCACTTCGTTACCGGTGATCGTGACCGTGGCGACCTGGCCCGAATCAACCCAGGTGATGAATTCGCTGAAGCTGACGGGCAGCTCGTTTCGCTGGAACCGCGATGAGAAGTTCCACACCAGGGCGACCAGAACGATCATCGCCACCCAGAAAACGACGCTCTTTACTGTCGTGTTCAACACGTCCTCCAGACGCCTGATTTTCCCTAGCGCCTCAGGGTCAAGACTACCACGCTCTTTGTGAGCGGGGTCACCCGAAACCGGTCTTCTAACACGTGCCCCGCGACCCACACGATGTCGCCCGCCTCAGTTGTGACGATGGGCACGGTGTCGCGGTCGTCTCGCGGAACTTTGCGATCGACCAGCACGTCTTGCACTTTCTTGCGCCCCGGTGCGCCGAGCGGACGCAGCCGATCGCCCGGACGCCGGTAACGCACGACTAAATGAGAGCTCAGATCGTCCGCATCGATCATCACGCGGGCCGCGTCTACTGCCACTCTTTCGGCCGGAGCCATCGGACCTTCAGCCGAGACCGTCCAGGCGCCGCGCGGCGCCTCGACCGTGCCAGGCATATCCAGTCGAAGTTCGAGGGGGTCTACGGTGGGGGGCTTCACCACCCGCCTATTAACTAAGACAACTTTCGCGGCGAAACGTTCCAAGGCCAGTCCCGGAAGGTTTCCGCCCGTGCCAGTTGTCAGCGCCCGGTGAAGCTCATCGGCCTCTTCTAAACCATACGTTCGCGACGGGTTTGCGGTTTCTAGCGCATACCGCCCGACTCGCCGTGCCAGCGCAACCGGAAGTTTCAAGAACTCCGCCGTGTCGATGGTGACGCGCTCCAGTTCGCTCTCTGGTTCGACGCAACGGATGAACGCGGCGTTGGCAAGCTTCTCGAGAAATTCCTCGTCGCCGCGCAGCAACTCCGCGGCGCGCGCGAGCGCCGCATCCGCCTGCGCGTTGATGGTGCGCAGTTGCGGCAGCACCCCGTGGCGCACCAGGTTGCGTGGAATGGTGCGATCGAGATTGGTCGCATCCTCGCGCCACGGCTCCTTGATACTGCGCAAGAAGTCCTGCAGCTCCGAGCGGGTCGAATCGAGCAGCGGTCGCACCACGCGGTCGCGCCGTGGCGCCATCGCCGCCAGTCCGCTTCCACCCGCGCCGCGGACCAGCCGCAGCACTACGGTCTCAGCCTGGTCGTCGCGTGTATGCGCTACGGCCACGCGGTCGGCCTTGACCGACGCAAGCGCCTCTCGGAAAAAGCGCTGCCTTGCAAACCGTCCGGCGACTTCGATCGAGACGCCGTGCTCGGCGGCTTCGCTCGGCACGTGCGTATCGCCGGCGACCGCGGGCACGCCGAAACGGTCCGCCAGCGCGCGGCAAAACACCGCGTCGGCGTCGGCTTCGGCGCCGCGAATCTGATGGTTGAGATGCGCGAGGCCGGCGAGAACGATTTCACCCCGCGCCGCCAGGTCGCGCAACAGGAAGGCGAGGGCGACCGAATCGGAGCCGCCTGAAACCGCGGCGACGACGCGAGTTTCCGGCGTCCAGAGCGCATGCCTGGCGGAGAAACTACGCACCCGGTCGAAGAGACTGTTCAACTGAAAACTGTTACCCGAACTCTTGACTGTCGACCCTTAACTGCCGACTGTCGTGTGGTGCCGGAGGGCGGACTCGAACCGCCGACCCCGCGCTTATGAGACGCGTGCTCTAACCAGCTGAGCTACTCCGGCTTAAGGAACCTCTAATAATAGCTCAGCCTTACGAACAGGCAATCGTCGACAGCGGCTACGACGCCTCGATTAATGCCGCCGCCAGCAGCGGAATCAGCAATTCATGATGTCCGGTGAGTGAGAAACCACGCCCGCTCCCGGCGGTTGGCCGCGTCACGACGTTGGTCAGCGGCCGGTAGTGCCGGAGAAAATCGAGGTTTACGGTCGTCAACCCGTCGAGCGACCGGCCTTCGTTGCGCGCGATCGCGACCGCCTTCAGAAACACCTCCGGCAGCACCACCGCGGATCCGCAATTCAGGTAGACCCCGCCCTCGAGGCACGAGACACAGGTCACGAAATACTTGAAATCCCGCAGGCTCGCTTCGCCGATCGCCGCGCCCGATGCCTGCGGATGCATGTGGATGATGTCGGTGCCGATGGCAACATGCGCGGTCACGGGTATCTGCAGCCGCCACGCGTTGGCCGCCACGCTGATCTGCGCAAACGCCGGGCGTGACTCGTGCAGGTATTTGCCGACCGACTGGCCGAGGCCGAGCCCCGCCGCCGCGCCGTCCGTAATCGCGCGATTCAACTGCGTGCCGGTCTCCTCCGCCATGCCGAACGTGCCTGGTCCGAGCGTGGCGTCGACATCCTCCGACGTGCCTCCCGACAGCGCAATCTCGAAATCGTGAATGATCCCGGCGCCGTTGGTCGCGATCGCCGAGACGTAGCCGCGTGCCATGAGATCGACGAGGACCGGCGACAGCCCCGTCTTCAGCACGTGCGCGCCGAGTCCCCAGATGATCGCGCGATCGGCGCGCTTCGCGGCCACCATCGCGGCGACAACGTCCTTGAAATCCCTGGCGGCGAGCAGCGACGGCAATGAGCTGAGGAACCCGTCGAGCCCCGAGCCCGCCTTGTATGGCGTCGCAAACTGCGCGAGGCTGACCTTGCTCTGCCGCGACCGCAGCGGATAGGTCTTGATGCCGGCGAGGTTGAACTCTTCGTACGGTAGCTTCATAGGATTACCATCGCGTCGCCGTAACTATAGAACCGATAGCGCTGCTGCACCGCTTCCCGATACGCCGCGAGAATTTGTTGCTGGCCGCCAAACGCCGACACCAGCATCAGCAGTGACGACTGCGGCAGGTGAAAGTTGGTGATCAACCCGGACACGATCTTGAACTCGTGCCCCGGCGTAATGAACAGCGCCGTGTCGCCGGCGCCGGCGCTGATGACCCCGTCGCTCGAGAGCGGCAGCGATTCCAGCGTCCTCGTAGTCGTGGTGCCCACGGCGATCACACGCCGACGCTCGTGATTCGCCTTCGATAAGGCGGCCGCCGTGGCCGCCGGCACTTCGTAATGCTCCGCCTCCATCTCGTGCTCCTCGACGCGGTCGACGCGGATCGGCTGGAACGTGCCGTAGCCGACGTGGAGCGTGATGCTGACGCGCTCGACGCGCCGGGCCGCAAGCTCCTGAAGGATCGCCGGTGTGAAGTGCAATCCTGCCGTCGGCGCGGCAATCGAACCGCGTTCGCGCGCGTAAACGGTCTGATACCGATCGCGATCGGCGATCGCATCGCCACGCTTGATGTACGGCGGCAGCGGCACGTGGCCGATGGCGTCGACCGTTTCGCGGACCGACGAGCCGTCCTCGGTCCACAAACGCACGGTGCGACGCCCGTGAAAATGACGGCCGATGATTTCCGCGTGCAGCGTTGTGCCTGTCGCACCCGTTGCAGCTGTCGCACTCGCCTTGAAAACCATCCGCGAGCCTTCGCGTAGCCGCTGTCCGGGATGCACGAGGGCGATCCAGCTGTCGGGATCAGCGGCCGGGCGAATCAGGAAGCACTCGGCGGCGCCGCCGCCGGGCAGCCGCGTCCCAATCAGGCGGGCTGGAAAAACCCGCGTGTCGTTCACCACCAGCACATCTCCCGGACTCAGCAGCGAGGGCAGCTCCGCAAAGCTGCGATGCGCGATGCTGCCGCTCGAGCGGTCCACGACCATCAGCCGGCTGCCGCCCCGCACGGCGGGAGGCTGCTGCGCGATCAAGTCGTCCGGAAGGTCGAAATCAAACTCGCTGACGTTCAAGGGATTGGGTTCATGTACGGAGAAAAGCCCGGCGCTGCAGGCGTCGGGCTATTTTACGTGCGACGGTTCGGGTCTTAGTGAACGACCGACGCCGGTTCCAACCGCTGCAGACGCCAGTCCTCGGCGACAATCGACCACGTCTTCTCCATTAGCGTCTTCCGCCCGTCAACACCGCATGGCCCCACACGATGTTGTCCGCCCCGAGCGAAGTCGAGGGGTCCTCGCAGTTACCCCAGACGATGTTGTCGCCGTTGCCCCAGACAATGTTGTTGGCCTCGGCCGCCGAGCAGTTGCCCCACACGATGTTGTCGTCTTTGTCACCCCAGACGATGTTGTCTTCCGTGGCGCGCGTGATGTTGCCCCAGACGATGTTGCCGTCCCAGAAGCCCAACACCACGTTCGCGGCCCAGACCTCGCGGAGATGGCTGTTGCCCCACACGATGTTGTCGTCGCCGCTGTTGCCCCAGACGATGTTGGGCGCGTTACCCCAGACGATGTTGTCGTCGATGCCCCAGGCAAGATTGTCGGTCTCGTCATTACCCCAGACGATGTTGTCGTCGGCGGCGTTGCCCCAGACGATGTTGTCGCCGTTGCGCCACAGCATGTTGTCGGCGATGGCATCGTACGCCCAGACCAGGGTGTCGTCCCACCGCACCAGGTGCGTCTCCACGGACCTGGGCCGCACGAAGCGGTCGCCGTAAATGATGCGGCGGCTCCAACTGATCACGTTGCCTGAGGCATCGAGGTTCGACGCGCTCAGGCGGTGGCGGATCCAGTTCTTGCCGTGGGGAGCGTTCGGATTGATCGCCGCTGCGAGCGTGAGCGCGCCTGGAATGTTCAGGGCACCCGCGCCCTGCGTCAGCACGTCGGTCAACGGCAGCAGGCGCGAAGTGAACTGCAACGCCACCTTCAGAGTGTTGACGGCGAGCTGCTTGTTCTGGCGCAGTAACAACACCGCGGCGGCGGCCACGGCGGGCGACGCCATGCTCGTGCCCGACAGCGTGAAGTACTCGGACTTGCCGTGTGAACCCGCTAGGCGCAGCTCCGGAAACTCCTGGAACAGGCGGCTGCCCTTCGCCGCCAGCGAAACAATGTTGACGCCCGGCGCAATCAGGTCCGGCTTGGCGAGGAGATCGAACCGTGTCGGTCCGCGCGAGCTTGAATCCGAAACGGCATCGTCCGCGAATTCTGGCGAACCCTTGGTGTCGACTGAACCGACGCAAATCGCCGACGGCGCATTGCACGGCACGCCGACGCCACCGTAGCCCGGGTTGCCGGTTGCCGGGTTGATGCCCTTGTTGCCCGCGGCGGTAACGACCGCAACACCCTTGCGCGACAGGCGCTCGACCGCCTGCACCAGCGGGTCGGTGAAGATCGACTCGAGCACGGCGTGGCCGAGGGAGATGTTGACGACTTTGATGTGATAGGTGGCGTGATGACGGGCGATCCATTCCAGCGCGTCGATCACATCGCTGGTGTTGCCCGAGCAGTCGTCACCGAGCACCCGCAGCGCCACGATGTCCACGTCGGGCGCGATGCCCGCATAGGCCCCATTGGAATGCGCGCCGCTTCCGGCGACGATGCCGGCGACGTGTGTGCCGTGGCCGCACTTATCGACAGGAGTGGTGCCGCCGGTAACGAAATCCTTGTAAGCGCGAATGCGGCTCAAGGGCAAGTCGGCGTGCGGCGCGATGCCTGAGTCAATGATCGCGACGGCCATGCCGCCCCGCGATGCTGTGTGATTCGAGGCGCCACGGGAGCTCGCCTGGCGCTTCTTCATCGAGGTGTCGCGCGCGGGGGGCGTGGCGAGGACACGCACGCCTGCGTCGAGTGATACGCGCGACGCCCGTGAGAGCTCGCCGCTGAATGCGGAGGCGCGGCCGAACACCACCAGGGCCGGGCCGCCTTCGGTATCCACGACGCGCACCGCAGCGCCGCGATCCAGCAACCGGTCGAACGCCGCGTCGCGTTCAGCGGTCGTGGCAAATTGCATGATAACGCGCGCGGTCTGCCCCGACGCTACCGCGGCGCGAACGCCATCGTCAGTGTTGCCTGCAAACGACGGAGCCGCCGCCAATACGCTGACTAACAGCGACACGATGAGCGTCCGCCGCAAGGTGTCAATCAAAGCGTGCGTATCTTACTCCAGCCCAACTGTCAGGGCCAGTTCACACTACGGCGCGGGCGCGATCCGCGTGACTACGGAGTCTAGTGAACTGAGCCCTTGCCGAAGACGACCTTGTTCTGACGCCACTCTTCTCCGAGGATGGACCACAGCATTTGGTCCAGAAACTCGCCGTTCTTGAGGAACGACCGGCGCAGGACGCCTTCCTGGACTGCACCAAGCTTGCGGAGAGCGCCGTTGCCGCGGCCGTTGGCCACCGCCGCGCGCGCCTCGAGGCGGAGTACGCCGACGGTTCCGATCGCGAAATTCAAGACCATTTCAGCGCCGTCGATGAACATGCCTGTGCCCCAGAATGCTGAGCCCAGCGCGAAGCCCCACTCGGCCGTCGCAAACCCGGGTTCGAGCTGGCGCACCTGGAAGAGCCCAACCGCAGTCTTCATGCCGTGCGGCACCACCGCGAAGCACGCGTAGCGGCCGGCCGCGCGCTCGGCAATGGCCCACATGATGAAACGTTCGAAGCCTGCAACCGTCGTCGGCGGCGGCGAAATGAAGCGCGACACTTCTTCGGGCGTCAGCATAGCGAACAGCGCCGCGGCGTCCGTCACTTCGAGCTCGCGCAGCGTCACTTTCTTTCCGACGAGCACCGGGAGGGCGTTCCGCCAATCGCTGCTGATGACATCGGCCGCAGCTCGTTCGAGCTCAGGCTGGTATGGCATCTTTTCCATTACCTGCCACCTTTGCCGACAATCGGCGCCACCTGATTGCCCCAGACGATGTTGTCATCGCTGTTGCCCCACACGATGTTGTCATCGGCCAGATTGCCCCACACGATGTTGTCGCCGTCGAACTTCGCGTTGGTCGTGTCCAGCGGCTTGAGCAGGTTGTCGCCCCACACGATGTTGTCGCCCCACACGATGTTGTCGCCCCAGACGATGTTGTCGCCCCACACGATGTTGTCGCCCCAGACGATGTTGTTACCCCAGACGATGTTGTCGACGGTATCGCCCCAGACGATGTTGTCGCCCCAAACAATGTTGTCGCCCCAGACGATATTGTCGCCCCACACGATGTTGAGGCCCCAGATCGGCAGGTTGTAGAAGAGCGAATCGCCCCACACGATGTTGTCGCCCCACACGATGTTGCCGGCCCACGCATACGTTTCCGCGCCGATCGCGGTGGTCTTCACAACCGGGCTCTGCAGCCAGGTGTGATCGAGGTCGGTGACCGTGGCATTGACGTGGTTCAACACCCTCAGCGCGCCCTTGGCGTTAATTTGTCCGGTGCCCTGGCGCAGCGGATTAACGCTCAGGCCGTTTTCCGTCGATGAAATTGCGGTGAACTGCAGCACGCCTTTCGCGAGGTTCGGCGACAGCACCCGGCCGGTGGCCTGCTCGAGCACGGCGAGCACACCGGTTACGACGGCGGCCGACATGCTGGTGCCCGACAGCCGTAGGAATTCCTTGCCCGACGGACCTTTCGTGTGGAGCGTCGGATAGGTCTTGAACAGGCTGCTCCTCGGCGCGGCTTCAGACGACAGCTTGTGTCCGGGCGCAATGAAGTCAGGCTTGACCACTCCGTCGTACCACGTCGGTCCGTTGGAGCTATACGGCGCGATCGTGTCGTCGCCGCGGGTCACGGTGTTCTTGTGATCCGATGTGCCAACGGTAATCGCCGAGGGCGCGTTACCAGGCGAGGTGATGCCGCCGAAGCCCACGTTGCCATTCGCGTCGACACCGTGGTTGCCGGCCGACGCGACCACGATGATGCCGGCCTTCACGGCCTTCTCGACCGCCTGCACGAGCGGGTCGTCCGCGGCGGGCTCGTAGATTGGGTGGCCGAGCGACAGGTTGATGATGTCGATGCCGAACGTTCTCTTCATGGCGATCGCGAACTCGATCGCGCGGATGACGTCGCTGGTCTTACCGGCGCCGTTACCGTCCAACACCTTCAGGCCGACGAACTCCACGCTCGGCGCGATGCCCTGGAACGCGACGTCCGAGTGGTGCTGTTTCCCGCCGATCAGACCGGCGACATGCGTGCCGTGACCGTAAGCGTCCGAGGCGTGCGCCTTGACGATGCCGCCCGTGGTGAAGTCGTAAAACGCCTTGATGCGGTGGCTCAGCCCGCTCGCGGGGTGGATGCCGGAATCGATGACCGCGACCGTAACGCCGAGGCCCGCCAGTGGGTTCGGAGTCAGACCAAGCGTGCCGAGGAGCGTGTTGATGGCGGGCGTGGTGTACGTCGGCATTGCGGTTGTCGTCGCCCTGGCGCCGCGCGCCGGTGCTGCTGACGGAGTTACCACGGTGTCTTCGGAGCAGCCGTTGGAGCTGGAGCTCTCGCAGAACATCGCAAGCTCACCGGCCGACATTTCAATGGCGAACGCGCCGATGCTCGGGAGCTCGGCGTCGATTTTCTTGCCCTTGCTGGCGAGCATTTGCCGCGCCCACGCTTCGTAGCCGGGCTTGGCTTTCAGGATGACCCGCTGGGCCTTGCCGGACTTCTTGCCCTCGCGTAACGCGTGGTCAAGCCTGTCCGAGCTTTGGGCACTGGCGATGCCGCTGCCGGCAAACGCCAGCAGCGCGGTCAGCGCAATAAGGAAACGGGGGGAGCTTGAGGAGTTCATACGGCTACCTATTGAGCAAGGGCTGAGCCAACCGGCGAAATGCAGTGTCAACCTCGAAACTGTAGAACTTAATATGACAATAACTACAAATAAGGCTCTTTTTAGGCTTTACTGAACGCCGATGGATGTTCCGTTTCGGCGCAGGTGTTTCGTCGAGAGGCCAACTCCTTTGAGGTAACCTCTTTCGATACAACAAATACAGTGCGATGTGACTTTTTGCGATCTACTGAGCGCTTGTGCCCTTAAGGGACACCATGGTCAAACCTATGCGTTTGAAGCATTTAGCGAAGAGGTACTGGCGGTCGTTCGAGACCCTACGTGCTGATTTGAGACAGGCTGGGCGCTGGTGCCGGGTCAGGTGGTGCGCGAGTTCAGATCCCCCAGCGTACGAGCACTGAGCCGACCGTGAAGCCGGCCCCGACCGATGTCAACAGAATCAAATCGCCCTTTTTCAGCCGCCCACTCTCGACCGCATCGTTGAGCGCGAGCGGGATCGTCGCCGCGGTGGTGTTGCCGAACATGTCGATGTTGATCACGACCTTCTCTTCCGGCATCCCGATCTTTTCAGCGGCCGACAGGATGATGCGCTTGTTCGCCTGGTGGGAGACGAACAGGTCGAGGTCCTCACCGGTCAGCTTGTTGCGCTTGAGCAGCCGCTCGCAGATCTCTCCGGTGTTGCGGACCGCGAACTTGAACACCGCCTGCCCGTCCTGCTTTACGTAGTGCAGGCGATCGTCGACCGTCTGGTGTGACGCCGGCATCCGGCTGCCGCCGGCCGGCATGCACAGCGCCGGACCGCCATTGCCGTCGATCATGTGATCGAAATCGAGGATGCCGATGTTGTCGTCCGCCGAGGGCGCCAGCACGACGGCGCCGGCGCCGTCGCCGAACAGCACGCAGGTCGCGCGATCCGTATAGTCGATGATGCTCGACATCACGTCCGCGCCGATCACCAGCGCATTCTTCGCGCCGCCCGACGCCACGATCGTGCTGCCCACGGTCAGCGCATACGTAAACGCAGAACACGCCGCCGAAAGGTCGAACCCCCACGCCTTGTTGGCGCCAATCTTGGCCTGCACCAGGCACGCGGTGCTCGGGAACAGCATGTCCGGCGTCACCGTGCCGACGATGATCACGTCGATGTCGTCCGGCGTCAGTCCCGCCTTCTCGATCGCCTTTTTCGCCGCTTCTGCCGCGAGATCGCTGGTGGCGACGCCCGGGTCGACGATGTGACGCTGCTTGATGCCGGTGCGCTGCAGGATCCACTCGTCTGAGGTCTCGACCATTTTCTCGAGATCCGCATTGGTCAGCAGCTTCGGCGGAACATACGTAGCCAGGCTCTTGATCTCGACACGGCGGACGTTCAAAACAACCCCCTCCCGGGCACCGCGCGCCCGAAGTACTCATACGCGCGCGCTGTCGCCAGACGCCCCCGTGGTGTGCGTTCCAGGAAGCCGCTCTGGATCAGATATGGCTCGTAAATATCTTCAATCGCGTCGGCTTCTTCGCTCAACGCGGCGGCGAGACTGCCCAGGCCAACCGGGCCGCCGCTGAACTTGTCGATCACCGTCAGCAACAACCGGCGATCGCTCTCGTCGAAGCCGTACTGATCGACGTCGAGCAGCGCCATCGCGGCGTGCGCCACTTCCAGGGTGACGATGCCATCGGCGCGCACCTGCGCGTAATCCCGTACCCTCCGCAACAGCCGGTTGACGATGCGCGGTGTGCCGCGCGAACGGCTCGCAATATCCGTGGCGGCGGCGGCGTCCATCTTCACGCTCATGATGCGCGCGGAGCGCCGCACGATCTCCTCGATGTCCGCGACCGAATAGAAATTGAGCCGCTGCACGATCCCGAAGCGGGCGCGCAGCGGCGAGGTCAACAATCCCGCCCGGGTCGTGGCGCCAACCAGCGTGAAGGGTTCGACCGGGACCTTCACCGATCGCGCGCCCGGGCCCTGGCCAATCACGATATCGAGCTCGAAATCCTCCATCGCCGGATAGAGAATCTCTTCAATCGAGGGCGCCAACCGGTGGATTTCATCGATGAACAGCACTTCACGCGGCTGCAGGTTCGAGAGAATGCCCGCAAGATCGCCGGGCTTCTCGATCACTGGACCGGCCGTGGTGCGGATCGGCACCCCGAGCTCATTGGCGATTACATATGCGAGCGTCGTCTTGCCGAGTCCGGGCGGTCCGTACAGCAGCGTGTGATCGAGCGCTTCGCCGCGGCCTTTCGCGGCCTCGATCGCGACGTGGAGTTGTTCGCGGATCCGATCCTGGCCGACGTAGTCGTCGAGCCGGCGCGGCCGCAGACTCTCGTCCTGCGCATCGTCCTCGACCCGTCCCGGCGTGAGCACTCGAGGGTCGGTCATGCCCGCGACAGGTCCTTCAACGCCGCTCGCAAGACATCTTCAAACCGCTGCTCTTCCTTGGCGGTGAGCAATTTATCGAGCGTCTTGTCGATCGCCTGGCGGTGGTAGCCAAGGTTCGCCAGCGCGGACACCAGGTCGTCCCGCACCGAATCCGCGGCGGACCCCGGCGATGCCTCGATCGTCTTCGGCAGGCGATCGCGCAGCTCCACGCACATCCGTTCGGCGGTCTTCTTCCCGACACCTGGGATCCCCGTCAGCCGCGCCAGGTCGGTGCGCTGGATCGCGCCAACGAGATCGCGCGGCTCGATGCCGGAGAGCACCGACAACGCGAGCTTCGGCCCGATGCCGCTGACGGCGATCAGCTTTTCAAACATCACCAACTCGAGGTCGGTCGCAAAGCCATAGAGCGCCAGTTGATCTTCACGCACGTGGGTGTGGATGCGAAGCGCGATCGCCGCCCCCGCATCGCCGCAACCATAGAACGTGGACAACGGCACCTGCACGTCGTAGCCGACACCGGAGACGTCGACGATGACTCGATTCGGATGCTTCTCCAGGACCTTGCCATTCAGCCTGGCGATCATTTTGAGGGTCTGTAATCGCGCCAGCGTTTCGGCGCGGCCCCGTTCTTGACCACCGTGGCAATGGTGCCTTTGAGGACCGCCCGCCGCATCGGCATGCCTGAGTGCAGGTGACAAATCGCCACCGCCAGAGCGTCGGCCGCGTCGTGCGGCTTGGGGATCGCGTCGAGACCAAGCAACAACTTCACCATCTGGCCGACCTGGAGCTTCTCGGCGCGCCCGTATCCGACCACGGCGCGTTTGATCTCGGCGGGGGTGTACTCGACCACCGTCACGCCCGATTCAATCGCGGCGAGCATGGCCACGCCACGCGCATGGCCAAGCTTCAGCGCGCTGCGCGCGTTCGTCGCGTAAAAAATGTTTTCGATCGCCACGCACTCGGGCTGGTGCTCCTCGAGGAGCGCCCTGATCTCGCGGTAGATGATCAACAGCTGATCCGGGAAGGTGGCACCAACCCCCGCGCGCACCGCGCCGCACCCTACCAGCTGATGACGGCGTCCGTCGCTGTCGATGCAGCCGTAACCGGTGCGGTCCGAACCGGGGTCGATGCCAAAGACCCTCACGCCAGTGAGGCCTCGATCTCCTTCTCCTCGATGTCGAAGTTTGACCACACCTGCTTGACGTCTTCGTGATCGTCGAGCGCGTCCATCAATCGGATCATCTGATTCGCGGGCGCGCCGGTAAGCTTGACGTAATTCTGCGGCAACATCGCGACCTGCGCGCTGGCCGGTTCCACCCCCGAGGCCTTGACCGCGTCGCGCACCGCTTCGAACGCAGACGGGTCGCTCAACACTTCCCAGTTGTCGCCTTCATCGGCCATGTCGTCGGCGCCGGCCTCGAGCGCGATGCTGAGGAGCTTCTCTTCGTCGGCCTTGGCCTTCTCGACGACGATCAGGCCCTTCTTCGAGAACATCCACGCCACCGAGTTGGTCGCGCCGAGGTTGCCGGCATGCTTCTCGAGCATGTGCCGCAGCTCGCCGACCGTGCGGTTCTTGTTGTCGGTCATCGTTTCGATGATCAGCGCCGAGCCGCCAGGGCCGTACGCCTCGTAGGTGATCTCTTCGTAGACGATGCCAGGCAATTCGCCGGTGCCGCGCTGGATCGCCTTCTTGATGTTGTCGGCGGGCATGTTCACTTCCTTGGCCGCCGCGATTATCGTGCGCAGGCGCGGGTTCATGCCGGGATCCCCCCCGCCGCTGCGCGCCGCCACCGTCAGTTCCTTGATCAGGCGCGTGAAAATCTTGCCGCGCTTGGCGTCGGCAGCGCCCTTTTTGTGCTTAATCGTGTGCCACTTGGAATGGCCAGACATCGGGAACTCCTGAAAATTCGAGGATAAAACCGGAAGTGAACGGGTGATTTTACCTTCTACGGGCCAGGATAATCCACACATCGGCGCGTAAATCCCACGGACCCCCCTGGTAATCGCCGAGCACCGCCGACACCACCAGCCCGGCTTTTTCGAGCCGCTGCACCATTTGGGGGACCGATACCGTCCTGAATGCGAGCGTGAATTTTTTCCGCGTCGCGGTTTTGCCCCGCCCTTCCACGAATTCCTGTTCGAAACGGGTGATGTGGTTCTTGCGATCCTGCGTGACCGATTCAATCAGCGCGATCGCCTTGCCGTTGGGGCCCCGCTTGCCGCGCAGGCTGGCGCGCTTCGAGTACTCGTCCCACGCGGGCAGGTCGGCCACCAGCTCGAGGCCGAACGTGCCCTTCCGGGTCAGGACACGTTGAACTTCGTTCAGCGTGGCGGTCAGCACCTTTTCGTCGAGCAGCGACTGCAGGATCCCGTACGGCGCCATCACCAGCGGAAAGCTCTTGTCCGGAAAGGGCAGGAACCGGATGTCGCCGCGAATTAATCTGACCCGGCCACCCATCCGGGCGCGGCGGACCCGGGCGCGCCCGCGCGTCAGCATCGAATCAGATCGATCGATGCCGATAACGGTCGCGCCCGCCTTCGCCACTGGGATCGCCACGCGCCCGGTCCCGCACCCCAGTTCGAGGATAGGGGCGCCGGCACGAGCCCGTCTCGCCGTAGCGCCTTTAGCGCGTTGCGCGAAGTCGGACGCTCCTTGCGCGAAGGCGGACCAGAAGGCAATATCGCGCCGGCCGACGGTTTGCGCATTTTCCCAGTCGTAATAGTCGGCGTAGTCGTCCCAGCCTTCGTGGCCCTGCACGCAGTCAGTCTACAATCTAGCGTCGACAGTTAAGAGTTCAAGTGAGCGCATTCTTCCAGATTCGTAAAAAAGTGCATTGGTCCGACACCGACGCTGCGGGCGTGGTGTGGTTTCCAAACTTTCTGCGCTGGTTCGAGGATGCCGAGGAGGAGCTGTTCGCGTCGCTCGGACGCACCCGCCAGTCTCTGCTGGACTCGCACCGCTTCTCGATGCCGCGCGTCGAGGTGCAGTCTAAATTCCGCGCGCCGGCGCGCGCCGGCCAGATCGTGCGCGTCGGGATCCGGACGACGATCGAGAACCCGCGCCGCTTGCATCATGCGTTCGAGATTCGCGATGATCAGTCCGAACAGCTGCTCGCCGAGGGTTTCGTGCGCGTCGCGTGTGTCGACTCGGGATCCTGGTCGCCGCGCGATCTGCCCGACGATGTGCTGCGGCTGGTCTCGGGGCTGCCCGATCTTGCAGAGCGCCAAGCGAGGGGCGCCGTCGAACTTCCATGGACGTAAGTAAACCGGCCGACTCCCGCGTTCGCCCCGCGATCGACACCCATGCCGTGCGGATCGAACTCGCCTCCGATCGGAAAATCCGCACGCGCAACAAGCTCTATTACCGCGTCAATCACTGGCCGATTTGGATCTTCGTGTTCTTCATCGCGCCCGGCCCGCTGACTTTCGATCTGTTCGAGCGGGGGGTCGATCAGCGTTTACTGACCTGGCTTGGCGTCGTGCTGCTCGGCACCGGCATCGCCGGCCTGTTTGGGAAACTGCCCGGCTGTGAGCCCGCGCCGTACATCATTCGCTTTACCGAGGACCGGCCGAATCCGCTCTATCGGCGCATCTGCTACACGACCGCGTGGGGCGAAGTGATCGCGTTTGCAGTGTTGAACGCCGGCGGACTGGTCTACGCGATCGTCACCGGCGAGTGGCGGCTCAAGCAGATGTACGAGTGGTTCTACTTCCCCATCGCCGGCACGTTGTGGGTGCTGGGCGCGCTTGGCAAGCTGCCACGCGTCAAGGCGTCGACCGCCGGGGAGGGCCACGAGCGGCGCTATTTCTACGGCTCGGTGTGGGCCGTGACGATTGCCCAGCCGATTCTCTGGCTGATGTGGAAGGTAATGCCGCGCTCGACCGGATCGGACATCGTCAAGCTGGTGATCTTTCTCGGCATCCTGGCGTTGGTCGGCAACATGGCGCGGCTGGGTCTGCTGCCGCGCACGCGCCCGATTGTGCCGGGTGAGCTGGCCGTCTCCGATTAGCATGCGCGCGGCCGTTTGCGCCTTGGCGATCGCGGCGTCGAGCACGCTGCTGGCGCAACCGGCCGCGGATCCATTTCCCAAGACGGTCGAGGAGTTTCGCAACGCCGTGCGCGGCGTGTTGAGCGACACCGGCGTACCCGGTGCCGGCCTCGCGCTGGTGCGGACCTCAGGCGTCGAATGGGCAGGTGGCGTGGGCGTCGCCGACCGCTCCAGCAATACGCCGGTAACGGCCGACACGCATTTCCGCGCCGGCTCGATCAGCAAGACCTTCGTCGCGTCGGCGATGGTCCAGCTGTATCTCGATGGCGACGTCGATCTCGATACGCCGATCCTGGAAATCGCGCCGGAGCTGCAGATCGACAATGCCTGGGAGCCCGCCGATCCCGTCCGCGTGATCCACCTGCTGCAGCACACCGCGGGCTTCGACGACATGCATTTCAACGAGATCTACGGCAACCCGAACGCTCCGGAGCTGCCGCTCGAAGCGGTGTTACACCTCAACCCGGCATCGCGGGTGGTGCGCTGGCGGCCCGGGACACGCATGTCATACTCGAACCCGGGCTACGCGATCGCCGGGTACTTGATTGAGAAGATCACCGGCGAGAAATACGAAGACCGCATCGCCGAACGCATCTTCAAGCCCTCCGGCATGCCGACGAGCAGCTTTTATCTCACCAAAGACGACGAGGCGGGTCTGGCGAAGGGCTATAGCGATCGCACGGGACCCGCGGTGCCGTACTCGCCGATCTATCTGCGGCCCGCCGGGAATCTGCATACGTCGCCACGCGAGCTCGGCAACTTCGTGCACGTGCTGCTCAACTGGGGTGAAACGGAAGACGATCTCGTGATCGATCCCGAATACCTCAGCAACATGGAGCATCCTCGGACCACGCTCGCCTCGGACGCGGGGCTACGGAGCGGATACGGCAGCGGCATCGCCGGCTCGTCGATCGAGGGATATCCGATGCTCGGTCATGGAGGGGGCATCGCCGGCTTCGTATCGAATTACGCCTATTCGACTTCGCGAGATGTCGGGTTCGTCGTGATGCTGAACTCCACGCATTCGGCGGAAGCGATGCGGCGCATCAGTCAGCTCGCGGTGCGCTATCTCAAGGCCGACATCGAAATTCCGCCCAAGCCGCAGGCCGCGGTCGTCGAAGCCACGCTGCGAAGCCACGTGGGCTACTACCACGGCGCCAATCCGCGCAATCAGGCGGCAGCCTTCCTCGAGTGGCTGCTGTCCGGCGAAACCATCTCGGTCAAGGGCGATCGGCTGTCGGCGAAACCGGTGTTCGGAGCCGAGCGAGACTTGATACCGGTGTCGGACTCGCTGTTTCGCTTCGACGGGGATCCGGAAGCGACGCGCGTGTTCACGAAAGACGCCGCCGGTGTCCCGATTCTGGCCGGCGGGACGACCTACGAAGAGCGCCGGCCGCGCTGGCAGGTCGAAGTCATCCGCTGGGCGGTCCTGATCTCAGCCGCACTCGTGGTGACGCCGCTGGCGGTGATGCTGCTGTGGATCATGCGCTCCAGGAACGCCGGTTTCTGGTGGCTGCGGTGTTTTCTGTTGCTGTGCGCCGTCGCATTCGCGCTGCCGGTGATCGGCCTGTTGAACGTCAACGATCTGTCGCTCGGGACGCGGACCGTGTGGACATCGGCCATGTTCGCTGGCAGCGTGCTGATGCCCGCGGCCGCGATCCTGGCGCTGCTGTTCACGATTGACGCATGGCGCACCGACGCCGGCCGCGCCTTTCGCGCCTACGCGCTCAGCGTCTCACTTGCCGCGCTTGTGATCTCGGGGTACCTGTCGTCCTGGGGCATGATCGGCTTCATGCCATGGAGCTTCTAACGCCACCGCGATATTTCGCGGTCGCGAAGCCGACGACCAGGCCGACGATCGAGCCAGGCAGGACGATCTCCCAGAAATACGGAGTGCCGATCGTCACCAGGTAGGCGAACAACGCTCCGGCTGCCAGGCCCACACCCACCACCATCGCCGTCGACTGGGTTTTTCGAGCGACCAGGCCGACGATCAATCCCGCAACTACTCCCTTGAACGTGGAGCCCACGACGATCCCGCCGATCTGCGACGGGATCTCCGGCCCGCCGGAGACGAGTGCGCTCAGCCCGTCGAACACTCCAAGGATGCCGCCCAGCAGCATCGCGAATACCGGTTTGCTCATGTGTCCTCCTCAAGACGTATTCACCGTCTTCGGATGCTTTGTGTACTTCTGAAATTCCACCTCTGAATCCGAAATGCTTAAGCGCCTTGCCAGATAAGCAGCGCAAATCGCATGACGACGTATGCCAGCAGCAGCAGGATCGGCAATTCGTAGCGGCGATAGATGCGCACCGCCCGCTCGCTCCATGACTCGTGATGCGCCTCGACGGGATCCTGGTTGCGGAATCGCGCGATATCAGCTGCCAGGGATTCCACCGACTGGTAGCGTGCGTTCGCATCCTGGTTGCAGGCCTTCACCGCGATGGCCCGCAAGGCCGCCGGGGCGGACCCACCGATCATGTGCTCGAGCAGTGCGCCCAGGGCGAACACATCGGCCCGGCGGTCGACGCCGCTGGCCCGTGCCTGTTCGGGCGGCATGAACCCGGGCGTACCCACGACGGCAGGCTCGGCGTCCGCGGTGCCGTCCTGGGCGACGCCCCAGTCCATCACGTAGACCTCGCCGAAGCCGCCGACCATGACGTTCTCGGGCTTCAAGTCGCGATGCACCACGCCGTGCGCGTGCGCGAAGGCGACCGCATCGAGGATACGGTCGAACACGGTTAGCCGGTTGGCGAGCGGCAGCGGACCCCGAATCAGGTCGTCGAGACGGCCGCCGGTCACCAGTTTCATCACGTAGAACGCGCGTCCATCGATCAGGAGTCCGGCATCATGGACCGGAACCATGCCGGGATGATCGAGGCGCGCCAGGATGTGCGCTTCGCGCCGCAGCCGCGCCGCTCGTGAACCGCTGTGATCGGCGATATCGAGGACTTTCACCGCCACGTCACGATCGAGCACATGATCGCGCGCCACATAGACGGTGCCCATGCCGCCGTGGCCGGCAACACCGATGATCTCGTAACGCGCATCGAGCTCCGGCCACGCGGCCGCACCGAGCAAGCGGTCGATCGCGCGATCGGAGATCATTTGCCTCCCCTGAGCGAGCGATCCGGTTGTCGAATCGGATGGCGAGTCGAAGGGGCTCCGAACAGCCGCGCCGCCTCGGACTCCCACTCCTGATCGCTCGAGGTCAGCTCGCGCAGGCGCTCCAGCACGATCTTTCGGAACTCCCTCCGCATTGCCGCGAGATGGTTGGTCACGGTCGCCGGCGTCAGATTCAACGC
>Ga0136611_10000274_pt1 | contig 32808 bp, 40 predicted proteins | sample AntDrymUQ2232306_2_FD_106645 | JGI IMG/M metagenome (GOLD analysis project Ga0136611, IMG submission 106645) | Polar desert sand microbial communities from Dry Valleys, Antarctica - metaG UQ223 (23.06) | ecosystem: Environmental > Terrestrial > Soil > Desert | place: Antarctica: Dry Valley...
CCTGGCCGGCCAGGCTCTCCCATGCGGCCCACGCCGTCTGTGAGTCATCCGCCCAGCGGTGCCAGAGGGCGCCGTCTGTGCCGCGGGCGAACACGTCCAGGCGGCTGCCACCCCAGGAGACCGCGGCCGGCTCCGACGTCGTCTGCCCGCCCAGGTGTTCCCAGTCGGCGCTGACCGCCGCCCGGGCCCGTAGCGCTCCGTTGTCGCCCCTGGTGAGCACCGTCAGCAGGTCGCCCCGAGCGGCGACAGCCGGCCCCGACGGTGCCAGGGACACGGCGGCGACTGGCTTCACCGTCAACCGTGCCACCCGAGCGGCAGCATCAGCCGGCGTGCCGACGAACTCGAAGTGCATGGCGTCCTTGCGGGTGCCGGTCCAGGCGCCACCCCAGCCAAAACCGAGGCTCGTCCACGCGTCCACCATGCGCGCCGGCATGTCGGTGACGACCGGGCCGGAGACCATCGGGTTCTTGTCCCAGTTGATGTCCACTGCAAGGCCCCAGGAGTGGTTGCTTGGGGTGATCGTGCTGCCACGGATCGGTCGGCTGTTGTAGCCGCCCAGCATCCGCACGTCGTACTGGGCCAGCTCCTCTGTGCGGCGCAGGCCCTCGACGACCAGAGGGGCGATACCCCGATGGACCCAGGTGGCGACGGGCGTTCCCCCACCCCGGGCCACCTTCACCTGATCTGCGGACCGGTTCGTCGGCCAACCGGGACCCCACCCTCGAGCGTCAGCCCTCGCGACCATCGGACTCCTCCTCGTGCTCGTGGGCGGCCTCGTCGTCGTGCTCGTGGCCATCCTCCGGGGACTCCGGCGGTGGCTCCTCCGTCACGGTCCACGCGGTCGGTTCGGGCTGGCTCATCGTCGACTCCTTCATCGGTCTCCTTGGTGCTGGTCGGGTGATGCCGTCGAGGTCGGCCAGACGGCGCCGAGCGCCACCGGACGGGCTAGGAGGCTTGCGGTCACAGCCGGGCCGCCAACACGTCAGCGAAGGCGGCCATGGTCCGCTCGGCCACCATGACGAGCACGTCGTCCGGGCATACCAGGTAGCGGACCTGGTCGGCCGGCAGGCTTTCAACGGCGACGAACTGCGGACAGCCGGCGAGGCTGACGACGGCCTCCACGCCGACGACGGTCTGGTCGTTGGTGGCCGGGAGGAAGTGGGCTTCGACCTCGTACGCCGCCTGGATCCTCGACGGCCGCGGCAGGGAGCGGAGCTTTACCGGTTCGTCAGCCATCACCGCGGCCGCCGAACCGCAGGCAGGCGAGGGCGCCGCCGACGACGATGACGCCGATCATTACCACGGCCAACAGCGTACCCATCACGCCTCGAACATGCCCTGCTGCGCGGTCGGCGGCTGCGCGGCCCGGCCCGCAGACCACTGCCGGGCGAACGCCTCCTCCGACGAAACCTTCATCTTCTCGAAGAACGGGTCGTCGCCCAGCTCGGCCTCGCCGACGAGGACGGCAGCGTGCTTGAACCAGTGGTCCTCGCCCCGGCCCATCTGCCGGCCCCGGGCGGTGTGCAGGTCGAGGGCCTCGTCGGGGATCGGGTGCTGCTGGTCGTCGTAGCCGAAGCTGGCCCACACCGCATGGTCAACCCAGCGGGACTTCGGGGCGTGGGCGAGCGCCACGGCGGCGTGGATGATGAACAGCCGTTCCGGGCGGGACGGGTTCCGGCGGGCTGCGGCCTCGTCGTAGCTGGCCTTCAACGCCCGGATCACCGATGGCCCCTCAGGCCACGCCAGGCCGACGTCCTCAGACGTGATCACCACCATCCGGTTCCAGCAGTGCGCACCGTGCCCCGACTGCTCGAGCTCGGCAGCCCACCAGGCCGCCTCCTTAACCTGACCGCGCCGGATCGCCTTCTGCAAGGCGGATACGACCTCACCGAGGGCGTAACCCCGGATCGTCTCCCTGTTCATGTACCCACCCACTACCGGACCTCCAAGGTCGTTTTGGTTGACCACGTCACACTGGCAGCCAAGGTGACAGTCAGGTCAGAACGGGACGACCATGGTCCGTTGGGCCGGGTGCGACAGCTTGGCCCGACCGGTCGCCTTCTTCCGTTGGACGACGTCACCACCGAAGTAGCGGCGGAGCACCTGGTAGTCGTTCTCCTCCGACTCAGCGGTCCGGTGGGAGCCCATCCCGCCGGTCTGAGCGAACGTCTTCGACTTCGACGACGCCCGCAGGTTCGGGCAGTACCGGTTGTCGATCAGGCACCACCGGTGCTCGTAGGCGTTCAGCAAGCTCAGCCAGTAGTCGTCGCCCGCCAACGTCTCCGGGTTGAACGACAGGCGGCCGCCGCCGACGACACCCATAGCGGAGCCGACGACGTAGCCGGTCAGCTTGAACGGGGCCAAGTCGTTGTAGTTCAGGATGCTCCCCGACGTCTCGAAGCCGAACAGGTGGATGCCGGCCTGCGCCGTCTCCCAGGCCAGCCGGTGGATGATCGCCATCGACTCGTCCGGCTGGATCACACATTTCCGGTCGCCGGGGCCGTGCTCCATGTGGATCATCTCCTCGATGTCGTCGTCGACCATCAGCACCGCGTGGCCCCGGTCGGCGGCGTACCGGTCGAGGATCCACTGTCGTTTCCGGGGGAGGCGGCCAACCTCCGGCGGATGCGGGACCACTTCGAGCTCGGGCTGGGCGGCCTCGTACAAGGCGACCTCGTTCTCGGGGACGACAACAACGAACTGGTCGGGTGGGAGCATGCGGCCGACGAGGACCCGGCCGGGGCGGCCGGCGGAGGGGACGGCGATCGTCAGCCTCGGCTCCGGCGTCGGATCCGGGCCCATCAGCGGCACCGGGTCAGTCATAGGGCTCGCCCCGGCCGATCGCCGCGTTCATGGCCTCCTTGAACTGCTGGACGGTCACGACCCGGCTGATCCCTGTCCGCTTCGACTTCCACGACGCCGACGACTGCAGGCCGAACAGGTTGCGCAGCCAGTTGTCGTTGATCTCGTCGCCGGCGACGATCATCACGTAGCTGTAGTGCTCCCCGGGACGGGCGACGATCGGCAGCAGCGGCGCCACCGGTTCCGCGGCGGCGTCGGCCAGCAGCTTGTCGAGGTCGGACTGCTCGAGGCCGGGGACCAGCTGCCCGTCGAGTTCGGCGACCAGCGACTTCAGCTGCTCCTGGTCCCAGCCCGACTTGTCGGACATCAGGTTGTCGGACAGGGCCCGGCGAAGCGCCTGCTCCTCCGAGTCGTCAGTGAACGTCACCGCGATGTCCGTCCACCCGAGAGCCGACGCGGCCATCACCATGTGGTTGCCGATCAGCACCCGGCGCGTACTGCGCTGCACGACAGCGGCCCGGTGCTGACCGAACTCCTTCAGCGACCGCATCAGCGCCGGCACGTCGCCCTTGCGCGCGTTCTTCGGGTCGAGGACCAGCGACTCGATCGGGACGTTCTCAACCTCCACGGTCGGCCTCCTACAGCACGGCTGCCAGCAGGCAGGCGCCGAGGAAGGCGACGACGAGCAGCAGCACGATGAGGACGGCGGCGGAGGGCCAGGTCAGGTGGGCGAGCATTCGGGCTCCGGGTGGGGTTGAGTGGTCGGCGGGTCGTCCGGGCCCGTTGTGCGACTTGTGAGCGGGCGGTTCGGGGCGCGCCACGGCGGGAAGAAGCCGGTCGGGTCGGAGGGCACGTTGGCGGCCCGGCAGGCCTTGTCGTAGCGGGGCCGGTCGAGGATCACCTTCAGGGCCAGGTTCGGCGTGACCCGCCGGCCGCCGAAGCCCAGCTTGAACCGTTCGAGCTCGTCGTCGTGGGCCATGCCGCCGGTGAGGTTCAGCGTGGCGTAGCCGTCGGCCCGGCAGACCTGGGCGGCCGTGGCCAGCACCAGCTTCAGCGGGGCGAAACGGGCCAGCGGGTCGCGACCGCCGACGAACCGGTCGGAGGTCGCGCCCCACCAGTACGTGGCCCGGGCCCCGAAGCCGAGGATCACCGCACCGGCGGCGAGCAGGCCGTCCGGGGCGTAGCACAGGACGGTCCTGGCCGACCACAGGCCGGCGGTGGGGAGCGCCACCGCGGCCATCTCGCTCATCGTCGGGGCGTGCCGGGAGTCGCCGCCGACCCTGGCCATCGTCTCGTCGTGCAGCCCGTTGAAGTACGCGACGGCGAGCCGGTCGCCGGTGAACACCTTCACGGTGAACCCGGCCTCCTGGGCCTTGGCGACCTGGCGCCGGTGGCCGGAGCGCATTGAGCCGAAGTCCCAGCTGGCCAGGTCCAGCACGACAGGCGGCGGCATCGACAGCACGACGACGTCGCCAGGGACCCGGCTGACCGGCAGGTCCCGGCCGAGGAGCGGGTGCAGGCGCAGGTACAGGGCGGCGACACCTTCGTCGGCAAGCAGCCCAACCACCCGGGCAAGCGACCGGGTCGGGCCGAACGGGTCGGAGGTGAAGTAGGCGCCGGCGAACCCCGGCGGCGAGCTGGCGACGATGCCGTCGAGCACGACCGGTGCGACCACGCCGCCGGCGGCGGCGAGAACCGGGGTGCCGGCACCACGATGAGCCGACGCCCAGGCGGGCCAGTGGAAGACGTCGCCGTCACGAACCAGCAGGCCCCACCGTGGGTCGTTGACCGGGATCAACTCCCCGACCAAGCCTTCGTGCGTCCCGATCATGCCTTTACCGCCACGACGACCAGCCGGTACGGGTGCGGCACGCCGGACACCGTCACTGTCTCCCCGTACAGGTCGACCAGGTCCTGGTCGAACGGTTCGATCGTCTGGTCGGCGGCCAGGCACAGGTACTCGACCTTCCAGTGGGCGACCGCGCCGAGGCTTCGGATGAGCCCGTTGAGGGCACGGGGCTGCACTCCCTGGTAGTGGCCGCCGTGGTAGCGCTTCACGTCTTGGACGATCGGGCTGTCAGCGTTGGCCAGCACGGTGACCAGTCGGCCACCCGGCTTCACCGTCGCCCACAGGCGGGCGAGAGCGGTCGGCACGTTCACGTACTGCAAGCACTCGACGGCGAAGACGACGTCGAAGGGCCCGGCGCCGCCGATTTTATGCCAGATGGCATTCTCCTCGAGGTCGCCGACCACGAAGTCGGCGGCGCAGTGGATCCTCGTCGGCTCGTGGCGGTCGAAGGCGATGACCGGGTGGGCGCCGAGCGTGGCGCAGATGGAGGCCAGCTGGGCCTGCCCGCAGCCGGCGTCGAGCACGGCCTTGCCGTCGAGGCGGCCGGCGAGCCGGAGGGCGTGAGCGAACTCGGCGGACTGCAGGACTGGCGACGAGTAGTCGAGCGCCCCCTGGCCTTCGGCGAAGACCCGGTCGTAGTGGGCGCGCCAGTAAGCGTTCCGCTCACCTTCCATCGAGACTCCTGGCTTCGGCGGCGGCGGCGGCGAGCGCCTCGGCCAGCTGGTCGGCGACGTCGGGGGCGACAGCGAACCGTGCCGGGTGGGCGAGCAGTCCGACGACGTACACCTCGAGCACGACCGTCGGGTCGCCGAGCACGTCGGTGACCCCGGCCCCAACCTCGAAGGCGCCGATCAGGTGCAGGTGCCGGTCCTCAGCCACGGTGCTCGCCGCGCTGGATGAGGCCGGCCAGTTCGATGGCGTCGTTCATGGAAAGACGACTGGGGCGGCTGCGGCGCGGCGACCGCAGCCACGCCGTGATGGCCGCCCGCTCCTGGTCGGCGAGCATCCCGGCCTGTCGCAGCGCGTCCAGCACCTTCGCCGCCACCCTCCGGGGGTCGACCACTCCCGCCCCGCTGATCTCGTCGCTGATGAGGTCGACCAAGTCCTCGCCGGTCAATGCTGGTCGGTCAGCCACTGGCCTTCTCCGGCTTGCGGAGGCGGAACTCGATCGACGCCCGGGACCTGGCCACCATGGCGGCCAGGTCGGGCGGCACGTCGGCCGGGGCGACCAGCTGCTCGAAGCCGTCGAGGATCAGCTCGAACAGGGTCGACATCTGCTTCGGGTGCAGGTGCTTGTTCTTCGCCTGCGCCTCCTGCACGTACGTGTCGAGCACCAGGAACGACCCGGGGTCGAAGATCGACGTCTGCTGCTGCTCGGCGAGGAGCGTGGAGCACAGCTCCACGAAGTCGCCGGACCCGAGTTTCCCGGTGGCCCAGGCCCTCAGGGCGACCCGTTGCCGGTCGGCGTCGAGGTCGACCATGCACTGGGCGATGCCGACGAGGAGGCGCTTCTTCGACACGAGCATCTGCACCTCCGGGTTGAGGCGGAGGAGGGCGAGGCGGGCCCGGACCCGGGTCGGGCTGACCCCGACCCGTTCGGCGACCTCCTCGGCGAGCAGGTCGAACGAGTCCATGTTCTCCTGGTAGGCGCGGGCTTCGTCGAGCGGGTCGAGGTCGACGCGGCCGACGTTCTCAGCCAGCATCTTCAGGCGGGCTTCCTCGTTGGAGCCTGCGGTGACGATCGCCGGGATCGACAGCTCGGCGAGCCACTGGTGGGCGCGGAAGCGGCGCTCGCCGGCGACCAGCCAGTACCCGGGTTCCCCGTCGGTGCGGGGCTCCAGGGTGATCGGGGACAGGAGGCCGACGGCGTCGATCGACTTGGCCAGGGCGGCGATCTCGTCGTCGGCGAACGTGGTTCGGTCGTTCTTCTTGACGGCGATCTGCTCCAGCGGTACGTCGATGATGTTCATGCTGTCACGGTAGCAGAGGAGGTCTCTGGCTACGGAGCGACGGCGGGCGGGGCAGGGGCGGCCGTGGGCGGCGAAGCGGCGGGCGGCTCGTCGGCTGGGAGCGCGGGCTCGGGCGTCCCCCGGCCATGAACGAGCCAGTCGGCCGGCTCGCCAAAGGGCGGCCTGATCGTGACGAGCAGGCCCTCCGGCACGACGACGACGGTCCCGCGAGCATCGGCATCGTCTCCGTCGAGCCGGGCCCGGACGACCCCCTCGAGGGCGTCGAGCGTGGCGTCGTCAGCTACCACCGTGACCGTCGCCTCGGGGATGAACGAGTGACTGATCCTCGACTTCGCCTCAGACCCTGGCCGGCGGCCGGTGAGCGTCACCGCCTGCCTGGCCACCGACACCTGCTCGACGAGCAGCCGGCCCTTCGGGGTGACGGCGATGTCGTCCGGGGCGACGGCTTTCACCGGGACGCCGTCTCTGGTCGCGAGCTCGATCATGTCTCGTCCTTTCGTGGGGGTGCGAACTTCTCGGGCACTGCGTCACGGAGCGCCACCCGGACCTGGGCGGTCACCGACCGGTCCTCGCTGTCGGCCCACCGCCGCAGCGCGGCGTACTCGGACGCTGGCAGCCGGATGCTGACTTGCCGTTCAGCGGACCGCCCCGACTCACCGTGACTCTCCATGCCGGCACCATAGGGCGCGGTGGTGCTTCGACGCCAGCACGGCGGCGGTCATCGGGCGCCTGCCAGGATCCGCTGCAGGCGGCGGACCATGTCGTGCTCGCCGGCGGACAGGGCGTCGTTGCGGCTCGGGAACCTGGCCTTGCTCCGCCCGACCGTCACCGTCCTCGAGCCGAGGGTGACCGTCAGCTGGTACGCCCACCCGTCCAGCAGTCGGCTCGTCGTCACGTCAAACACCGGGACCTCCTCATGCGTCGCGCCCGAGGCGTCCGGCCAGAGCCTCGACGTCGGGCAGCGGTCCGGCATCCACGTCGGGCATCATGCCCGGCCGGGTGACAGCCGACGGCGCTCCGAGGGCTGCGACGGCAGGAGCGGCCGGCAATGCGTGGGTGCTGGCCCACCTGGCCCGGGCGGCGTCGATGGCCACGGCGGCGGCCGGCGGGGTGCGCCGCGGCCTGTGCCGGGCGCGTGCGGCGGCGTAGAAGTCCCGGAACTGGGCCCGGTCGGTGCCCGGGTTGTCGGCCCGGCACAGGGCGCCCCAGCCGAACGCCTCGACGGCGGCCGCGACAGCCGGGTGCGACCACACCTTCGGGTCACCCTCCCCGAAAGGCCGGTGGTACGGGGCACTGGCCCCCCACCGGCGGATCCCGGCCTGCACCTCAGCCCACGCCTCGTCGCCGTCGGGCGACACGTCCGGGTCGATCCGGGCCAGCACGGCCTCGCGCAGTTCACCGGGGGCTGGCGCCCACGTCGGCGGCAGATCGACCAGCGTGGCACGCACAGCGTCAGCCGGCAGGTCGGCCAGGTAGTCGAGCCAGACCGTGCCGACGAACTCCACCGGGGCAGCCCATTTCGTGCGGGGCCACGTCACCTGGATCCGCCCGACGAGCTCGAGCACCTCGGACGGCGTCACCTGGCTTCCGCCTCGCGGGCAGCGGCGGCTGCGGCGAAGAAGTCCATCGGGCCAGGGGCGGACGCCCCGGCCACCGCTCGAGCGGTGGCCGGGATAGCCCAATCCACCCAGCGTCGCCGGGTCAGCCAGCGGTGGGCGTCCATCGCCCGAGTCAGATCGGCGTCGCAAGCGGCCGCGTAGTGCTTGGCCGCGTCCCAGGCATCCTTGCGCTCGGCGTCGATCATCCGCATCCAGACACGGAGCGCGTCCGCCTTCCCCTCCCGCTTCCCATGGCGCTTCGGGTAGCGCAGCCAGAACCGCTCGAAGCGTTCCTCCGGCGTGCGCTCTGAGCGCGAAGGGGTCTCGTTGTTGGGTTGCTCTTGACCTTCTTTGGGTTCTCTTGGGTTAGTGCGAACTGGCTGCGCAGGTTGAGGGTTGCTGGCTGCGCAGGTTGAGGGTTCGGCCCGCGTCGTGGGCTGCGCAGGTTGAGGGTTTGTGGTGGTGCGAACTGACTGCGCAGGTTGAGGGTTGGTCCGTCTGCGGGTCTCGAACATCACCTGGGCGCCGTCGGGGAACTCGAACCGGTAGTGCGTCGGCTTGGCTTTCGCCTCGGCCAGCAGGGTCAGGAACCCTGCTTCGGTGAGGGTGGCGAGGGAGATGCCGGCGGTGCGGCGGCTCACCCGGGCCTTGCGGGCAAGGTTGGTGGCGCTCATCCACAGCTCGTTGCCGTTCTGGTCGTTGACGCTGTCGGCAATGGAGAGGTGCACGAGGAGGGTGGCGCCGACGAACGGGGAGTGACGGAACGTCCAGCCCATCGCGTCGGCGCTCATCGCCCGGCATCCAGTTGGCGCACCGACTCGCGCACCTCTCCGGCCGACGGCGGCAGATCCCCTCCGCCGAGCGCGATGACCTTCATCACATAACGCGCCGTGCGCAGGGGCACGTCGTACAACCAGCCGTACCACTTGTCTACGTCGGAGGGCAACGGCTCGAAGTCACAGCCGGGCCGACCTGGCCAGTACGCGGCCCGGGCCGACAAGAGCTCCTGGACCTCGGCGTCGTTCACCGGACCGTCGTCTCGTTGGGTACCATGTCCATCAGGGCAGCCTTTCTGCTCTAGTCGCCCCTCGTCCTCGTGCCGGCAAGCAATCGAGGCGGGGGGTGCACCGCGTCCGGGCGCAGATCGCATCGTAGGCCAGTGGGCGTCATCGCGTCGAGTGCCGCTGCTACCGTCGGGGCTTCCGTGATGGACGGGCGTGATGCCCGACGACGAAAGGCGAAGCGATGCCCAAGGAAACGATCAGCACTGCCGGCCCGTACAACGTGAGGGTCGGGTGGAACCAGGGGGGCAGCCTCCAGGTCGGCGTCGAAGCAACGGGCGAGCGGTCCCTGTTCTGGACGCTCCTCGGCGACCAGGAAGTGCTCGGCAAGCTGGGCCGGGGGCTCGCCAAGCTCGGCGCCCACAGTCCCAGCGCGGCCATCGCCGACGACGAAGCCGCCGGCCGGGCCCTGCTCGACCTGCTCGACACTGTCAGCCAGGGAGCCGGGCCGAACGGGTCCTACCAGGGCATCTGGTCGGACCTCGACCGGCACGACTGCAACGACCTCATCCGCATCCTCCGCCGGGCTCGGGACGCCGCCCACGGCCGGGACGAGTAGACGCGACACCGCCGGCCCTCTTCGGAGAAGGCCGGCGGGAGCGGCGAAGCTACTGCACGGCCGGGTCGAGGATCAACTCGACCCGGCCGTGCTCGTGGCCGTGCCGTTCAGCCTTCGCCCACACCGAGAACTCCTCGGCGCAGTCAGGTCGGCCGCAGCGCCACAGCGGCACCGTCGACCGGACAGGCAGCGCCTTCCGGGTCGTCCTCGCCTGGCCGGCCACCCCCAGCTTCTTGCGGAGGGCGGCCGGCAGGTCCTCGCCTCGGATCACCGACCCTCAGGCGCCCCGTCGGGGACGCCGGCGATCAGGTCGACGCCGATGTCGGCGGCGACCGCTTCGACGACGTCGTTGAACGCCAGCCGGCGGATCTCCTCCGGGCGGTGCAGGTGGTAGCCGATCGTGAACTGCTTGTTCGACACCCGGTACCGGAGGCGGGCCCTCACCTCGTAGCGGGCCGACCCGACGAACGGGCGGAGGGCGAGCATGAACTCGTCGGGGATCACCAGCTCACCGGCGGCACCAGCCTTCGCCTCGACCTCCTCGTCGTAGACCAGCTGGGTGCGGCCGTCGGACAGCCGGACGGCCCGCTTCACCGTGGCGTTCACCGTGGCGTAGAAGTTGGCGGCCAGGTCGCGCATCTCGGCCGCGGACGGCGACTTGATCTCCAACTCGCCGGCCTCGACCGTCTCAGCGAACCTGGCCTGCGGGCCGAGACCCTGGCCGTCGACCCACAGCTTCCACTCCGGGGTGGACCGCAGGTCCAGGCTGATCAGGTGGTCGCGCCAGCCTGCGGCGCCCGGCTGGTCGTCGTTGAGCACCCCGATCAGCCGGCAGCGGTCCTCGTCGACGTAGACGTTGCTGCCATGCGCCTCACCGCCGCCGTGCCGGCGCCAGGCGCGCGAGAACCCTTCGGCGGTCAGCACCTTCAGCGTGCCCCGGGTCCGGGCCGGGTTCGGCTGCCACTGCTCGTCGTCGCGCACCTCCACGATCGAGTCGCCGCGGCGGACCGTGGCCCAGGCGGAGTCGCCGGCCTTGGCGACCACCTGGAGCGGCTCTGCCGCCTCGAGAGCGGCCTGCACCTCCCCGAGGCGGATCTCAGCCACCGTGGTCCTGCTGTCGCTGCCGTAGCCCATCAGTCGTCATCTCCTGTCGGCGCCTGCACGCCCTCGTCGTCGGGTTCGTAGGACACGACCCCGTCATCATCCACGACCCGCTTCAGGGTCGCCGGGCCCTCATCACCGAGGCCCCGCATGCTCTCGAACGCCTGCTGCAGCGGGTCCTCCTTCTGCAGCCCCTTCCTGCCGACGAAGTAGAGCGCCTCCTCCAACGACGGCATCGGCTTCTTGTGCTTGATCTGCATGTCGACCATCACCCGGCCGCCCGACTTGGCCATCTTCACGTCGACGGTCATCGACCCGGTCTTGCCGGTCAGCAGCACCGCCTCAGCCACCTCCTGCATGATGCTCTCGGCGAGCGTGTCGAGCTCCCCCCGGGCGTGCCGGGCCACGAACATGCTGAACAGCATCAGCCGGCACCGCCCCTCAGTCGCTCGTGCTCTTCTCGGTCATCCATCTGGACCTCCATGGTCGTGGCGTCGGCTCATCGCGTCCCACGCAGTATCCCCTTCGCGCATGACGAAGCCGAGTTGGCGGGCAAGGGCCGGCTCGATTTCGACCAGATCGTTGCACCTCAGACACGCGGCCTTCAGGTTGGCCGGGTTGACGGTGGACCCGGCCGATGACCGCTTCCGCAGCTCGTGCCAGCAGGTGGCCCGGCCGGTGCAGACGTCGAACCCGTGGGCGGCGAAGCCGGGCCCGAGCGCGCACGGCCTCGGCGAGGCGACCAGCTGGGCGTTCAGGGCCCGCCGCTCCGGGGTGAGCGCCTTCCGCTCCAGGCGGGTTTCGCGTTCGACGGCCTTGGCCACGAGGGCCTGCGCTTCAGGCCTGGGACCCCTGGCCAGCGAGGTGCGGCGCCCGAACGGCGTCCGCTTCACCTCTTGCCCTGCTGGTCGGTCCAGGCGGTCAGCCCGCTCCGGCTGACCCGCCACTGCCGGCCCAGCTTGCCGAGAAGGCCGGGAAGCGTCCCCTCGGCCGCCAACCTCTTCGCGGTTCCAAGCGAGATTCGGAGCAGTGCGGCGGCTTCGGCGATGGTCAGGACGGCGTCGTCACCATCCTCGGCCATGGCCGGCAAGCATAGGCCCGGCGGTCAGCGCCGAACGGGTCCGTCCGCCAGCGACTAGCTACGGCGCCGAAACTGCGCCGTTTGCCGTCCTGTGGGGCTCTTAGAACGACAGCCATAAGGGGTGGAGGGCCGAGGATCCGTGTAGCGGCGGGAGCAGGGCACAGCCCGCCGGGCCCGTCCGACCGGCACCGGGGGCACGCCGGGTGGTGCCGGATCGCCAGCAGCGCTACGACAGCGGCCACCTCCCTGTGCGCCGGCGGCCGGGGAGGCCCGAGGCCCAGCAGCTGACTCAGCGTCTTCCCGAACCCAGCGATGGCGGTGGTCGCCGAGTTCATAGCCTGGATGAGGGCGCCGCCGAAAGCGTTCGTGGCAGCCACCACCGCCGCGCTGACCCGGTCGCCGGTCCTCTCCTGGCGCTGCAAGGCCACCATGGCCGCCTTGTACCCGACCCCCGACGAGGCGGCCAGGGCCCGGGCCTGTTCGTCGAGCTCACCCATCCGGGCCCGCTGCACCCGATGGTCGGGGACCACCTGGAACCGGGCGTCACCCCCGCCCGAGGTCACGCCGAGCAGGTCGGCGACGTCAGGATCCACCGGGACTACTCGGGGCGGGGCCGGCGGCGGGTGACCGTGTCCAGGGACTGGTACGTCACCGTCTGGCCGTCGGAGAAGAGCACCTCAAGGCTCAGGCCGTTCCTCTTCACGACGACCACTTCGAGTTCTTCTTCAGCCCTGACGACGACGTCGCCTGGCTTCAGGTTGCGGGCCCGGCAGGTCGCCGTGACCATGCTCATCCGGCGGCAGCGAGATGGGCGCACAACGCCGGGATCACCTCGGCCGGCGCATCCTCCAGCCGGAGGACGTTGTGCACCTCACGAGCCCACTTGCGGAAGGCGTTCCGTTCCTTCGTCTCGAGGGCCTCGACGGCGGCCATCATGTCTTCCGGGGAGAGGCCCTCGACTGCGGCGAGCACGGCTCCAGCCAACCCTCCAGTGACTTCCCCGGTCGCCGGATCGACCACTCGTGACGGTTCAGCGGGCGGCGGCCGAGCTTCGTCGCCGTCGGCGGCGTCATCGTGAGCCTCCAGGCGGGTGACTCCGACGTCGCCGAAGCCGAGCCGCTTCAACTCGCCGAGCAGGTGCGGCAACGTGCGGTCGGTGGGCGCCGCCTGCGGCTTCCCGGCTTTCTGGAACACCCGACACGGGGCCCACAGGGTGGGCAGGTCGTAGACGTTGCGGGCCACGCCCCACTTTAGGCAGGCGGCCCGCTTGAACGCGTCGGACACCGCCCCCTTCTGGGCCTCGACGTTGGACGGCACGCCAATGTCGGTCTTCGTCACCCACGACCCGTCGGCGCCCCGCAACGACAGGCGGCACCACATCGCCTCCTTGCCGTCGACCTTGGCCGCCTCGTACACGTCAGCCCACCCGTCGGGGCCGACCCACAGGTCGAGCAGGGCGGCCACGGTGGCCGCACCGACGTAGGGGACGAACCGGGCCGTCGGCGGGTCACGGTTCGTGCTCGGGGGCCCGTCAGCCCGCCATTCGATCTTCTCGAGCGGGGCGTTCGGGGCCGGCCCGAGCCGGGACGGTGGAGATGAGGTCACCTCGGTCACGATGCCAGGCGGCGTGACAAGACCGTGCTGCCGGACCTGCCGACAGTAGCCTGCATCCGTGGGCGAATCCGTAGGCGGCATCGAAGCTGAGGTCCGCCCGGTTCTGTCACCAGGTTTCGCCCGGGACCTTGAGAACCAGCTGCGGCGGGCAGCCAACGGTGCCTCTGGCGGGTTCAGGCCGCTGCTTGACGCCGCGTCGGACGCGTCCCGCCGGATCGCCAACGCCTTCCGGCCCGTCGACGTCGACACGTCGGCGGCCACCAGGAAGCTCGGCGGCGTCGGCGACACAGCCGCAGCGACCGGACGACGAATCGGGACAGCCTTCCTCCCCCCGGCGATCGACACGACCGCGGCCACCCGGTCGCTGCAGGGTCTGGGCCAGGAGGGCCAGCAGTCCGCCAGCAAGGTCGTCGGCGCGTTCCGGGACCTGTCGGCCCGCCTGCGGGGTGCGGACGGGCGGCTCGTGGCCGAGGGGGCATTCGACGGGCTGGTGGCCGACTCGCGCCAGGCGGCGGACAGCGTCGAACGCAACCTGAAAGGCGGCTTCCGGGCGGTCGAAGCCGACGCCAGAGCGTCCGGTCGGCGGATCGGCAACTCGCTCGACCAGGGCGTCGGCGACGGGGCGGGCGGGCTGGCCAGCCGGATGGCAGGCATCGGCCGACTCGCCTTCGGAGCGCTGGCCGCGATCGGCGTCACCGCCGGAGTCGGAGCCCTCACCAAGTTCGGCCTCGAAGCGGCCGGCTCATTCGAGCAGGTCAAAGTCGCGTTCGAGGGCCAGATGGGCGACCTGGCCGTCCCATTCATAAAGCGCCTGCAAGATTTCGCGGCAGCCACGCCATTCGAGTTCGACCAACTGGCCGGCGCCGCCCAAAGGCTTCTGGCTGTCGGATTCACCGCCGACCAGGTCGCCGACCAGACCAACGGTGTGCTCGCCAAGATCGGCGGCGTGGCAGCCGCTCTCGGCCAGAGCGGCGAGTCCGTCAACTCGGTGGTCACCGCCCTCGGGCGCATCAAAGGTCAGGGCCGGGCCACCATCGGCGACTTCGAGCTGATCACCAACGCCCTCCCCGGCTTCAACGCTGTCGCCGCCGTGGCGAAGAACATGGGCATCACCACCGAGGAAGCCTTCAAGCAGCTGACCTCGGGTGGCATCAAGGCGGGCCCCGTCATCGACGGCGTTCTGGCCGGCATGGCCGCGTTCCCCGGGGCCGCCGGCGCAATGGCCGCTCAGTCGCAGACCCTCAACGGTCTCATGTCCACCTTCAAGGACACGCTGAAGATCACGGTCACCGAAGGGTTCCAGCCGCTCGTCGGCGCCGTCAAAGACTCGCTGCCACCCCTGACCGAGTCGGTCGGCAAGTCGCTCGACTCGATCGCCCCGGCGATCGCCTCACTGGCCACGTCAGTCCTCCCGGTGCTCGTCGACCTCGTCGGCCAGGTCGGCCCGGCCCTCGGCCAGGTGATCGGCGCTATCGGCCCGATCCTCGGACCGATCCTCGGCACGCTCGGCACCGTCCTCACGCCCCTCCTCGAGGGGCTGGCAGCCGGCGCCAAGGTGTTCGGCGAGGCTTTCGGCGACGCCCTCTCAGAGATCGGCCCGGAGCTCGGTGCGCTCGCCGGCGCGTTCGGCCAACTCATCGGCGCGTTCGGCGGCGTGGCCGCCGAACTCATCGGCCCGTTCGTCACGGTCGCCGGAGCCATCGCCGACGCCATCACCCCGGTGATCGTCGAGCTGACGCCGATCATCAAGGAACTGGCCGCCGTGTTCGGCGAGGCCTTCCAGACGCTCGGCCCGGTCATCAGGGACGTCGGCGTCACCCTGGGGGCCGTGTTCGGCGACACCGTCAAGATTCTTGGCCCGGTCGTCGTCGACGTGTTCAGCAAGATCCTGGAGGCGATCGTCCCCCTCCTGCCCCTGCTCCTGCCGCTCGTCGGCGTCCTCGCCGGGGCCTTTCTGCAGGTGTTCAGTGCGCTGCTGTCCCCCATCGCCGAGCTCGTCGTGGCCCTTGTGGACGGGCTGGCGCCGGTCCTCCCCGAGCTGGTCACGCTCTTCGTGGCAGTCGCCACCGCCCTAACCGACCAGGTTGTGGCCGCCCTGCTCGCCGTCCTCCCCCCGTTCGTCACCCTGCTCACCGCCCTCGTGCCGGTCATCACCCTGTTCGCCGAGATCATCGCCGACATCCCGGTCAGCGTCATCATCGCCCTCGTAGACGCCTTCATCCTGTTCAAGACCGTCGGCGTGGCGCTCGGGATCCTCTCCAGCCTCATCGGCCTGCTTCCCCTGCTGGGCGCCGTGCTGGGAGCGGTCCTCAGCCCGGTCGGCCTCGTCATCGCCGCGGTCGTCGCCCTTGCGGCAGCCGGCTACCTCATCTACCGCAACTGGGACACGATCGCCGCCTTCTTCGACCGAACGTGGGAGTCGATCAAACGGATCTTCGCTTCCGCGGTCGAGTTCCTGAAGCCGGTGCTGGAACCGATCGGCACGGCGATCGGCACCATCGTCGACGTGTTCGGCAGGGTCGTCGGGGCGGTCACACCTGTCGTCCTGGCCATCGGCACCGGGCTGGTCGCCGCCTTCCAGGGGGCGCTGACCGTCATCGGCGTGGTCAAAGACGTCCTGCTGTTCCTGTTCGACAACGTCATCCGACCTCTGGCCGGGTTCCTCATCGACGTGTTCGCCGTCGCGCTGACGGGCCTGAAGCTGGCCTTCGACGGTCTGCTCATCGTGTTCGGCTTCGTGCGCGACGTGCTCGGCTTCCTCTTCGAGACCATCATCAAACCTCTGGCCGGCTTCCTCGTCGACGTGTTCGTCGTGGCACTGGCCGGACTCAAACTCGCCTTCGACGGTCTGCTCATCGTGTTCGGGTTCGTCAAAGACGTCCTGCTGTTCCTGTTCGACAACGTCATCAAACCGTTGGCCGCCTTCTTCATCGACGTTCTCAGCGTGGCCATCGACGTCGTCAAGGTGGGCTTCGAGTTCTTCGCCGGGGTCATCGGGTTCCTCGTCGACCTGATGCAGTTCCTTTGGATCGTGGTCTTCCAGCCGTTCGCCGCCTTCCTGGTGGACGTGTTCAAGGTCGCGGTCGACGTGGTCAAGCTGGCCTGGGAAGGACTCAAGCTCCAGTTCGACGTCGTCAAGGACGTGCTCGGCTTCCTCTACGACAACGTGATCCGCCCGGTAGCGGACTTCCTCGCCGACCGGTTCCGCAACGCCGTCGACGGGCTGAAACTGGCCTGGGAGGGGCTGAAGATCGTGTTCGACGTCGTCAAGGACGCGCTCGGCTTCCTCTACGACAACATCATCCGCCCGGTCGCCGACTTTCTCGCCGACCGGTTCACCAACGCCGTCGACGGTGCCAAGCTCGCCTTCGACGGCTTCAAGATCATCATCGGTTTCGTGCGCGACCGCTTCGACGAGGTGGTGGACGTCATCCGTCGGGTCATCGACTTCCTGGGTCGCCTGAAGGACAAGGCAGCCGACGCCCTCGGGCCGTTGGGGGACGTGCTCGGCTTCGCCGGAAACGCCCTCGAAAGCCTGCCCGGTTTCGGGAGTGGCAGGGAGCACGGCGGGCCCGTCAGGAAGGGCGAGTCGTACGTCGTCGGGGAGCGCCGGGCGGAGCTGTTCGTCCCGAAGCAGGACGGGACGATCCTGCCGTTCGTGCCATCCCTGGCAAAGGGGAGGGCAGTGTCGGGTGGGGCGGCGGGCCCGGGGGTGCTCATTGAGAAGCTGGTGGTGCAGGTGTCCGGGGTGACGGGAGGGGCGGCATACGAGGCGGGCCGTGCGGCCGGCGACGGCGTGGCCGACGCCCTCGAGGCCCGCCGGTTGAGCGTGCTCGCTAGGGTTGCCGGCTGATGGTCGACTACAACCCGAACCAGCCGTGGCTGTCCGGGTTGGAACAGCGGTCGAGGGGGCGGGCCGGCCGGCGTGTCGGGTCGCCGGCCCAGCAGCAGATCGTCCGGTGGCGGGCCAGCGACAGCGCGCAGGTCGGCACCGTCGGCGTCTACCTGGACCAGGGTTCGGCGCCGCTGGTGGAGGCCGGGCCGCAGGCCATCTACAATGGCGGGGTCGGCCCCGAGGCCTACCCGGCCGGCAACCCCCGGGCCGGACTGCTGGTCGACGTGACCACCAGAGCCAACGAGCTGGTCACCGCCGGCCTCCAGGCCGACACCTACACGGTCAACGGTGTTGTCGTCCGCCCGACAGCCACCGGCTGGTACCGCGGGCCGACACAGGTGGGCGACCCGGCCGGGGTTGACGACATCGTGAACGACAACCTGGACCGCTACGCCTTCACCTCGGCCACCAAGCGGTGCGCCATGGGAGTGCTGTTCACCTCGAACGGCTTCCCAACCGGCCGCCACGTGGTCGGGGTCGAGTTTACCATCCGGTCCTGCGGGCCGATCCACGCATCCGTCGACCACCTGCAGGGGACGACGTGGATCGGTGAGCTGAACCCGATGGCCTTCGACTCGCCGCTGCCGGCACCCGGCGAGCTGCCAACCGAGTTCGTCTACCACACCTTCCGGATCGGGGAGATGTTCGCCTCCCGCACACTGGGCGGGGCGGGCGGCCAAGACAGGACGGACACGATGAGGGCGTGGACGCGTGTCGACGTCAACGAGTTCGACATGACCGTCGGCCCTCAGCGGCGGCTCAGCCTGACCACCCACAAGTTGGGGGCCGCGATCGCCTACGTGTCGATGACCGTCTACTCGATCCCCGAGCGGAGGGTGGCCACCGGCATCCTGGTCCCGAACGTGACCGCACCCGGGTTCTTTTCGGCGACGCTGCGGGAGCCCGGCGGTGCCATCTGGACCAAGGTCCAAGGGGTCGACTATTCGACCGTCGTCCGCCAGCCTGTGGCCGGCAACACCGGGCTGGGCAAGGCGACGGCCACCATCCGCCGGCTGCCCCGTCCGGTGGTCCCAATCCCGTTCCACGAGTCGGTGGCGGTGGCCACCACAGACAGCGGCGGGTCAGGGCAGCCCACCTCGGCGGCGGCACCTGACGCGGCGATCATCCCGTTCCTGGTGGTCGACGCCTTCGGGCCCGTGCTCGCTGAGACCATGCCGTATGTGGAGGCGGCGACCGTTACATGCGGAGCCGGGATGACGTTCCCGGTTCGAGGCACCGGGCAGACCCTGTCTGTCGCGTACCTGCTGCTCGCTGACGAGTTCGCTCCGGCCACCTTCGAGAGCCTGGCGTGGAAGTTGACGGACGGCCCGGGTGGGACAGGGGCGTTCGTGGAGGGTTCGATCAGTCGGGCTGACATCGACGGGAGCCCGCAGGTTGCCGTCGAACCTTTCGCGCTGGGGGGTGTGACGAAGGTGCTGACGTGGCGCCGGGTTCGTCTCGACTTGGGGGCCGGTCGGACGATCGCGAACGGGTCGATCGGTTCCCTGATAATCAGCTCCACCACTCCGACGGCGTTCGGGTCCACCGAACGGGTGCTCCTCGGGAGTCTTCGGGCGTCCTCGGGGCAGCTGGCGCAGTCGTGGCTGGGAACCGACGGCGTCGACTTCGCTGAGGACGCCCAGGCTGTCGTCGCCGTCAAGCCACCGCTGGTGACCGGGGTGACGGCCACGGTCACGGCGACCTCCTACGGGGGCGCAGCGGCGAAGTACGTGGCTGTCAGCTTCACGCCGCCCGCGTCGGTGCCGGCCGGGTTCGCCTACTACGAGGTGCAGCGGTCCGACCCGCGCACCGAGGGGGCGCCGATCGCCCGGCTGACCACCGTCACCGACTCAACATTCGCGGACCATGAAGCCAGGTACGGGGAGGTGTCCACCTACCGGGTGCGAGCGGTCGACGTGTACGGCACCGAGGGCGACTGGTCGAACCCTTCACTAGTGGTTCTGCCAGCGCTCACCGGCAGCCCGCTGACTTTCACCACAAACGAGGCGCCCACCCTGTCCGTGGTGGCCGAGGACACCTACACGGGCACCCCAACGCGAGAGTACGGCTTCCCCGAGGCAGCCGAGCTCGTCACCAGGCTGGTGTACGGGCGGGACCTGCCGGTGGCCTTCCGGCCAGCGGTGAAACGGGGTGCCACCTTCACGCGTCGCCTGAAAGTGGCATCCGGCCGGTGCCCACCGGTCTCGCCGGTCGGGCCCGGCCGGATGGACCGACTGCGAGACCTGGCCGTCGCCGACGTTTCCTACGTGTGCGTGCGAGACACAGCCGGCAACCGGTTCTTCGGGGCGATCACCATCCCCGACGGGCAGGTCACGAACTTCCCACGACTGCATGAGGCTACCGTTGGATTCGTGGAGACCTTCGCCATGCCGTCCACCCCGGGCGCCCCGTACGGCTACGACGGGTCGTGCCAGCAGTACGGCGACGGAGGCTACTGATGCCGAGCACCAACCTCCCGGTCAACGTTGACGCCTCCTACCCGGATGATGCGGCGAACCCTGGGCGGAAGCTGCACCAGCAGCACCACGACGCCGTCCACGCCCTCACCAACGCCGGCGTGGCGTCGAGCGCAGAGCTGGCCGCGGCGGGGGCCGGAGCAGCGACCCTGCTCCGTGGGTCCGGCATCGACGAGACAGGCGTGGCCGACTCAACGGCGGCCATTCAGACGATCGTGACCAACGCGGCCGGCCCCGTCCACGGGGTGCCCGGCGCCACGTACAAGCTGGGCACGGTGAACCTGAAGAACGGGTCGGACGTGCGGGGCAACGGTGCCTCCCTGGTGTGCACGGTCGCGACGCCCGCTGTCGCAGGTCAGGGGGGCGGGGCGTTCGTGTCCACCGGGCGGACCAACGTGGCGGTGAGCGGCTGGACAGCCTCGGGTAACACTGGCACCTCACTGCTCAAGATGGTTGGCGGTTCCGTCGTCGACTGCTTGCGCAATACGGTCACCGACATGCAGGTCATCCAGGTGAACAGCGCGAACGGCAACATCTACGTTGGTTCGGCTGAGACCGAGAACGTCGACATCCTCGTGCAAGGCAACCGGGGGACGGCGCCGAACAGTTCGGTTGGTACCGCCGGCATCTTCTTGCTCTACTGCTCCGACGTTCGGGTCGTCGACAACAAGCTGACCGGTTACACGTCGGGCGTGCAGTATTGGGGCGGGGACGCCAACACTCAGGGGGCGATAGCGAACGCCCGGAAGTGCAAGCGGATCTGGATGAGCAGGAACCGGGCGACGGGCGCCTACGGCGGCGGGCTGTGGGGGTCGATGGGCGAGGACATCCTGATCGTTGACAACTACGTGCAGGGCAACGGCGACATCGGCATCGACTTCGAGGGCAGCTTCAACTGCCGGGCCAGCCGCAACACCGTGTTCGACTCGTTCGTAGCCAACTTCGGCACGTTCTTCATTTGCCGGGACGTCGTCTTCGACAACAACACGAGCATCGCCACCTCCCCCTCGACGTGCGCCGCCCTGTTCATCATCAAGAACGCCACGTCCGACGGATCGAAGACGACAGGCAACGGCACCATCACAATCTCGAACAACACCGCCCACTACAAGACAGGGGTCAGCTTCGCGGTTTTCTCAGAGGTATGCGAGCATCTGATCGTCACCGGGAACAAGTTCCGCAACGGGAAGGTGTGGAACGCGATCGCGAACACGCACAACATCACGATCACAGGGAACGTGATGCGGTGGGACGCTGCGGCCAGCGCCGCGTTCACTGCGATCGAGGTTGGTGGGAACACCCAGCAGGGCGACGGGTTCGCCCCGGTGACGACGATCAGCGACAACCGGATGATCTCCGAGGCGATCCACCCGGCAGGGTCACGTGGCATCTACTCCAACCAGGCGGACGTGAACAGCAACCCGGTGCTGGAGATCCACCGGAACCACATCTACGGGTTCCCGGCCGACATCGTCTCGCAGTGGGGTGGCACGAACGTCGGGACCGCCGCGGTCGTGCGGATCAGCAACAACGTGATCTTCAACGGGATCACGTCGACGAACACGGGGGCGGCGAACGCTCAGAACCTGCAGTCGTGGGGCAACCGGAAGAGCTTCACCGGCGGACCGATCGGGGCGTCGCTGACCGTGACGGGCAGCAGGGGGGCGAACGCCGCCCTCGCCAGTCTCCTCACCCACCTGGCGACCCTCGGCCTCATCGGCGACAGCAGCACCTGACCTTGACCACTACCGACCTGCTCGACCTGACCGCACCGTCCCGGGCGTCCACGTTCCGACTCGACGTCCTCGACGCCGACCGAACCCCGATCGGCACCCTGCAAGCCTCGGAGGACCAGCCGCCGACCGTCGCCAACGACGTCAGCCGCACCATCAAGCGGACGCTCACCGGCCTCCAGCTGCCCGCAGCCGAACTCGGCGACCTGAACCCGTTCACCGACCTGATCCGCCCCTCCATGGTCCTCGAGGACGGCACGGTGTGGTCGCTAGGCGTGTTCGCCTTCGCCGACCTGTCCCGCACCCCCGACACCCCCGGCCGGGGCTACGACGCCACGCTCGTCGACCTGCTGTCCATCCTCGACCGGGAGACCGAGACGGGCGTCACCCTGGCGAAAGGGGACGACATCTCGGCGTTCCTTGTCGCTCTCACCGCCGACGCCAACGTGCTCGCCGTTGCCATCCCCGCCAGGGCCGGCACGGCCGGCGCCGACCTGTCCTGGCCAGCCGGCACATCGCGGCTCGCCATCGCCACAGCGGCCAGCCGGCTCTGCGGGTTCGTGGACCCCTACTGCGACAACGACGGCACCCTCACCATGGGCCCCCTGAGGGAGGCCGGCGCTCTCCCCGACGTCACCTACGGGGTGGGAGGGCGCGTTTTCCACTCCACGATCGTCGAGTCGGACGACCTGCTCTCCGCACCGAACCGCTACATCGTCGTCGACACTGCCCCAACCGCTGCGCCGATCGTCGTCGTCTACGACCTCCCCGTCGAACGTCCAAACTCGGCCGCCAAGCGTGGGTTCGTGATCCCGACACGGATCGAGGTCCAGGGCATAGCCAACGTGGACGCGGCACTGGAGTTGGCCAGGGCGGCGGCTGACGTGGCCGGCTACCGCCACCTCAGCTTCGCCGGGGCACCCGACCCGCGGCACGACACCTACTCGACGGTGGAGTTCAACGGCGTCGTCTGGCGGGAGCAGGCCTGGTCCATGACTCTGGCCGACGGCACGGACATGACCCACCATCTGCGTTCGCCGTGACCCTCGAGCAGAAGGAGGACGGGACCTGGGCCGACTACGGTACCCACGAAGAGTGGTTGGCCCAGAAGGACGCTGACACCCCGTACAACCGGTGGCTGGCCGGGGTGATCGCACAGACCAGGGCGAACCGGGAAGCTCGGGAGGCCCGGGAACAGCAGGCACAGGTAAACGTCGTCCGGCAGGTAACAGCGAGGGCGGTAGCACGATCCACCACAGGGTTCGCGCTCCTCCCGGCCACCATCGTCGGCGTCTATGAGGACGCCTCAGCCAAGGTACGGATCGACGGGGACGGGGCGGTCCTGAAGGCGTCTGTCCTGCCGCCGCACTTCGCTCCGCCGGCGGGGCAGCGGGTCATGGTGGCCCGCAGCGGCGACGTGCTCTACGTGGTCGGGGTGACGCCCGGCGACGTAGCCCCTGACCGGGTGACGGGCAGGGCAACCGTCACGTTCGCTGGCCTCAACTACGTCGAGGGCTCTGTGGCTTGGGGCACCCCGTTCGAGGCCAACCCGGTCATCCCTGCCCCCGGCGTGGAGGGGGCTCTCGGCGGTAACTTCGTCGTCACCCTGCACGACGTGGCCGTCGCCGGGTTTGACTTCACCGTCCGCACGTTGGACGGTGGGACGCACACGGGCCCGGTGACCGTACACTGGGTGGCGTTCGCCCCAGGCGTCTGAGCCTCCTACGGGCAGGCGCAGCCGGTGATCTCGAAGGTCACGGTGACCCGCCCCCCGACGGCACCGCCTTCCGGGCCCACCGGGACCCAGGCGCCCACGACCGCGGGCCGCTCGCCGGCGGCGACTGCGCATTCGAGTGCCCGGCGGAGGACGACGGCGTCGGTGAGCACCGTCTTCGCCGACGCGGTGATCTGCTCGACGGCCGGCGGTCCACCCTTCGGTGCCGTCGCCGCGCAGCGGAGCACGAGCACCTCGTACAGGCCCAGCAGGTCGGCGGGGCCGGGGGACCTACCGGAGCCGTAGAGCGGCGGTCTCCCCTCATTCGGGAACTCCGCTGCTGGGGCGAGGCGCAGGAGCTGCACGGACAGCTGGCTGGTGCAGTCGAAGGCAGCCTCACCTTCGGCGACGAACCGCCGGAGCGGCGCACCGACTGGGGTGCCGGCCAGGGCGGTGGAGGCCACGGCCAGAAGATCCTCGGCCAGGTCGAAGGCGACCGTGACCGCCCCGTCCGTCATCATCGACTGGCCAGCAGGATCTGGAAGCCGTCGTCGTTGGTCACGTGCTCGATCACGGTCCAACCAGCCTGCTCCATGAGCGCCCGGTAGCCCACCTGGTCGAAGGCCCAAAGATGGTGCTCGTAGTGCGACTCGGCGGTTTCGTTCGCCGGGGAGCTGGCCACCAGCCATCTGGCGTGCTCGGCGATGCGGGCCACGAAGCCGTGCGGGTCGACCAGGTGCTCGAGCACCTCGGTGGCCACGGCCACCTCACCCCATTCGATGTCGCCGGCCACAGCATCGCCGAGCCGGACGTCGACACCCCGGACGGCGCCGCCTTCCACGTTCGACGGCTGCAGGTCGTAACCCCACGCCGGCAGGCGCGGGTCGAGGAGGCTGAGCAGCCCGCCGTCCCCGCAGCCGACGTCGACGACTGAGTCGGCGCCGAGGGTTCGGGCCCGGTGCACCATCGACGCGGTCGTGGCCAGCCGGGCGATGTGCGGGTACTCCTCGAGGTGCGGGGCCCGGTCCCGTTCGGCGTACCAGGCGGCCGTTGAGCAATCCGGCACGGTGCCTTCAGGGAACAGGCGCGCCTCCATCGGACGACGATGCTAGCCAGCGGCCAGCCGGTCAGGACTCCCACCGGTCGGGCCTTCCACTGGTGTTGCCGAACCCGGCGAGGCTGTGGTGTCGCCACACCCAGGTCCGCTCGGGCAGGTGAACGAACCGGCCGCCGGCCCGGGCCACGGCCTGCCAGCAGCCCCAGTCCTCGCACTCAGAGTGCGGCCAGCGGTCCGAGCCCGGCGTGGGGAACCCGCCGACCGCGGACAGCACGTCGCGCCGCACGAGCAGCGTCACCGGGATCCAGTTGCGGTGCTCGAGCTCGGCGGCAACGAACGGCTGCCCCAGCATGCCCAGCGGGTCGAGATCGTTGCGCAGGTCGCCGTGAACCTGCAGGTCGAACCACGGGTACACCACGTCGGCGCCGGTCTCCTCGGCGGTGACCATCAGCCGTTCGAGGTGCTCCGGCTTCAGGAGGTCGTCGTCGTCGAGGAACGCCACGTAGTCGGTGTCCAGTGCCCGCCACGCCCGGTTCCGGCAGCCGGCGGCCCCTTCCCGCAGATGGTCGACCTGGACGCTGATGGCGTCCGGGGAGCGGGTCTGAGCGCAGACGCTGGCCAGCGCCTCGGCCAGCAGCACCGTTCTCGGCGGGATCGAAGCAATCGCGACCCCTACGGAGGTCACGCCCAGCGGACCTTCAGGATGACGCCGCCGTGGACGGCCTGCTCGGCGACAGCCTCCGCTTTGGTGGTCCTCACCATGGTCCTGCCGTCCGGCAGGCGGACCTCGTAGCGGGTCGAACCATTCGACGACCCGGTGGCCCTTCCGCCCCCTCAGCCCACCCCAACCACCACCGATCCTGCTCGTCGAACCTGGAAGCACCATACCGGTGGGGCTGACGGCGTAGCATCGCCCACCGTGACGACGGTCAGGAGCTCAGCGTGTCGTTCGGCGTAGGAGGCGCCCCGATCGGGGCCCCCGGGTTCACGGTCCCCGCCCACAGCCTCGTCGGGGTCGCGGCGACACCGGTGGCGCCGGCCCGGTGGGAGACGGGCGTGTCGTTCAGCCCGGAGACATGCGAGCAGGTGTGGGTCACAGCCGTCGGCTGCGACCCGGTCACCCAGCCGACACCGGCGAACAACGACCCGGTCGTCAACGTCGACTCCTTCCAGATCACCACCCTCTTCGAGTGCCGCAGCACCGGCCACGAGGTCGTCGGCTACCAGCGTCGGGCCATGGACGCCATCGACGCCCTCACCCCCCGGGCGGTAGAAGGCCAGTTCTGGACGGGCGCCCAAGGGGCCAGCGACCTGGCGTTGCGCAAGACGCCGGCGACGGCGTTCGACGGCTGCAAGGGCGTCATCGGAGCGGCCGCGGTCGCCCCAGCCCGGGCTCTCGGCGCGCTGATCCAGGCCATCTCCGACTGCAGCTCCGGTGGCCGTGGGGCGATCCACGCCCGCCCTGAGGTGGTCAGCCTGTGGACCGACACGGGCAGCGTCGTCGAGAAGGGCGGCCAGCTGGTCACCCTCGTCGGCCAGCACCACGTCGTCCCCGGCGTCGGCTACCCGGGCACCGGGCCGAACGGCCACGCCTCGGCGGCCACCACCAACTGGGCCTACGCCACCTCGGGGACGCCTCAGATGATCCTCGGGCCCGCGTCGTCGAACCCGGGCACCTTCAACGAGGCCTTCGACCGGCGGATCAACATGGTCCGCTTCCAAGGCCAGCGCGAGGCGGCCGTCTGGTGGGACGGCTGCCTGTCGGCCGCAATCCGCGTCGACCTGCCGGCCATCTGACCTCAGGCTGACGTCCAGGCGTCCAGCCAGCGGTGCACGTTGCCTTCGATCGTCCACCGTGCCGCCACCTCCGACCCGGCAGCGGCCAGCTCCTGCCTGTAGTCGAGGTCGAGGAGCAGGCGCTTCAGGTGCCGGTGCCAGTCCCGTGGGCGGCGGGCGATCAGCCCGAGCCCTTCCTCGTGGAGGCGCAGGTTGTCGGGGGTCGGCGACATGACCGGCACCGACCCGCTCCCGGCGGCCTCGATCGCCTTCAAACCGGATTTCGAGAGGTTGAACGCGGTGTCGGCCAACGGCACGATCGTGACGTCGATCCGACTGAGGGCGGCGAAGTAGCCGGTCAGGTCGAGCATCCCCGTCGAGGAGAACAGCGGGCTCACGGTGGCGTCGGAGCGGGCTTTGAAGCCGAGCGGCCCGGCGGCGTCCCCCGGGCCCACCTGGAGGAACGAGGCGCCCGGCGTGGCAGCCACCACGCCGGCGACGTTGCCCCTGGTGACCTGCAGGTCGTTCGGGTGGGTGCCGGCCAGGCCCGGCCAGCCGACCGTCATGCCCGTGCCCCGTGGCCGGCCGCAGAAGCCGGCGGGCAGGCAGTTCGGGATCACCACGGTCCGCTTGCCGTATCTGGTGGCCAGCTGGGGCGTCGTGACGGTGACCAGGTCGGCGGCTGCGCAGGCGGCCTTGGCATGCCGCCAGTTCGCCGTCGGGGAGCTCAGCGGGTGGACGGACCCCCAGGCCACGTTGGCCCGGTCGACCCGTTCGAGGTCGTCGTCCATGTCGACGACAACCTTGACCCCTTGGGCTTGGACTGCCCGGATCACCTCGAGCATCACCTCACCCGACGGCCTTTGCAGGACCAGCACGTCGCAGTCGACGGGCACCTCCCGGATCCGCCCGCCGGGGCCCCGGACGACCGGCAGGTCGCCTTCGAGCACCCGAACGTCGGCGCCGACGGCATTCGCAAGCTGGGCGGGCCAGAACAGGCGCAGGTGACCGCAGGCGCCGTCATCGGCCGGCCAGACAAGGATCCGGGTCACCTCAGGCTGCACCGGCCACAAAGGCGCAGACGATGTAAGCGGCATGCCGGTCAAGGTTCATCCGGTCCCGGTCGTAGCGCGTGGTCGTGCGCGGGTCGGCGTGCCTGGCGGCGACCTGGACGTCGCGGAGCGGCACCCCGGCGTCGAGGGCGGCGGTGATGAAGCTGTGCCTCAGGCTGTGCGGGCCGACCTTCTTGGTGATCCCGGCCCGCTTCGCTGTAGCCCTGACCATGCGACCGGCAGTGAACCGGTCGAGGCGCCGGCCGTCCCAGGCGAACAGCGGCCCCTCGAACCGGTCGCCGACGACGAGGTCGATGGCTCTGGCCGTGCGGGGCGCCAGCGGCACGGTGGCCGGCTTGGCTCCCTTCCCGATGATCCGCAGCGTCCGGTGGCCCCGCTCGGAGCCGAGAGCCTCCACGTCAGCCCCGCAGGCCTCGGAGACCCGAAGGCCATTCAGGAGGCAGCCAAGAGCGTGGTGCAGGGGGCTGAGGACGGCGGCGTGGGTGATGAAGGCGCCGAGCTCCATCCGGTCGAGGCCGAGCGTCGACGACTCCTGGGAGGACTTGGGGCGGCGGACGAAGCGTGCCGGGCTCTTCGCCAAGATGTCCTCGGCTTCGCAGTAGCGGTAGAAGCCGGCGACCGTGGAGAGGCGGCGGCCGATGGTGGCGCGGGCGTACCCATCGGCCTCCATCTGCCGGCCGAACATCTCGACGTGGACCCGCTTCACCTCGAGAACGACTAGGCCGTTCTTCTCGCAGTGAGTGAACCAGGCGCGCAGGTCGATGCGGTAGCCGGTGAGCGTGTGGCCGCTGTAGCCCGCTAGGTATCCGCCGGCGACGAGGAGGGCCTCGTCGAGCGGGGTCACAAGCTGTGCGTGGGTAGCGTCGGTGGACAAGTGCTGACCTCCTGCTAGGTCGGTGCCTAGGCCTCCGTCGGTGCTGGTAACACCGGCGGAGGCTGCCCCGATTGGAAGCCTCAGGCTACGCGGCTAGGTGACAAGCCGTCTCCGGCTCGCCGCTCTCATCCAGACGTTATGTGGCGATCAGCCCGTGCGTGCGGAGCCGAGCGAGGAGGGCGTTGAGTGCTGCACGCGCCTCGGTATCTACGGTCGCCCCGCCGCTTGGGTCCGCCACGGCGGCGCCTCTAGCCCCGACTACCGACGTCCCTTGAACCTTGAGGCCCGTCCCGGCGGTAGCGATGTCGACATTACCGCTGTACGACGTGATACCACCGATCACCTCGATCGGGTTCTGCATGAACAAGGCAACGGCCTGGGGCGAACTCCACACGAGGCGCCCGTCAGCAATGACCTGCACATCCCAGTTGGCGGTGGCGAGGGCGTTCTGGAACTGAACCCTCGACCCGGCGAGAAGCTGGAGCAACAGGTCACTCAGCACGACCCCTGCCGTGGAGGTCTTGCCGACGGCGAGCTGCTCGAAGCGCAGACCGCCGCCCGGCCACATGATGCCATTACTGCTGGTGTCGCCTAGGAAAATCTCGGGTTCGGTCAGCGGGCCGAGTTCCAACACCTTGAAGAAGAAGTAGTTGCTGGACGACCCAGCGTCGAAGATGACAGCCGGGAGGGTGTCGGTTTCGCGGTAAACGCCGTAGAAGTGGTTGCACACATAACGGACACGGGCCATGGCTGTGAGGTTGCCGGCGAAGTGGGGGGCGATGTAGGTGTTGCCCAAGAACGATTCGTCGTTGACGCCGTAGCGGGCGTTCCCCGAGGCGTCGGGGACACCGTCGAAGGTGCACTGGTTGGCGTCGGTGCCCATTGCGTGGAAGCCGTCCTCGTTGTTGTACGAGGCGACGTGGGTAATCAGGCAGTTGTTGGCGTTGGTGGAGACGACGGCGTCCTCATCTACGTTCCCGCTGAACACGAACAGGCCAGCCCCACCGAACCCTTCGATAACGCAGTCTTCGGTCGTCATGCCGTTGGCTTGCATCCGTACGCCGTTGTTGTAGACCGCCGCTTGTCCTGCCGCTGCCGCAGATGCCACGTTAGCGGCGACCTTGGCGAAGGTGAACGTCGTTGCTGTCGGGATGCTGGTGACGTAACGGTAACCGTCGAAGGGTGCGGCGAGCCCAGCCACCTCCACCAAGTGACCAACAACGAACCCGTGGGCGGTGTCAGTGGTCAGGGTCGCGACGTTGGCGGTCAAGGCTTTGTTTGTGATAGCGAGCGTCATCTTCGCTGCCCCGGCCGCTGCCGCAGATGCCACGTTAGCGGCGACCTTGGCGAAGGTGAACGTCGTTGCTGTCGGAGTGCTGCCGATAGTGTGGTAGCCGTTGAAAGTGGCGTCGACCCCGACGACGGCCACCAAGCGACCAACAACGAACCCGTGGGCGGCGGCGGTGGTCAGGGTCGCGACGTTGGCGGTCAAGGCCTTGTTGGTGACGGCCACCCTTGACTCAGTGTTCTTGATCTTGAACCCACGGATAATACTGCCAGCGCCCCGGCCCAGCACCCCGTTTTGCACGATGAAGCCCGACACGCCAGGGTCGCAGTTGAGGGTGGTCCCTTGGCCCGGCTGGAAGCCCCGGCCGGTACCTTCAATCTGAACACACTTGCCGCTCCAAACCACATCGGTCTTGAAACGGTAGGCGGGAGCGGTCATGCGGATGCGGCCACCGGATACCGGAAGGGCGGCGATGGCGGCCATGACGGTCAGGGCGTCGTCGGTTCCTGCTCCGCCAGTGGGGCCGGGCTCGATGTCGATCCAGGGGCGGGGGCCGCTGAACAACTTGTTGCCGTTGATCGTTGTGTTGCCGTTGATCGGCACATAGGTGGCGTTCAGTGCGTCGGTCCAGTTGCTAGCCGTGTAGGTGGCGCCGGAGGTGAACGCGACGTTGGCCGAGACGATCTGGCCGGACGGGTTGAGCACCTGGTCGCCCGCGGCGTAGGCGGTGATCGGCTTCCACTTCGTCACGCGGTCCGCCAGCTCCGCCGACGACGCGACGCCGGCGTTCGTGAGCGCGTGGACCGCGTCATGATGCTGCTGGTGCAGCTTCCGGCTCGGGTCGGCCGGGTCATCCGGGTACGACCCGTCGATGTCAACCGGCAGGTTCGTGCTCGGCATCAGTAGCCTCCGTACTTGGTGATCGTGGCGCCGGGAGCGGTCGGCCCGGCAGTGGCAACCAGGCTGTCATCGTCGTCGGCCCGGAAGATTCTGGCGGCCCGGTGCAGGCGGGCCGGGTTGACGGCGGCAAGCCACAGGTCGATCGACGTGATCCCCGTCTTGCCTTCCTTCAGGAAGTCGGCCGGGTCAAGAACGGTCATCGTCAGCCCCTGCCGGGTGATCGTCGTCAGCCGGGCCGGGAGGCCGCAGTCGTCGGGCGCGGCGACCGCCTTGTAGAACTCGCAGGCCAGCTGCGCGGCGGCCAGCAGGCCCGCGGCGGGGACAGGCTGACCCCAGGTGATCGTCACCGACCAGGTGCCCGCCTCGGTGTCCGGCAGGTCCAGGTTCTGCGTGGCCGGCCATGACCCGCCGAGGCGGGCCAGCCAGCGGCGCGACTCAAGCCGGTACTCCGAGGCGGGCACCACCGCGCCGTCGACCTTGACCTCGCCGACGGACACCACCGGGTTGGGCAGCAGCAGCCGCCGACGGAGCCGGTGACCGCACGACGTTGAGCAGCGGCAGGTGGCCAGCGGCGCCCAGGCCCGGTCGACGATCGGGGTGCAGACGTCCGCGCCAGAGCAGGGCCGGAACGTGGCGGTGCACGACCCGAACCTGCGGCCCGACAGGGCCCACAGCACTTCGGTGGCAGCCTCGAGGTGTTCTTCGAGGCCACCGGCGGGGGCGGCGCAGTCGGTGAGGTCGGCCGGCCACGGGCCGCAGAGCCTGGTCATGGCCCGTAGCCTCCTGAGTATCCGGCTGCATAGCCGGCGGGCACGGGGCCGGTCCCGGGCCCGCCTCCTAGAAAGCCAGGTACCCGTTGGAGTCGGGCGGCGGGATGGTGGACGTGCGGAACACGGCCTGGTGCTCCTTCGGTCCGATCGGGCCGCCGAGGATGACGCCGGCCCGGGGGCCGAGACCGAAGCTGGGGTTGACAGACGACTCGCCTTCGATCTTGAACGTGGCGGTCGCCAACTCGATCGTCGGGTTGCTGAGCACCGTGTTCTTCACCAGCGGCCACACCCACAGGAGGAACTCCTCGGTGCCGCCGACGACACACGCCTGCCCGGGGATCCGGGACCACACCTCGAGGATGAAGTTGTTGGCCCCCATCCCGTCGCCGACAGCCCAGCCGACCTGGTCGGGGCCGTTGCTGATCACCCGGACACCGGACGTCAGCTCGGCGAGAGCCGGGTGGACCTCGCCGAAGTTGACGGCGATCGTCTGGTACTTCAGCCGCTTCTTGTCCCGGTCGTTGACGATGAACTCGCCGTCAGCCGACTTCAGCAGGAACTCTTCGCCGTCCTCGAACTCCTGGCCGAGTTCGACGGAGATGAACCCGCGGGACACCGCCGACCCGGACGGGCCGGAGACGGCGACGCCGCAGGCGTCGGCCCGGGTGACCCGTGCGGCCACCCCCTTGATGCTCCTAACAGCCTTCGAGGCCATGTGCGCTCCCTCCTCGTTCGGTCGGCGTTACGGGCAGGTGCGGGGCGTGACGGCGGCTGGGCCGGCGCCGGACGGGCAGACGGTGGAGGTGAGGCGGATCGACTCGCACCCGAGCTTCAGGACGCCGATCCACTCCTCCATGAACAGCTGCAGGTCGTTGGTCCGGTTCAGCGTCGAGTCGCGAACCAGGCCGACGTCGAGCGTGCCCCCGTCCATCCGCCCGAACGTGCCGGGGGCGTGCAGGTAGCTGGTGACCAGGGTCGGCCACTTGTTCAGCGCTCCGGCAGCCTGCGGCGTGTCGAACTTCTGGCCCCGGCCGGTGGCCGAGTCGTTGTACCAGACGGCCACGATGTTCCGGTCCCGCAGGTAGGCGGTGGCCTGGGCGTCGGTGATGTTGAACACCTCCGGCGAGCCGAACTGGTTCATGGCGATGTCGAGCTTCAGCAGCTCGATCGACCAGTCGGGGGCTTCCATGACGATCGGGGCGGTGCGGCGCATCCCGGCACGCTTCCGGTAGGCGACCGCTGCGGTCGTCCAGTCGTAGATCAGGTTCCGCGACGCCCCGTACGGCCCGGTGCTGCTGACCGCGGTCGAGTTCGAGTCGATGTAGTCGAGGTAGAACACCTCCTTGCGGGAGGCGAGGGCCACGGCGACGTCCTCGAGGAACGCGGCGACCTGCTCGGGGAAGGTCCGGTAGTGCAGGTTGCCGAAGTAGATGCACTGGGAGATCGGGTTCACGACGGCGTCGAGGATCGGCGGGCAGTCGACCCGGGCGCAGTTCTTCCACGTGGCCTGGTTGGCCGGGTCGATGGCCGACTCGGCCTTCATGTCGATGGCAGCCGCAGCGTCCGCCTTCATGAAGTCGCAGGCGCCGCCGATGTACCGGACCTGGCCCCGGGGC
>Ga0136611_10000275_pt1 | contig 32774 bp, 23 predicted proteins | sample AntDrymUQ2232306_2_FD_106645 | JGI IMG/M metagenome (GOLD analysis project Ga0136611, IMG submission 106645) | Polar desert sand microbial communities from Dry Valleys, Antarctica - metaG UQ223 (23.06) | ecosystem: Environmental > Terrestrial > Soil > Desert | place: Antarctica: Dry Valley...
AATGTATTCGGCAGAATTTACCTTCTGATGACATGTTCTCATAAAATTATTTTGAACAACACTCTTTCTAAACCCAAAAAACCCTTTTTATTAATATTGACATCCTACTGTCGCTATTTTTATAAATAAAGAAGCAAAGCATCTAAACCAGATACTTCGCTTAAGAGCAAAAAATAAACAACCCCGTGGCAAGATCACGGGTTGTTTATTTCGACTCAATATTGATTGTACGTTATGCGATTTTTCGTGCAGGTACGATGGGATGATTTGTTATGCACTTATTCTTTTACTAAGCGGAATTACCCATTGGATTCCGGTAATTTCTCTGAAAGCACTCATGGTGAGCATAGCGAAAAGCAATCTAAAATGCCCAAGTTCTAAATCCTGAAACTCACTCAAACGATCCTCGAAGGCGGTTCTTAGATAGTGTATTCCTTGGATTTCTTTCAGTGTTGTAGTGATGTGTTTTGCAAATTCCACGAGGAATTGTGCATTTTCCCGTTGTGCTGGCGATTCAAAGCCTTCGATCAGTTCAAGGAGACGGAAATTATTAATTTGCTGTGGTTCACTACAAGCTTGAGAGTATATGCCTGCCTTGATATACGTGTTTCTGTGATGGCCATCAAGCTCAGAAGCCCGACGAAAATTGGTGTTATCGATAATTGCGCTTTTTTTCTTCAATCTAACTAGTTCACTGATATCCTCCACCGCTGGAGCGGCGTATAGAACTATGGCATCTTGGCCAAATGTTGTTTCGATGTGCGAAAGGAGTGTATGTTGTTTCGGGCACAGGTCATACCGAAAATACTTCTGATTCCAGAGAGACCACTCTGCTTCCAATGCCATAGTGATGAATTGGGGACGCTTGTACTGGAATAGAAGATTTACTTTCATGGGAGGAATGTGATGTACCTCCTTGTCAAGATAGTGCTCCATTTCTTTCGCAATATCCTGCAATTTAACGCCTGAAAATTGCGGCCAAAGCCAGAATGGAAACCCTAATTTTCTCCACAACCACCAATTTTTTGAATGAGCGACGGAGTCCAATCCGACAATGCCTTCCTGAACCTGACCGAAGGGAAAGTAGATGGATGCTTTTTGATCTAGCTCATTGTTGAAGTAGCTTTCAAAAGTTTTTTCTTCGTATCGCGCATCCATTTTTATGCCCTTAAATAGGGGAACAAATATGCATAAGCTTAAGATGAAAGCACCAATAAGCGAGGGGCCACGCTGATTGCAGAACGTTCCTCTCGACTGCAATGTTTTAGGTATTGATGCTTTTTTCTTATGGCATAACCAGTATATCTTCATTCCATTGTCAACCAAGTCTAAAGCGATGACGGAGTAACCTGACAAGCAATGCAAGTATGATTTTTATTGGACACTGTAAAACCGGATAACGTCTTATCGTTTCGGCCAATGAGGGGCTGATCCGATAGTAACTTTTCACCATTGATCGTCCAAACGTAGATTTTTTTAGTAAAACTTCTCGGAAACGTCGAAGCGTTATGACTGTCTCCTGATGAGGTGAATCGAAACACGCGGTTGCCACAAAGCAAGCTTTACGTCCCGTATTGGTACCGTTATTATTTGCTTCCTGAACAGCATTAGTGACATTGGAAAAGTGCTTGCCATAGATTTCAAGTAATCTAATCATGTCGGGTGACTTGTCGCTACCGATGAGAGCCTCTCCTGTAACGATGCACACACTACCTAACCCACCAAGTGGGCCATTGACCATCGATCCCATACGCTTCATATCGATTGAAATCCTGAGGTTGTATATGGTTCCGAATGCTCCAAGTAGATTTGTGTTATTAGCGCCAATAATTTCACTCGCTTGCGCCAAGGTTTGAGGATCAAGTATCGCGTGATTCAATCTGACAGGCCGATCTTCGAGGCTTTGGGGCAGGAGATCAATTAATGCATCGATTATCGCTTCTATGTGCGATGTCCTGGGTGCTCTATTCAGCATATAGATAGTAGCGATCAGCAACATAATTGCTGCTGTAACTTCTATCGAGCCTCTATCAGCATTAGGCCGATTCTCCAATGCCATGTCGGCCAGATCAGGAATGTATCTCTTGATGGAACGAAGAATTTGTTCTTCCATATTGCGCTTCCTATAAATATTCGATCAACTACAGACTGCATTTTAATGCTTAATTAAAACTAAGCTTTCGAAATGACGCAATATGTTACGTTAGATATGTTCAATAAACGATCTCAACATTCTTTGTTTTAAAGTGCGCGTTTAATGATTCCAACAAATCGTCATGAAGATTTACCCGCCAGTCGTTCCCTAATTCAAGATCGGCGCTGGCAAAGTCATTGTGATAGACGAGTGTTACCGGACAGTAATTATCTTGGGATTTTCGAGTTTGATTGGAGAACGGTGCCAGCAGTGTTTTGAGGCTGGAAACCTGGCTAAGTGTGGATGGGTCACAGTGAATTTTTATTTGTTTGGCGAACCGGGAGCGTATTCCGGCGAAATCATAGAGCTGCTCGGCGGTGATTCTCAGTTCATCGTTTTCATCACTGTTGTAGCCGCGCGTACCGACTTTCGCTTCCGCGATCAGAAGCTGATCTTCTTTTAGCCATGCGCGATTCGCATCGAACAATTCGCTGAAAACCACCAACTCAACACGTGCTTTACCATCATCCAGGTTGATAACACCCATTCTGCCGCGGCGCGTCATCTGAACCCGGATCGAGTGGATGATTCCGGCGAGTAGTTGCGGTTCGCGACTTGGGTTCAACCGATCAAGCCGAGTGTGGATGAAACGTTTGAGTTCTGCAACGTAGGTATTAAAAGGGTGTCCGCTGAAATAATAACCAAGGCTGATTTTCTCATGACGCAATTTTTCCCGGTCTGACCACATATCCGCATGAATCAGTTGCGATTGCATGTGCAATTGATCGCTAGCTTCACCGAATAAATTAGCTTGACTGACAGCCTGGCTCATTTGCTCGGCGGATTCGATGGCTAAGCCGACAGAAGCCAGCAGGCTGGCGCGGTTAGGATTGAGTGAATCAAACGCACCCACACGGATCAGTGATTCCATCACGCGGCGATTGGCAATGCGCCGGTCGACACGGTTACAGAAGTCGAATAAATCAGTAAAAAGCCCCATCTGTTCGCGCCCAGCAATGATCGAGTTAATCGCGGATTCCCCGGTGCCTTTCACCGCGCCGAGACCGAAACGGATGGTTTTGTTGTCCACCGGAATAAAACGGTAGCCGGAAAGATTGATATCCGGCGCAAGTATCGTCAGTCCATTGGCGATGCTATCCTCAACAAAAATATGTACTTTATCGGTGTCGTCCATGTCGGCGGACAAGCATGCAGCCAAAAATTCGGACGGGTAGTGCGCTTTCAGATAAGCGGTCTGGAAGGCAATGAGCGCATAAGCGGCGGCGTGTGATTTGTTGAAACCGTAGCCTGCAAATTTTTCCATCAAGCCGAAAAGTTCGGTGGCTTTATCCTGACTTAAATCATTGTTGACAGCACCGGCAACGAAAATATCGCGTTGTTGCGCCATTTCCTCAACTTTCTTCTTACCCATAGCACGGCGCAACAAATCGGCGCTGCCGAGGCTGTAGCCGCCGATTACCTGGGCAATCTGCATGACTTGTTCTTGATAAATCATGATGCCATAAGTGGGGCCCAGAATCGGTTCCAAGCGGGAGTCGAGATACTCAATCGTTTTCTTGCCGTGTTTGCGGTCAATAAATTCCGGAATCAGATCCATCGGGCCGGGGCGATATAGTGCTACCAAGGCGATGATGTCCTCAAAACAATCAGGTTTTGCTTTCTGCAGCAAATCGATCATGCCGCGCGATTCAAACTGAAAAATACCAACTGCATTGCCTTTGCGCATCAGTGCATAGGTGAGTGCATCGTCAAGCGGCAGTGTCTCCAGTGAGAAAGGTTGAACAGCCGGATTGGTTTCAGTAGGAGGCTGAGCGTTTTGATGCGATTGACGGATATAGCCGACAGCGCGATCCAACGTTGTCAGCGTGCGCAGCCCCAGAAAGTCGAATTTAACCAAGCCGATTTTTTCAACGTCGTCCTTGTCCAGTTGGCTGATCACGGAATCCGCCGATTCGGTGCAATAGATCGGGCAAAAGTCGGTGATTTCACTGGAAGCGATCAGTACACCACCGGCATGCATGCCGATATTGCGCGTGAGGCCTTCCAGGCTTTCCGCCAATTCCAGCAAATTGCGCACATCTTCCTCCTCCTCGGCACGCAGATTGAGTTGCGGTTCAAGTTGACGGGCTTTTTTTAATGTCATGCCGAGCTCAAAGGGTATCAATTTGGCCAGTTGATCGACGAAGTTATACGGTAAATCCATGACGCGACCGATATCGCGAATCACTGCTTTGGCTGCCATTGTGCCAAACGTGGCGATTTGTGAAACTTTTCCTGTACCGTAGCGTTGTTTGACGTACTCGATGACCAGTTCGCGCCGGTCCTGGCAGAAATCGATATCAAAATCGGGCATCGAAATGCGTTCAGGATTGAGAAAGCGCTCAAACAGCAAATCGTAACGCAGCGGGTCGAGATCGGTAATTCCTAATGAATACGCCACCAATGAACCAGCTCCGGAGCCGCGCCCAGGTCCCACCGGCACATTGTTGAGCTTGGCCCAATTGATAAAATCCGCCACGATCAGAAAATATCCGGCAAAACCCATCTGGATAATGGTATTCACTTCAAACTCAAGGCGGGATTGATACTGGAGCATTTTGCCAGCACGCATGTCGGTATCGGGAAACAGGCTTGCCATGCGTTTTTCCAGACCAGTGATGGCTTGGTCGCGTAAATATTGTTCGAGGCTTTCGTTGTTAGGCGTAGGAAACAAGGGCAGCCGGTTTATACCCAATTCCAATACCAGATTGCAGCGCTTGGCAATTTCTATCGTATTGGCTAATGCGCTGGGAATATCGGCAAACAGTTGGGTAATCTCAGCTTGTGTTTTGAAATATTGTTGTTCCGTGAAATTTCTCGGGCGGCGCTTGTCTTCCAGCGTATAACCTTCGGCGATACAGACACGTGCTTCATGTGCCCTGTGATCTTCCGGGTTCAGGAATTGCACGGCTTGTGTGGCAACGACGGGCAGGTTGAGTTTTTGAGCAAGTACCAGCGATTGTTGAACCAATGTTGCCTCATTGGCATGGCCATCTTTCTGGATTTCAATGTAGAACCGATCGGGAAACAGATCTGCCCATTTTTGAGTCAGCATCTCAGCTTGTTGCGGATTATTCTGCAGAATGGCCAATCCAATATCGCCTAAGCGGGCACCTGACAGCGCGATGAGCCCTTCTGACCCCCATTCATGGGAATTTAACCACGATTCTTTGATCTCGGCTCTGCCGTGATATTGGTTTTCCCGATAGGCGCGTGATAACAGGCGGGATAATAATAAATAACCGGCGTGGGATTGGCAGAGTAATAATAGTCGGATGGGCTTGTTGCGATCCGATTCATTAGTGATCCAGACATCACACCCAAGAATTGGCTTGATGCCGTTTTTATGGGCACTTTGGTAGAATTTGACCAGACCGAAAAGATTGGAAAGATCGGTTAATGCTAATGCGGGCATTTGATCTGCCACTGTTTTTGCAACGACCTCGGAAATACGGATCGTGCTATCCAGAATCGAATATTCGCTGTGCAGGCGTAAGTGAATAAAAGCAGGATGGGTTGGCATGATGTTACAATTCGAGTCTGCGGTAATTCTGTAATTTATACAATCGAGCGCTATTCTACATTATGTTGAAATCACCAGAACTTTTACTTCCTGCCGGATCCTTGGAGAAAATGCGCATTGCCTATGCGTTCGGCGCTGATGCCGTGTATGCAGGCCAGCCACGTTATTCGATGCGTGCACGCAATAATGAATTTGCTTTGGAACAAATAAAGATAGGTATCACAGAAGCGCGTGCTTTAGGAAAGAAATTTTTAGTTGCCAGCAATATCATGTCGCATAACGCCAAAATTAAAACGTACCTGGAAGATATGGCGCCTGTCATCGCTATGAAACCGGATGCGCTAATTATGGCTGATCCCGGACTGATCATGATGGTGCGGGAGAAATGGCCGGACATACCGATCCATCTGTCGGTGCAGGCTAACACGGTGAATTATATGGGTGTCAAGTTCTGGCAGAAAATAGGCTTGACGCGCGTCATTTTGTCACGCGAATTATCGCTGGATGAAGTGGCGCAAATCCGTGATTACTGCCCCGATATGGAACTGGAAGTTTTTGTGCATGGTGCGCTGTGTATCGCTTATTCCGGACGTTGCTTGTTGTCGGGATATTTTAATCACCGCGATCCGAATCAAGGCACTTGTACCAATTCATGCCGTTGGGATTATAAAGTTAAATCCGCAGAAGAAAATCCAAGTGGCGATATTCAGGAAGTAGAAAAAATCGATTTTGATTTTGGCCAGGCGATGATGGAATCTAATCAGCAATCCGGCATGGCGAGTGGGTGTGGGTCGATTCCCCGGCATCCTGCTGCTGATCAAGTGTATCTGATCGAAGAAAAAGAGCGACCAGGTCAGTTAATGCCGATCATGGAGGATGAGCACGGTACTTATATTATGAATTCCAAGGATCTGCGCGCAGTCGAGCATGTGGAACGTTTGGTCAGTATTGGCGTGGATTCGCTCAAAATCGAAGGACGCACCAAGTCCTTATATTATGTGGCACGCACGGCACAGGTTTATCGCAAGGCGATTGATGATGCCGTTGCCAACAGGCCGTTTGATCCGACCTTGTTAGGTGAGCTGGAAGGTCTTGCGAATCGTGGTTATACCAGCGGTTTTTATCAGCGGCATAATACGCACGAGACGCAAAACTATTTGCGCGGGCATTCCGAATCCAATCGCAGTCAATATGTCGGTGATATCACCGGTTTTGATGCAACCAATGGCATGGCGGAAATATTGGTTAAGAATCGTTTTCAGATAGGCGATCGTCTCGAGATTATTCATCCGGAGGGTAATCAGGTGGTTGAGTTATCCCAGATGCTGGATGCTAAGGGGCAGCCTGTTTTAATAGCACCCGGCAGTGGTCATCGGGTCAAAATACCGTTGACTGGCAATATTGAGCATGCATTCGTCGCCAGATTTTTCTAAGAAGCCTCTGAATAACTGCCATTTCTAGGCTATTTTTGCTGGCATTGATAATAAAAGAAACTGAGTATCTTTTTAGGTAACCAATTCAATTTTCCTGGGAACGGGCCTTGTATAAATCCGGCATGGCCGCCTTGTTCCGGAAATTCCAGTGTGACTGCCGGTGACACATCTTTCTGTGTTGGTAACACGGATGCCGGCATGAAAGGATCATTACGCGCATTAATGACTAAGGTGGGCACCTTGATATGCGCCAGCCAGGGTTTGCTGCTTGATTGTTGCCAATAGTCATCGGTACCGCGGAAACCATGCAGGGGGGCCGTGACCAGGTTGTCAAAATCATAAATGGTGGTACATTTTTTGAGTGCTTTGGCATCAAACAAACCGGGAAATTGTTCCAGTTTATCAAGTGCTTTGTATTTGAGTGTATTCAGAAAGTGTCGCGTATAGACTTGATTAAAACCAACATCCAACGCTGAACCCGCAGCAGCCAGATCAAGGGGAACAGATATCGTTGCAGCACCTGCTACTAATTTCTTTGCCTGTTCCCCTTTCTCACCCAGAAACTTCAATAGGGCATTACCACCCAACGAGACACCAATAACATAAACAGGTTGTGTGGCGCTTGCTGCTTGCGTCTGGTTTATGATTCGCTGCAGCATCCAATCAATTTCAGCGGAATCACCGGCATGATAAGCACGAGACAACCGGTTAGGTTTTCCCGAACATCCACGGAAATGAATAACGGCGCTACGCCAATTGTAATGCTTTAAGCGATTAGTAATACTCAGAATATAGTGACTACACGATCCACCTTCCAAACCATGAAAAAATACAATTAAAGGTGAATGGGCAGAGCCATCCACCCAATCAACATCCACAAAATCCCCGTCATCGAGTTCCCAACGTTCCCGCCTGTACTTAAAGAGCTGCGTTGGTTTATAGAAATAGGGATAAAGTGTTTGCATGTTTCCGCCGGGTAACCAGGATGGCGCGGCATAAGATTTTGTATAGATTGGGATTGTATTTTCTGACATATTGTTTCTTCTCAGGTCTTCGAACATGCAAATGATAAAACTTAGAAATAGTTAATTATTCAGGTTTTTATTAGTTATTTGCTGCTGGTTCTTACATGGTAGTTTACTTATTCTGACATGATCGTTTGTTTATCCGATTGATGAATAGGTAAACACACAGCTAAGAATTGTCATATTGTATTAAAATTATTTATATAAATCATGAGGATGTGAATGAATGACCAGCAGTTGGAAATAATGCGAATGACATGTTATGTTCAGAGCGGCACCCGGTGCGCATTATTTAAGTGAATTTGTCGCTTTTACTAACAATGCTGATCGTTCTAGTTCTGTTAGAGATCTGGCCGATATTCTTGCACAGACTGATATTTTTAAACAGTCGTTATATTCAGACACCCTGTCTAATAATGATTTTGCCAGTCAATTTGTAGAAAATACCGTTGGCCGCCTGGTAAGTACGGAAAATAAGTCATGGGCGGTCTCAGAAATAGAAAGAATGCTAGATCAGGGCGAAAACCGGGGGAGGTTATACACTGGGCAGCGGTAGCGCTGGCATCGGTTGATTCGACTAATGCGGATTGGGGTGCGGCAGCGCAACAATTTAATCATCAGGTTGAAGTCGCTGCTTTCTATTCCATTGATCAAGTCGGACCGGCGACGAGTCTGGCTGTCTTACAACGAGTCACTGCGAATGTTACCGATGATGTTGCCACGGTAGCCGCGGCTAAAGCGGTATTAGAATCGGGTGTCACTGGAAAAGTAATGGATGGTTATATCAATGGAGCATTCGTATTTGCAGATTTGAATGGGGATGAACTACTGAATTCTGGAGAGTCTAGTGCAATCACCGATGCACTAGGCAATTACACGTTACCGGGTGTGGCCGGATTCGGCCAGTTAATCGTGTCCGGGGGAACCGATATTTCCACGGGCAAGTTATTGGAAGGGAATATGACGGCACCGGCAGGTTCGACAGTCGTCAATCCACTGACCACGCTGGTTGATACGGTAGCGAAAAATAGCCCCATGACAATGGAGGATGCCGCTGCAGAAGTACTGACATCGCTGGGTTTAAATGTAGATGTCGACCTGCTTCACTTTGATCCAATTAAAGAAACAATGCGTATCGATACCGATGCGACGGCAACCGATATTGCACTGGCTATTCATGTCGCAGCAGTTGAAATTGATATACTGATCAGTCAGACCGCCGCGCTATTGAATGGAGCAGGAATCTCGGTAGATGAGACTACAGCAATTGATTGGGCTTATGAAACACTGGCCACATCGCTGGTGAACAATACAGATTTGGTTGATTTAACATCCAACGATGTTATTGCGCAAGTGATTCAGGATGCTACGGTATCATCCGGTGCTGACAATGCGGCATTGTTTAAAGTTGGCGTTCTGCTAACTGACGCTGCACAAACTATTTCCAATTTAAACCAAGCAGTTACTAGCGCATCCACGAGTAATATGAATAAATCAAACATCTTATCCAGTATTGCGGCGGTGCAAATTGTGGCTGAAAACATTGAAGACCTGATGACATCAGGCGCTGCATCGGGAAATGTTAGCAGTACGGTAACCAGCACAACCGGATCCACTTTAAGCGGCGCAATCGCAGCGGCTGGTCCCACGGTCGGTGATGTGACCGGTGATGGCGTACCTGATCCGCTGCCATTGCCGCCACCGCCATCTTCCGGAGGCGGCGGTTCTTCGCCTCCCTCACCGCCCACCATTGAGTCTTTTTTAGCGACAAATGCTACGGCATTCTCAGGCACGGCTGCGCATGATATTTTGTCCATTTCTACGGCGGCAACATGGACGCCTTTGGTAATGACAGCGGTTTTGTTAAATGGTGGTACACGCACTAATTCGTTGAAAGTACAAGATGGTTCCAGTATTGCCGCCGCGATCGTGATCAACTTTCCAAATTTAACCTTTGATGCGACGGGAGTGACAGGAACCAACGACGTTACCATGACAGCATCACAAAATCAGCTCTTTACAGGAACCATAACGGCAGCAGGTACAGGTGCCAATGGTGAAAAGATCACCATCACGGGTGATGGCGCTATTACCACCTTGGCAAATATAGAAAATTACAGTATTGGAGCCGACTCAACAAACACACGCACGGTAAGCGTTGCAAATGCCGGTACGAGTGTAACGAGTAATTCTGCATCCGATGCGGTTACTTTTAGCCTTGGTACCTTGACCTATACCGGTACGATTACAGGTGAAACCACCATCGATGATATTCTCAGCTTAGCAACGGGTGCGGATATGAGTGGTGGCACCATTACCAATGTAGAAGCGCTGTCATTAGCATCAGGTGCAACGATCACGTTATCCGCAGCACAAAATCAAAATTTCATCGGCACCATAACAGCGCCAGGTACTGGCGTAAATGGTGAAAAAATTATCATCGCAAGTGATGGCGCGGTTATGGTTTTGTCAAATATCGAAACTTATGAGCTGGGTGATGACACGACCAATGCCCGTGCGCTGACCATCGGTTCCGCCGCACTGAACCTGATTGCCAATAATGCGAGTGATACGGTCACAGTCAATGCGGCGGCACTGGCACAAAATACGGCATTGACCATCGCAGCGGCAAGTGATTCGGCATTGGTGGTGAATAGTCTGGCGGGTGATTTGGTTGCTTCCAATCTCAGTGGATCGCTGGGAGTAACCACAGCCAACGCTGTCGATAACGGCATCAGTATCACGACGGGATCAGCCGCAACTTCGGTGAATGTGGTCGCTGGTGCGGCGTCCGATACTGTGAGTATCAACGCGGCCGCTTTGGCAAATAATATTGCCATGACCGTCACTTCCGGCGGTGGTGCGGCAGGTATCGTCAATATTGCTGATCTGATCGGGAATCTGGTTATTTCAAACCCGACGAGTGGCACGATCGGTGTTGCAGTGACCGATAACACGGTCGATGATGGGATCGCCATCACCGCAGGGGCAGCCAATCTTGCAATTACCGGTGTTGCGGATGGCGATACCGTGACGGTAACAGGATTTACCGGATCGACATTGACTGGAGCGATTGCCGGTACAACGGGTAAGTTCAATATTACCGTAGGTACAGGAACAAGCAACGTTACGACAGGTGCGGGCGATGATAGCTTTACTTTTGTCGCAACGACCGGCTTGACGAGTGCGGATACGGTGGATGGCGGGGCAGGTGCGGATACGGTCGCGCTCACTGGCAATACGGCGATCGCGGCAACTAATTTTAATAATGTCAGGAATATCGAAACCATTACTGTTGCCAACACGAACACGGCTGTTGCGATTACTACACAGGATTTGCTGGTAGCCGCAGGTGCTACTTTGGCGCTATCAAATGCGGCCAATTCCGGGGTGTTGACATTTAATGGTAGTACAGAAACGGATGGTAATTTCAATATCACTGGAGGTACGGGCGTCGATAACATCACTGGCGGAGCCGGTAATGATACGTTTACCTTTATCGCTGGCACAGGATTGACCACTGACACCGTAAACGGCGGCACAGGGACTGATACGGTGACGTTGACCGGTACCACAGCGGTGACTGCGGCTCAGTTCAACAATGTGAGAATGTCGAAGTCATTACGCTGCCCAATATGGCCAACACAGCTGTCGCCATCACTACAGTCAATGCTTTGGTTGCAGCGGGTGCCACTTTGACATTATCGAATGCAGCCAATGTGGGTATTCTGACATTTAATGGCGCGGCAGAGACCAACGGCGTGTTCAATATCACCGGCGGCACAGGCAATGACAGTATCACCGGTGGTTCGGGAAATGACACGCTTGCCGGCAGCAACGGCAACGATAGTATTATCGCTGGTTTGGGTAATGACACCTTGTCCGGAGATGCCGGTAATGACACTTTTACGTTTGCTGCAGTCACCGGATTGACCAGTGGAGATACACTGAATGCAGGTGCAGGAACGGATACAGTGGCTTTGACTGGCAATACCGCCTTCACTGCGTCAGATTACTTTGACAATGTTAGCAACATCGAAGCGATTACGCTCGGCAACACCAATACGGCTGTCACTATTACTACGCAGGATACCCTGGTTGCTGCGGGCGCTACTTTAACGCTAACAGCTTCTACTTCTGGTGGATTAACATTTAATGGCGCTGCAGAAACGGACGGTGCATTTACTATCACTGGCGGCTCAGGGAATGACAGTATCACGGGTGGCGATGGCGCAGATAGTATTGTTGGCAGCACCGGAAATGACAGTATTGTCGCTGGAGGTGGTGACGATTTGTTTACCTTTGTTGCAGGCACTGGGCTAACCAGTGCGGATACTGCCGTGAATGGAGGTGCGGGGATTGATACGGTTACATTGACGGGTAATACGACGATTGCTGCGACCAATTTTGATAATGTGAGTAATATCGAAGTCATTACGCTTGCCAATACGACCACGGCTGTTACCATTACTACCAAGGATGCATTGGTTGCAACAGGAGCTGTTTTGACGCTTCAGGCTACTTCCCTGACTACCGGTGTGCTGACATTTAATGGTTCTGCAGAAACCGATGGTACTTTTAATATCACAGGTGGCGGCGGAGCGGATATTATCACGGGCGGTGCAGGTAATGACATCATCGACGGTGGTGCGGGAAATAATAATATAACAGCTGGTTTAGGTAACGACGCGATTACCGGCGGTTCAGGAAGTGAAACCTTCACGTTTGCCGCTGCTATCGGTCTAACCAGTGGAGATACACTGGATGCAGGTGCAGGAACGGATATCGTTGCTTTAACCGGTAATACAGCCTTTACTGCGTCAAATGATTTTGACAATGCTAAATATATCGAAACCATTACGTTGGCCAATACGAATACGGCTGTCACCATTACTACGAAGGATACCTTGGTTGCAGCGAGCGCAACGTTGACGCTAACGAATGCTGCTAACTCAGGAACACTGACATTTATTGGCAGTGCGGAAACAGATGGTCTGTTCAGTATCACTGGCGGGACAGGCAATGACAGCATCACCGGTGGTGCCGGCAATGATACGCTCGCGGGTGGTACTGGCAACGATACGCTCATAGGCGGTGCGGGCAATGATATTATTACCAGCGGCGCAGGCAATGACAGCATTACTGGAAATGCAGGTGCCGATACGATTCCTCTGGGCAGCGGTGCGAATGATAGTACCCGGCAGACAGTCATTTACAGCTCGATTTCGGATGGTGCTGCAGCCGGTGCGAGTAGTGGAGCAGACGCGATTACCCAGTTTGACGCCAATGCCAATGATGCTACGGATGATCTGATTCAGGTCTCCGGAGCATTTAAAACAGTGTTGGATGATGATAGTGATGCTATTTTGGATTATTCGGTGAGTGATGGGACTGATTTGGGAAATCAAGCTATCGCCGGTGGTTCTGATCAAGAAGCAACGATGCTGTCCGATGCAGAGATAGAAATCGCGTTGTCAGCGTTTACTACGCCGGGGTTGGCCAGTGCTCTGGCTGAATTGGGAGAGGAGATCGATTTTAACGGTATTGCAACGGGCGAAGAGCACTTGTTTATCGTCAATTTCTCAGCTACGCAAGCTGCAATGGTACTGTATACAGCCGGATCCGGTGGTGATGATACCATTGTGGCAACGGATATTCAGGTGCTGGGTATCGTAACGCATAATGACGGTACCGGTTTGGTTGCAAGTAATATGACATTCTAGTTTTAGGTTTTGGTGGTTTCAGTTATCCTCATTTATCCCATAAAAATTTATCCATCACCTAGAATATGTTTATTTCTGATCTGATTCCAGGAATAGTCATTGATAGGCTTATGGTGAGATGCTTAATAGTTTAAAATCTATCAGATGGGTATTTTTAGTCAGCATGATTCTCGGATTTAAATAGTGATGAAAGTAAAAAGGCCGGACAAGCCGGTAAGGAAAAAAATACCTGTTACGCAAGATCATCCAACGACGCATGCACCGATACTTCCCAGTACATTCACACCAGTTACTTTTAAGTTACAGAAGCTACTGGCGCAAAAGGGACTCGGTTCGCGGCGGGAAATGGAGGCATTGATTGCTGCCGGTGAAGTCAGTGTGAATGGCAAAATTGCTGTGGTAGGGGACCGTGTTGGCGCGGAAGATGTCGTGCGTATCGGCAAGCGTGTGATTCGCTTAAATCTGGAAGAAAGTTTACCTAAAGTTTTGCTTTATCATAAGCCTGAAGGGGAAATTGTCAGCCAGCATGACCCAGAAGGACGTCCTTCGGTATTCGATAAACTGCCGCATCTTCGATCTTCAAAATGGATTGCGATTGGGCGTTTGGATTTTAATACCAGTGGTTTGCTGGTTTTTACAACCGATGGTGTATTGGCCAATCGGTTAATGCATCCCCGTTTTGAAGTGGAACGTGAATATGCGGTAAGGATATTGGGAGAATTGACTGCCGAGCAGATGACGCAACTTACTACTGGTGTTGAGTTGGCTGATGGCCCGGCGGCTTTTTCGTACTTGGCCGAGCAGGGGGGGGAAGGAATCAATCATTGGTATCGTGTCATCCTGAAAGAAGGTAAGAACCGTGAGGTACGGCGGATGTTTGAAGCGATTGGGTTGACGGTAAGCCGCTTGATGCGTGTACGCTTTGGTCCGATCAATCTGCCGCCCCGGATTAAACGGGGACAGTGGCTGGAACTGGAAGAAAAAGAAATCCGGCGCTTGCTAAGCTTGGTGGCATGATCGCTGGAAAGAGATTAAAGAAAAGTTACGTGGATAGTTGATCACGCCTCAGCATAAAAATAAACTCATCGCCAGCGCTGGTTTCCAGCCAGGTGAATGGTAGTTGAGGATAAGCCTGTTCCAATGCATCGCGGTTATGGCCAATCTCAACCAGCAATATTCCTTCATCGGTTAGATGCAAGGCAGCCTGCTGCAGAATCAAGTGGGTTGCATCCAGGCCATCTATGCCGCTTGCCAGTGCGCTTTGCGGTTCATGCCGGTATTCCGGAGGTAATTGCGCCATGGATTCGGCGTTGACATATGGTGGGTTACTGATGATCAGATCGTATTGCCTTGCAGGTAAAGCTGAAAATAGATTGGATTCAATCAAATAAATTCTGTTTTCAAGACAATAATCTTGTATATTTCTGTGCGCTACTTCAAGTGCTTGAGAGGAAATGTCAACTGCGTCAATGTGAGCATTTTGAAAGCTGTTTGCCATGAGAATCGCCAGACAACCTGAACCGGTACACAGATCTAATGCAGAAGAAATATAATCCGGATCAGTGACCCAAGGTGAGAGTTGCGTTTGCAGCAGTTCGGCAATGAATGAGCGCGGTACAATGACACGCTCATCGACATAAAAACTATAATCGCCCAGCCAAGCTTCATGCGTAAGGTAAGCAGCGGGTACTCTACCAGTGGCACGGCGTTCAATCATATCCAGTACTTGCTTGCATTCACTATCAATCAGACGCGCATCCAGGAATGGTTCCAGTTGATCAAGTGGTAAATGTAAGGTTTTCAGAATAAGATACGCCGCTTCATCATAGGCGTTGGACGAGCCATGGCCAAAATACAGACCAGCTTGATTAAACTGACTGACAGCAAAGCGTAAAAGATCCCGGATAGTGCGAAGTTGAGATTGAGCCTGAACAATCATTGTTATGGGGATTTTATAATTTTAAAGTGTAAGTACTGAATTAGCGGGTTAGAAAATAGCGATCTGTGAAGAGGTGCCATTCACGAATACATGACAATGTAGCATAAAACTCCAGCGATAAAGTGCCTCTCAATAATCGCTGTACGCATTTTGGAATATTATTTTGAACGAAGTTAAGAAGATATTGAGTACTGATGACGATATGGATTTTATGCGAATTGCATTGGCACTGGCTTGTCAGGCACAAGATAATGGTGAGATACCGGTGGGTGCGGTTGTAGTACAGAATGGCGTTATTGTTGGACGCGGGTATAATTGTTCAATTACTGCCACCGATCCGACTGCACATGCTGAGGTGATGGCCATGCGTGATGCCGGCAGTAGCCTAGCAAATTATCGTTTGCTGGATTGCACGTTGTATGTCACATTGGAGCCCTGTGTCATGTGTATCGGTGCAATTTTTCATGCGCGCATTAAACGTTTGGTATATGCGGCGGCAGATCCGAAAACCGGTGCTTGTGGCAGTGTCATTAATTTACCATCAGAGACACGGCTTAATCATCATATGGAGGTAACGGCGGGAGTCATGGCACCTGAGGCTGGTTTGTTGTTAAAACAGTTTTTTGCACAAAGGCGTAAAGAGCCCGAACGGAATGATCGTGAAAATAAATATTAGTATTGCAACCCAGCAGCTTGATCTACTGGACGAGCAGAGACAAATTATTAGGCAATATTCGATTTCATCGGCAAAAAACGGTACAGGGCAGGAAAATGGCAGTTTCTGCACCCCACTGGGAAAGCATATCATTCGTGCCAAGATTGGGGCTGGACAGGCGATTAATACTGTTTTTATCAAACGGCGACCAACGGGTGAAATATATAGTCCGGAGTTGGGACAGCAATATCCTAAGCGCGATTGGATTCTCACGCGCATTTTATGGTTGTCTGGATGTGAGCGAGGTTTTAATCGTTTAGGTTCAGTCGATACCATGCGTCGTTATATTTATATTCATGGTAGTCCGGATAGTGTTGAAATGGGTAAACCAGGTTCAATTGGATGTATCCGGATGCGAAATAGAGATTTATTGGAACTGTTTGGTTTGGTCAGAGCCGGAACTCAGGTTGAGATTAATGCGTAGTGGGATTATTCTAATCAGAGTGTTTCAAGTCGATTGAGAATGAGTGGTTTTAGATAACTGGGAGAAAATCTATGAAGCTTCAAGCAAGAATTAACACACCAAAAAAATTAATTTATTTTTTGTTAACGCTGGTTTTGATTTTATCTGCACCCAACATACTTCTGGCGGATGAGATTGGTGATGTCTCAACTAAATTTAAGATGTTGGGAGCAAATGATAAAATTGTTATTGAAGCATTTGACGACCCGGAAATTGCTGGCGCAACTTGTTATTTGAGTCGAGCAAAAACTGGGGGTGTTGGCGGAATGGTTGGGGTTGCTGAGGATACTTCGGATGCTTCAATTGCTTGTCGCCAGATTGGGCCAATTTCCTTGCCGGAAAAAGTAAAGAATGGTAAAGAGGACGGTAAAGAAGTTTTTAAAAAAAGCACATCTTTGTTGTTCAAATCATTACAAGTAGTTCGGTTTTATGATGCCAAAAGAAATGTATTAGTGTATTTGTCTTATAGCGATAGAATTATTGAAGGATCCCCTAAAAACAGTATCTCAATTATTCCTATTACTCCGTGGCATTAATAAAATGATTGGAATACACATAAGGATGGAAAAATAAATTATTTTCATTGATGTATTTAGGAGTTGCTAATATTATAATGGCATGCTATTTATTATCAATTGCTTACATTGACTAACATTATCTTTTATGCAGTTATTCGCTTTCGGTATTAATCATCACACTGCGCCACTGGATGTGCGTGAGCAGGTTACTTTTCCTGAGAATACAATGGAACATGCATTGCATGATTTGGTCGGACGCAATCCGATTAAAGAAGCAGCCATTGTGTCCACCTGTAACCGTACGGAAGTGTATTGCTGTACCGACAGGCCTGAAGATGCCATGACGTGGCTGGCAGATTTTCACCATCTACAAACGCGTGAACTCGATCCTTATTTATACAAATTGCCGCGTGAGCAGGCGGTAAAGCATGCATTCCGAGTTGCTAGTGGATTGGATTCTATGGTACTGGGTGAGCCACAAATACTGGGGCAGTTAAAAAGTGCTGTGAAATCTGCTGAACATGCCGGCACGTTGGGTTTATTGCTGCATAAACTATTTCAACGTACATTTTATGTCGCCAAGGAGGTTAGAACTTCGACCGAGATTGGCACTAGTTCGGTATCGATGGCTGCTGCTGCTGCACGGTTGGCTGAGCGGATTTTTGGTGATATTGGTGAACAGCGTGTTTTGTTTATCGGTGCAGGGGAAATGATTGAATTATGCGCCAATCACTTTGCCGCACGTAATCCAAAGAAGATTACCGTTGCTAATCGTACAACAGAGCGCGCGGAAGCATTGGCCAATCGCTTTATTAATGCACAGGCTATTACACTGAGTGATTTGCCGGAGCAATTGGCGTTGCACGACATCATTGTGACTTGTACGGCGAGTCCGTTACCAATTTTGGGCAAAGGCATGGTGGAGCGTGCGATCAAGATACGTAAGCATCGACCTCTGTTTATAGTCGATTTGGCTGTGCCGCGCGATGTTGAAGCTGAAGTGGCAGAGCTGGATGATGTATTCCTCTACTATGTTGATGATTTATCTGAGATTGTAAAAGAAGGATTGGATTCACGCCAGAATGCAGTTGCTCAAGCTGAAACCATTATTGATTCCAATGTAGTGGATTTTATGCGCTGGATGTCAACACGAGAAATGGTTCCAACCATTCGTGCATTGCGTGATCAGGGTGAACGCTACCGCCGTCATGAGTTAGCTCGAGCTCAGAAACTGCTGGTGAAGGGTGAAGATCCGAAAAAAGTTATTGAATCACTGAGTAATAGTCTAACGAATAAATTCTTGCATGTGCCTTCCAGTGCCTTGAACTATGCAGCGGCTGATGAACGTGAGGAATTAGTCGAATTAATTAATCGACTATACCAATTGCATCACCCACAATGAACAAAAACATCACGGATCGACTCACTCGTTTGAGTGTGCGTTTGGAAGAATTAAACCAATTGCTAAGCAGCCAAACTGCGACAACAGATCTCGATAATTATCGCAAGCTCACACGTGAACATGCTGAGATTGTTCCCATTGTTGAACTCTATCGCGCTTATCAGCAAAGTGAGCAGGATATGCAAACCGCACGGGAAATGCATGCTGACTTGGAGATGCGTTCTTTTGCGGAAGCCGAAATACAAGCAGGCAAAGAAAAGCTGGGAAAAATTGAATCGGAAATACAAAAACAATTACTTCCAAAAGATCCTAACGATGAACGTAATATTTTCCTGGAAATACGTGCAGGAACCGGGGGAGATGAATCTGCCTTATTTGCTGGCAATTTATTTCGGATGTATTCACGTTATGCTGAAAGGCGAGGCTGGCAAGTTGAGATTATTTCGCAGAGCTTGTCTGACATCGGCGGTTATAAGGAAATCATTGCCAAAATTATTGGCCAAGGTGCCTATTCCCGGCTTAAATTTGAATCAGGCGGTCACCGTGTTCAACGGGTACCGGTGACCGAAACGCAAGGAAGGGTGCATACTTCAACTTGTACCGTAGCTGTCATGCCAGAAGCCGATGAAGTTAGTGAAGTGATACTTAATCCTGCTGAATTGCGCATTGATACTTATCGCGCCTCGGGTGCTGGTGGGCAGCATATTAATAAAACAGATTCGGCTGTACGCATTACACATCTACCTACCGGTATTGTAGTGGAGTGTCAGGATGGGCGTTCGCAACACAAAAACAAGGCACAAGCGCTCAGTGTACTGGCAGCGCGCATTCACGACAAACAAATGCGAGCACATCATGCGGAACAGGCGGCTACCAGAAAATCACTCGTGGGCACTGGCGAGCGGTCGGAGCGAATTCGTACTTACAACTTTCCTCAAGGGCGTGTGACGGACCATCGTATTAATCTAACACTCTATAAAATGGATCAGATTATGGATGGTGATGTGGATGAGCTTTGTTCAGAACTAATGGCCGAGCATCAAGCAGAACTATTAGCAGCCTCGGTACAAGATAATTAATCGCTCTTGAAATATTAAAATAATTTTATATTTCTGGTCGGAACTTTAATTAAAGATACTTATACGCAGAGTAGTACAATTCATCAGCCCGATTTGTTTGGAACAGATTTGCTAATGCAGCGTGATCCCGCTGATCTGTTGCAAAAGCTTGCATCAGCGATATCCTGGCATGACCAGAAAGCTCAGTTATTAAGTTTAGCGGAACGCAAAGTGATTATTGAGTTCCATAACACAAGCTGAGCCTGGTTCGTCTGTGTCAATTGTTGGATTTGGCGCGCTCAACTTATTATTATCAAGCACAACTGGCCAGTGATGGTGAATTGGCTTTGTTGTAGGAGATGGATGAGCAATACTTGAAAACACCCCAATATGGTTCGCGCAGTTATGCCAAGTGGTTTTTGCGTCAGGCAATCATGACGGGGCGTAAGAAGAGGCAGTGTGCTATGAATGAGGATTCTGAGTATATCAGCACAGCGCTCAAGCCCAGAACCAGTATTCCGGGCAAGCAGCAAAGGTATTCCGTATCACTCAAAAGTGCTGTTATCGACCGGCCAACCAAGTTTAGGCCGCTGACATCACATATGTACCAATGAAAAAAGGTTTTGGTTACCTGATATTGCCATCATGGTTAGTATGGAGGGCAAGGGCTGTTACCGTGATAATATTTTTCTTGAACGGCTTATGCTTATGGTGCACTCTCAAGTACGAACATTTGTATACCAGAGCATTTATTGATCTTAATGAGGTTAAGAGAGGTTTAACCATATGGTTTTATTGGTACAATCAGCGGTGTTTTCATCAAAATCTTGATAACCTACACCCGATGAAAACCAATCTACTGAGCTTGATTTACCAACTTTGCCAGAACCTCATTATCCTCAGGTTATATAGTCAAAGGGACCCACATCAGAGAATCTTAATATTATAAGTTTACTTTTGTTTATGAGATATTTATCTCAAATTGTCAACGAACCCTAGAATAAAGAAACAATTCGAAAATTATGATGAATAGCGTAAAGAAATAATCTAAATTTATTGCTAATATGACCGATGTTATTAACACATCACAATATACTATACCAAAAAAACTATGCCGATAAAGACTCAATTTAGATGGACAATGCTCGGCATCGTTATAGGGCTTATTTTTCTTTGGCTCTCATTGCGTGGCATTGACATTCATTCTATGTTGCAGAGTCTCACGACTGTCGGGCTTTTGCCGGCTATAATGGCTTTGATAGCTGGAATGTTATTCATGTGGATCAAAGCTTGGCGCTGGTCTGTTATTTTGGGGCCTGTTGCGCGTGTAGAATTACCCTTGTTGCACTCTGCGGTTTATATAGGTACTGCGGCTAACTTGATTATCGTTCACTCCGGAGAGGTACTCAGGGCTACATTGGTGGGGCGCAGATCACGTGTCGCATCGAGCGCCATTCTTGCATCGATAGGGGTTGAGCGGATTTTTGATTTTATGGTGGTAGTGGCACTGTTTGGAGTTCTTTTAATTATGGATCCGCAGCTGCCAGAGTATGTTGCTGCGGCTGGGTTTATCGCAATATTCATGGTCGTTGCAGGTCTGATAACAATTGTATCATTATTGGTACCCTCGAAAGCCCGGCGCCATTTAAGATTATTGGTTATTCGTCTTTTGCCGGAGAAGTTGTCGGAAATGATTAAGAACCAACTTAAACGCGGTCTCGTGGGTTTCTCAGTGCTAGGTAGCCTACCTATCGTGATCAAGGTTTTCTTACTATCTATTTTGCAATGGAGCTGTATTATTGGTGCAATCTGGTTATGCGCTGCTTCGGTTGGCTATACGGCGACACTTTCTATGGTGATTGCAGTGTGGGTGCTTATGGTAGTAGGACTCACTTTGCCGTCTTCTCCGGCACAATTGGGCACGACACAATTAGCTTTCACATTGGGCCTCTCACTTGCACTCAACGAGACAGAGATTCCCTTTGCAGCCTCGGTTGTCTATACATGTTGCATAAATTTACCCTATATGGTTATTGGTGCGGTATGTTGGCTAAGATCCGGTGGAGTCAATGTGCGGCCAAAAAAGATACAATAAAAGATTCTTTATTAGGGGAGGCGAATTGGCAGTGGCTATAAAATCAGTATCCAATACAAAAACAATACTTACGCTCTTTGGAACGCGGCCAGAGATAATCAAGCTGGCCCCAGTTATTTGGGCTATAGAACGGCGTCGCGACATTTGGCGAAGTGTTACTGTTTCGTCTTCTCAGCATACGGATCTGCTGCGGCCCTTTATACGCGAATTTGACATAAGTATTGATTATGATCTAGCAGTCATGACACCTGGTCAAACACCGAATGCTGTATTTGCGCGAGTGATGGAAGCAATAGAGTCACTACTTCTGGCAGAACGGCCCGATTTAGTCTTGGTTCAGGGTGATACGACAACGGCGATTGCCGGCGCATTGGCAGCTTTTTATGCGCGAATACCCGTAGCCCACGTTGAAGCGGGACTACGCACAGGTAATCGCCATAGCCCATTTCCTGAAGAAATGAATCGCCGTCTCATTACCCAATTGGCGGATCTCCATTTTGCCGCTACCTCGAATAATGTCGAGATCTTGCTTGCTGAAGGTGTACAGAAAAAGTGCATTGCACTTACTGGAAATCCCGTTGTTGACGCACTCCAACACATCCTTGCACGCTCAATAGTTTCTCCGTCACTCTCTAAACTGCTTTACAGCATTGCAGATAAGCGTCTGATTGTACTCACGACACATCGTCGAGAAAATTTCGGACAGGTTATGTCCTCGCACCTGAAAGCACTTCGGCGGTTTGTAGGGCGACATCAGGATGTCGAGCTTGTTTTTCCAGTACACCCCAATCCATCGGTACGCGCCGTGGTCGATGCAGAATTCATCGGCGCAGAGCGAATCCACTGCATTGAGCCGCTCGAATATGCTGATTTTCTGCACTTGCTCTCACGAGCATGGTTAGTAGTCTCTGATTCCGGAGGTGTTCAAGAGGAAGCACCCTCACTGGGTAAACCACTGTTAGTTTTGCGTGATACGACGGAACGACCAGAAGTGCTCGACTGTGGTGTTGGGCGGCTTGTCGGCCACTCAGGGGAACGTCTTGAAGAGATGCTTGAGGCGGCTCTCATAGACAAGTCATGGTTCAATACAGTTAGTACAACAGAAAATCCATTTGGTAAAGGCGATGCTGGAGAACAAATAGCATCGGCCATCGCGCAGTTCCTGGCTGCTGGAGAGAGTGACATATGATGGTTCAGATACAGTCTACTCAAATCAGTAAGCCATTGGCGAGCCTATCGCTGGATTTAGATAACGAGTGGGCTTACCTGAAGACCCACGAGGATCCGATCTGGGAATCCTATCCTTCATATCTCAATGTCGTGGTTCCGAGGATACTTCATGTACTTGCGCGTCGCAACCTGCGAATTACGGTATTTGTAGTTGGCCAAGATGCGGCACTCGAATACAACCACGAGGCGTTGGCGCAGATTGCAAGTGCCGGGCACGAAATAGGAAATCACTCTATGCGCCATGAACCCTGGTTGCATCTATTTTCTGAGCAGGATCTCGAGCAAGAGTTAGCGGAGGCTGAGCGACACATCCAAGCCGCGACTGGTCAAAAGCCGATAGGTTTTCGTGGACCATGCTACAGTCAATCATCAACTATGTTGCGCGTACTAGCCCGACGTGGTTACGTTTACGATGCCAGTTCATTGCCAAGTTTTATTGGTCCGATTGCACGTGCCTATTATTTTGCTACTGGGCAATTTAACTCCGAGCAACGCGAGCGTCTGAATCGTCTATTTGGTAGCTGGAAGGATGGACTTCGACCACTCAAGCCATATCGGTGGCGTTTCGATGAAGTTTCTCTGCTGGAAATGCCTGTAACGACTTTCCCAGGTTTCCGCGTTCCGATCCATTTGAGTTATGTAATGTATCTAGCCGGATTCTCCACGGTGCTGGCACAAATCTACTTCAACACAGCATTGTGGACATGCCGATTGTTTGGTGTTGAGCCATCGATATTGCTGCATCCGCTTGATTTTTTGGGGGGTGAAGACGTACCTCGGCTACGATTCTTTCCCTCTATGGGAATGACCGGAGAACAGAAGATTGCTGTGGTTGAACGATGTCTAGATAGCTTGGCAAATTTATTCAATGTGGGATCAGTTGGTGAGCATGCCGCAATTGTAGCTATTCGGAAAAATTTAATGGAAATTGAGCCGAACGGTTGATAATGATACTAGTATGTAGTTAGGAGAGAAAATGCTGGATAAAAAGATTATAGTAATGCTGCCCGCATACAATGAGGAAAAGGATCTCCCCGTGCTGTTGGGTCGTATTCAACGCGCTCTTGATGGATGGGCCGATTATCGAATTCTTGTGGTCGATGATGGGTCTAATGATCGGACTGCACAGATTGTACGCGACGCGACGACACGGATGCCAGCGGAGTTGGTGCAGCATCCCAGAAATATGGGGCTTGGTGCGGCAATGCGTACGGGCCTTAAGGTTGCGGCACAAAACAGTGATGTTGTGATCACTTTGGATGCAGACAATTCCCAAGACCCAGAGTTGATGAAGAGTATGGTGGAACGACTTGGAGCAGATTTTGACGTAGTAATTGCGTCTCGATTCCAGCCCGGTGCCCAAGAAATCGGTGTACCACCGTTTCGCATATTCCTGAGTCATTTTGCGAGCGCAGGAATGCGTACATTAGTTCGTTATCCGGGTGTGCGTGATTATACTTGCGGGTTTCGTGCCTATCGAGCCGATACACTGCGTAACTTGATTGATACTTTTGGCGATGGTTTCATACGCGAAAATGGTTTTTCCTGTATGTTCGAGCTGTTACTGAATTTGCGAACATTGCGTGCTCGCATTTCAGAAGTGCCACTCATACTTCGCTATGATCTTAAAGAAGGCGCTAGTAAGATGCGCATTCTGCGCACGATGTGGCGCTATGTAATTACCTTGACGCGTGGTTTATTACCGATCTCCTGGCGTGTAGGACATAAAGGAATTTCTAATGCCAAGAAACTCTAAAGATATGGGCATTACCAATGTGTCCAGAACTGCCGGTGTTGCATATAGCATTGCGGTGGTGGGGGGCGGAATTGGTGGTTTGGCGGCGGCTTATTGGCTTGCTAAGGCAGGCGCACGTGTAACCGTCTACGAAGCTTCTGATCAGCTTGGTGGTTTGGGTACCTTCTTCCAGTATCGGAACGTTTCTCTTGAAAGGTTTTATCATTGCATGTTGCCAAGCGATCGGCACCTACTTGGTTTGCTGCGTGAGCTTGGTCTTGAGGATCAGATTTATTGGAAAGAGACCAGTTTTGGGTTTATGCGTGATGGACAATTGTATGGTCTAAATACACCGCTCGAACTGTTGCGATTTAGTCCTCTATCTCTAGTTGATAGGATACGCGTTGGTCTCACCGGTTTGTGGGGAAGTATCTGCTCATCAAAAGGACTTGATGATGTGACCTGTGTCGAATGGTTGAGTCGATTCTCCGGGCGTCGTGCCTTTGAAACATTTTGGAAACCAATGTTGCAAGCCAAATTCGGCGATCGTTATCATGAAGTTCCTGCTCTCTGGTTTTGGACACGTTTCAACCGTGAAAAGGGTGGCGGAAAGCGTGAATGCAAGGGATACATTCGAGGTGGTTACCGACGCATCATAGAAGCTTTGGCCGAGTCAATCAAAGCACACGGTGGCACAATCAGGTTACAAGCGCCTATGGAGAAATTGGATATTACGGAAGATGGGCAACTCATGATCGGTGTGTCACAGGATATACCGAGGGAGTTTGATCGCGTTGTCGTCACAGCCCCCATTTTTTCTCTACACAAAGCAATGGCAAATAGCCGATTAGCCAATGTTGCTGAGAAAATAAATCCTGAAATTGACATGCAAGGTGTCGTAAATGCTGTGTTTATGTTACATCGTGGGTTTACAAAGCATTACTGGGTAGCCGCGATTGATGAAGAAATTCCGTTTCAGGGTATTGTGGAAAGCACAACTTTGCTTGATAAAACAGATACTGCAGGCGTGCATCTGATTTATTTGATGAACTATGTACACCGTACGGACCCGCGTTTTCACCAAAGTGATGCTGAGATTCTGAATGCATATATGGTCGGACTGAGGCGGCTTTTTCCAGAACTTCAGGATGAAGATGTGATCGACCAGTTTGTGTTTCGAGCACCTTTCGTAGAGCCACTTTACACCACGGGTTATCAACAGCGCAAACCACCTATGGTCTTACTACCAGGAAAGCTATATCTGGCTACGACCACCCAAGTCTACCCGGAAGTCACGTCTTGGAATGGCACAATCGGCTTAGTACAAAAGGTTGTTGATGAGCTGTTCAGAGAGATATAACGATCTGAGATTGAAAACAGGTAAGGCAAAAAGTGATAGAAGGGGCTGTTCTAATTCACACTAGAAATTAAAATAATTAAGCCATGAGGTCAGGAGAAGAATTGTGGCGATATGGGTAATAGGAAAGATCAATTGGTGTCGGCACCAGAGTTATTGACAATGACCTGAAGATCAGATAGGGCGTAATAACGCAGCAGTGTATCTATGCTTAATTGTGCAACTCATTTGATAGCGTGGTTATTCCATGCCTATATCGACTGCACGCAGACTTTCAATGATGAGATAGCCAGCTTATCACCTCAGCAACAATGTAGTTATGATCCTTATAGTAAACGAGGATTTCACCTACCCGATATAACCTACGTCTGTTGTTTCTTCCGCTGTATTCGACTAAATTAAATCTGCAAGAATATGTTTGGGGTGAACTGCAAGAAAAATCGATTCTTAGGCAGTATTGATTCGCTTAAAAATCATCATGGCTATGTGCTATGAAGATCATGGTAGTGTAATAAATATAATCAGATGAGATTGAGTGATCATAGTTCAGCTTCTATTGCGAATTAGGATTAAACCCATTTGTTAACAGGTTGCATTCAAATATAACGAAATATTTAGCACATTGCCTTGGAATAATCAAAATCGCCAATGCAGCCTTCTTGCCATATTTGACAAGATAGAAAGAGGTTAACTTGCTAACCTTGAAGCTTACATCAATCAGGTTTGATCAGCAGAAAAAAACTTTTTGAATCCGAATGGAAATGGATCATTCGGCCTTTATACCAAAGGAGAAGATCACTTTGAATTCCGAATCGCATTCGCGCACTACTGAGGATCTTGGTAAATTTTCAGCGCGGTGCCTACTACATACCTTTTTCGGGCTGCTTGTAGTATTTTTCATCGCATTGTTGTTTCATTTTGATCTAGCTCCGCTTGAAGAAACTCATTGGGATGCGCCGATCTACGTACAGCTCTCCAAACGTGCTGCAGAGACAAATATGCTGCCGGACTATCATCAGCACGCTCATGAAATTCAGCTTGGTCCAGGTGATGATGCGCATTGGTATTTCACCCGTATTGGTCACATCCTTTTGCTTGGTGAAGTTACCCGGCTATTCGGTACTACTGAAACTGCACTTGTAGCAATGCAGTGGTTGTATCGGATCTTCATGGCATTTGGCGTCACACTTTGTGTAGTACTTGGTTTGCGTTTGGTTACTCTATTACGATCTGAGGAACCGGATTCTATTTGGAGAGCGGGATATCTTCTTGCGGCGGTGACTTATGTTGTCTCAGATAGCTATCGGGGGCTTCAAGGTCACTTACTCAGCGAACCTCCGGCATTTGTAACCTTAGTTCTCTTCGCCGTGGTGTTACTGAGAGCTGTTGAGCGTAGATCTTTAGTGATTGGGGCTTTCGCTGGTTGTTTGTTATTCTTGCTATTTTTCATTCGGATTGATGCGGTTTTGCCGGGGATAGTTTTCTTGGCTGTATTGTTGACGGCACTAGTGGTACTGAGAAAGTTTGATACCATACCGAGCATCATCGCTGCTGGTTTGGTCTCATTAGTTTTGTACTTGGTATATGCATGGTGGTTTTCTCCCTTAGTTAATCCGCAAACCTTGGCGAATTTTTCCTCTGAAGCAAAGGAAATGTTTCCTGGAGTACCCGTCAAGAGCCTATTTGCCATTGCAATTGCTGGCGGGCTATTATGGGTAGGGGCTTGCGCGGCGGTGACGGTGTTGTGGCGCGATCCCGTAGTTCGTTTTGCAACGATATGGCTTGGATTAGCGTTGCTCCCCATGGTGATTGATAGCCTGAATGGACGTTCAGTTCAAGCACGTATGGCTTTTTTTATTGTACTGCCGCTTTTGGTTCTTGCTGGCGAGGGCTGGGGTTGGATTCTGCGGAGCTTTATAAAGCAAGAAAATTTTTTTCCTTTGGCAATAGCTTTGGGTTTTGTGGCGATACTGGCGTTTACTCCTTACTCACTAATAATGCAAGAATCGCGCAACTTGGCAATTAATCATCTACCACTTGAAATTCAGAAATATCTATTTATTTCATTGTCGAAAAATGATGCTATCAAACCTGCTCCGCAATATCAAGATTCAAGGCTAGGTTTGCTTGTTCGTCCGATGTATGAACGTTGGACTTTGGAATATTCAAAAGTGCAAGAAATAGGAGATTATTTGTATGTTCCTGAGCGACCTGCTTATTTGCTATGGCCAGGAGATAAATTAGCGGATCAGCATTCACTTCAGGGTTATATAGGATTACTTCGGTATTTTGGTAAAAAATATTCAGAAAATGCTGATATTTTATTGAAAAAGCTGCCAAATAAAATTGTTGCTGAACCTTGCACTGCGAGAACTCCAAGTGAATTGGAGCCTGTGATATTTTGTTCGACCTTCGTTTCTTCGGATTGGGAAGTTTTGCGGAGGAACAAAATTCCTCTGTATATTCTTGGTGTTGATGGGTTTCCCATGCCAGATATGTCTGAGTTAGAACTTAGAGTTTTATTGTCAACGCCGCCATTTGTACTCTACGGGATTGCTGAGTAGTGAGTGGTGACTTAATTGTCTAGAAATATCTGCTGAAAATAAGATAAATCAATAAAGAAGTAAATTTCCTTGTTTTGTAAGGTATAACTCTTGGTGAGTTTGTTAGACTTAGCAAAAGTAACAACTCAGCTATTTACAATAGTTACGGTAATTTTCTGCCACATGACCGTTTATACAAAATTTCTTACAGCCATGCGTAAATAAATTGTGGCCGTAAAACAGCACCCATTAAAATACGTATAAGCTTTAACAGATTCAATATATTAAAAATCGGCACACACAATAAACACAACAACGGTTGAGTTTATTGATGTATGCCGAATAAATATATTCTAATCTTCATCTTTATCAATCGACTTCCCATGCTGTGTTGCGTGATTGGCATGGGGTTGTCGTCGCAAGATTATTCAGTTGATCTAGACATGCGCTCCTTGAAAGGTATGTACAGTCTTCGGATCGAGATGGTTAATAGTAGCCATGATCTGCTGTGGATCGGATAAAGTTGGTGCCATACTCCAGCGATTAAGCGCATCGTTGCCAATACGTACCATGCCAGTGTGATTTTCTTTCACTTTGTCAAGGGCAACTTCGCGATCAAAGAAACCGAGCCGGAAACGAACTAATTCAATATCTTCCGGTGTACCGGTCAGAAACTTCCAACCAGATTTTATACCGTAGCGCTCGGTGTATTGCTTAAGTCCTCTGGGGGTGTCCAGTTCAGGCTGCAAGGTAATTGAGTACATAAAGACATCGCGTCCCACGCGTTCACCCAGCATTTCTTGTACCTGCACCAAATTGGCTGTTGCTTTCGGACAGATGCCAGCGCATTGGGCGTACATCATATTAATGGCGACAACTTTATCGCGAATCAAGTCATCGTAGAACTTGACGGCTTCTCCTTCATGTGTATAGAGCGTTACGTTTGGAAACGGGGTGACGCTCATATCTCTATCGTCCCAGTCGGTAGTATCCTGCATCTTGTTGTTCAGTCCTTGCCACGCAGCATTCAGACCGATCAAACCCAGTGCGGCTGCACCCATACCTACTAATATTTCTCTACGCGTATTCATAATAGTCTCCTTTTTGTCTGTTCATGTTAGTCTTCCGCTCACTCCACAATGTCCCAACGTACCATCATGGCGTGGTCTTCATGATTCATATTGTGGCAGTGCATCATATACTTTCCAGGAAAATCCCGGAAGCGCATAAACAACCTTACAGTTTCATTCGGCCCCAGCGCGTAGACATCCTTACGCCCTTTTTCGTGCGCGGGCACAGGTACTTCAATGCCATTTTTAAATCTTTTTAGGATATGACCTTCTTCGAAGTGGATATGAACGGGATGACTCCAGCCACCGGATGGATTATGGAGTTCCCATATTTCCATGCCACCTGTAGTTATTTGAGCGCCGGCAGAGTTGACATTGACAAACTGATCATTGATCGACCACATGCCATTTTTGCGCGCAAATATCCAAGTCCTAACAGGAGCTGCAGCGATTTCGGCCGGAGTAGGTCTGCGTATCGGACGTAAAATGCTTGGTACTCGGCTGACATCCGGTTCACTGGGTTCATGGTCGACAATAAACTTGAGCACACGTATGCCGGGAGCTTTGACACCGTCAGGGCCACGTGTATTCTTTTGCACTAGTCGGTTAACGAGATAAAGTTCGGTTCCCTGATCGTACTTGGAGAAATCCACAACGATGTCGCCACGCTCAGCCACCCCCAAGTGAACTTTGAATTGATTTAACAACGGTTTGGGTAAAAGATTGCCGTCATTTGAAATATAGGTGAAATTTTGCACTTTATCTGCTTCATTAACCAAATGAAACTGATACCAGCGATCTGGTCCCGCATTCAGCAGGCGAAAGCGATACTTACGGCGGGCGACTCTCAGCACGGGTTCTATCTTGCCATTAACCGTGATTTTATCGCCGAACGTACCTTCCGGGCTAAGCTGATCAAAGATATGGATACCATTTGCGTCGAAGCGCTTGTCCTGGAACGCTAACGGATAATCGTAGCGACCACTTGGCAATCTCAAAGCGGCCGAATTGGGGTCATGTTCGTCGCCCGAATCGAGGGCGTCATATATTAGGTAAAATCCTGCCAAGCCGCGGCTTGCATTGGGTGCAGTAAAATCCAAACAATGGTCGTGATACCACAGTGTACCCAGTGCTTCACGCTTATCGCCTCCGACAGGATTATTGGGGCCTTTGGGAAACTCATCAAGGCCGGCATAGATATTAGGGTAGAACTGATCTTTGAACTTGCCTGGCCCGCCGAGTGTTGGTCCGGATTTTGTCTGACTGAAATAATCGCCAGGGAAACCATCGCTCTCTGAAGGAGTATGCAGGTTATGCAGATGCATACTGATCTCCGGCGTTCCGAAACCCACATGGTTTTCAGGTAATTCGTTATATAAACGAACGATGATCGGGCGTCCATACCGTGCATGGAATGTAGGGTTAGGATAAATATCCCCATTTTCGAACTTACTTATATAGCTCCAGACAAGTTGAGGAGGATAGTCTGGGTGGAATACATGATCTGTAACCTCTTTGACTCTTAATTCATACGTATCCGCCTGATCGTATTGAAGTTGCGGATTGCCAAAGAAATCCGCCCAACGTTGGTGTTTGGCGCGCCCACACTCATCATATGCAGTATTCGCATCTCCTTGCGGTATCCGATAAGGATCCGTAAGAAGATCTGTTTGTGCCACCGGCTCAACCGCCTCAGGTAATTCTTCCAGCCAAGGCGTAGTTGGCGGACTAGGCGGCAACGATGGGACCACTTGCGCTTCGCTTTTGGGCGAGGTTAAGATTATCGGTGCTGCCAGAATTGTGGCACCCGTTGTTTTAAAAAAAGAACGTCTTGATTCGCTGGATGGAGAGTCGGAAAGGCTATCTTGCGAGGAACCAAGTGCGCTGTCTTGCGTAGAATCATCTTCTGTATGTTTCATGAAATCCTCCTTCTATAAAAATCATCTGGCCATCTATTTGTGCCTACATGATCCGATCACTTGATTGTTATTATTTCTTCTCGTTGGTTTTGCTAAATTCAATAACCAATAATTACAATTGATATGCTAGGGCTGTAAGTCTGCTAAGTAAATTAGCAAAATACTTGTTTTTATCTAAGCATTTGCTTAGTGATGTATTGATTTTGATTCGCATTAATATTGGCACGTTGAAGCGGGGGAAAGAATCGTAATTCTTATTGAAGGATGTTATTTTTGTAATCCCAGAATGGGATTTTCTCTGGAAAGGCATTGATGAAGTTTTTCGATAGAACGAAGTTAACGGGAAAGTGCTTTGTTTTGTTAAGAAGTTTTCGAATAATTGTCATTTAGAGCACAGCGAAAAATCTATATTGTTGATTTCTTAAAATTCCTCATCGTGTTCGGAATGACAAATGCGAATAATTCAGATGTTTCTTAACTATAAAGCAGTGATTAGTTGTGTGTAGTGCTGTAAAGAGACTTGAAATTTTTTAAGTCAGGTAATTTATGGTGCCGCTGTTTCGATGATTTCAATCCCGTTTAAGCGAGTAAGTCTTTTGTTCCATTAGCTCAGTGGATATATCAAGTATTTGAATAATAGTTATTTTTGTGAATAACTTTTAAGCTGTTCTCGTCAACGAAGCTGAAAATAACCTAGCTAATTTGTAAAGTTTATCTAAGTAATTGCTTAGATAAAAACAGGCATTCTGCTAATTTATTTACCCGATTAATATCCTTAGTATACGAAGCGGCAATGAATGTGGTTCGAATGGAATTTTGAATAAACCAGCAG
>Ga0136611_10000276_pt1 | contig 32742 bp, 24 predicted proteins | sample AntDrymUQ2232306_2_FD_106645 | JGI IMG/M metagenome (GOLD analysis project Ga0136611, IMG submission 106645) | Polar desert sand microbial communities from Dry Valleys, Antarctica - metaG UQ223 (23.06) | ecosystem: Environmental > Terrestrial > Soil > Desert | place: Antarctica: Dry Valley...
ACAGACGTTCGGCCAAACACGCTGGAATGAGCTTCGGATCGGGATGCTCGTCGCGGGCGAATGCCTGATGGATGACGTGAGCGTCGTCCTCAATCCGGACGGAGCACGGCAGCAGTTGATCCAAGGCGGCGACTTCGAATCGCTCACCACGAAATGGCGGATGCTTGGGAATCACGGCACGAGCGCGATCGAAGTCGATCCGGCGAACGCGGGAAATCACGTGCTGCACGTGCGTGCGAGCGGGCAGTTCGGTTACAACCACAACCACATCGAGAGCACCTTTGTCGGCAACACCCCGCTGGTCGACGGGCAGCTTTACGAAGTCAGTTTTCGGGCGCGCTATCTCTCGGGAAGCAATCAGCTCAATACCCGCGGTTACTATTCCCGCCTCGCACGCACGACCGAGCTCGCGCTCCCCACGCGCATCGGCACGCCGGGCGCACAGAATTCACGGTTCGCCGCGAACCTCGGCCCAACCATGCGGAATCTTGCGCACGCACCGGTGGTGTCGTCTCCGGGGCAGCCAGTGACGATCAGCGTCGAGGCGAATGATCCGGATAATGTCGCGAGCGCGACCCTGCGCTATGCGCTGAATGGGAGCCCGAGCTTCGCGTCCGTGCAGATGGTCGCCGCGGGAGGTCGCTATACGGCTAGTGTTCCCGGGCAGAACGCCGGGACGATCGTGCAGTTTTATGTCGAGGCGCTGGACGGAACTGGTGCCCTTGCGCAGCTGCCGGCGGCAGGGCCGAACTCCCGAGCACTCTACATCGTGAACGACGGACGCGGCACGACTCTTCCGGCGCATGAATTGCGCGTCGTGATGTTGCCCGCGGATAGCGCAAGGCTGCTCAATACCTTCAATCGCCTGAGTGATGGACGCATCCCCGGCACGGCAATTTACCGTCGCGCAGAAGTGTTCTACGACGCCGGGATTCGCCTTCAAGGCACGGCGGCGGGCCGGATTCGAGACGGCGAGGGAAACGTGGGTTACGATGTCGCCTTTCCCGCGGATCACCTTTTTCGCGGTGTGTATGACAGCGTGAATATCGACCGCTCGGGCCGCGCTCCGGTCGGCGGCGGGCAGGACGAGATCTACGTGAAACATATGTTCAACCGGGCTGGCGTGCCCTGCACTTCCGACGACCTTTGTTATTTTATCGACCCGACCGGGATCCACACCAGCACCGCGATCCTGGCATTGGGCGCCTATGAGCAGTTGTGGGTCAATGCGCAGTTCGGTGGCGACGGCACCGTCTTCAACTTCGACGGCACCTACGAGCCGGATACGACGAGCGTCTTCAACGATCCCGAGAGCCTGAAAAACCCGGTGCCGCTCGCGCCACAGCTTCAGACCGACTTCACCAATCTCGGCGACGATAAAGAGCAATACCGGGCGCCGCTGGAACCGCGCGCCGGCCGGCGGAATGACGATTTCAGGGGGCTGATCGCCTTTGCCAAGACGATGGCTCTCCCGGACGCGCAGCTCGCGGCGGAAATCCCCGCGCATATGGATGTGGACGAGTGGATGCGGTGTGCGGCGCTCTATTCCCTCTGCGCTATCGGGGACACCTACATGACGGGAGGGTTTGCGCATAATCTCCGCATTCATGTTCCGAGCGATGGGCGGAATGTTCGCGCGCTGCCTTGGGACATGGACTTCATTTTCTCCGTTGCGCCCGGCGCCCCAGCGATCCTGGCGGGGGGAAATCTGCGCCGCGTGATCGAGATCCCGGCGAACAAGCGGCTCTATTACGGCCACCTGCACGACCTCTGTCAGCAGGTTTTTACGAGCAGCTACATGTTGCCGTGGCTCGCGCATTACGAATCCGTCGTGGGGCAAAGCATGACTGGGCGGGCGAGCTACATCGATGCCCGCCGGAACGCGGTGCTTGCGCAGTTGCCCGGGCAAACGCCCTTCGCGATCAGCACCAATGGCGGCGCGCCTTTTAGCGTGAATAGCTCGACTGCAACGCTCGAGGGCACGGGCTGGGTGAACATCCGGGAGTTTCGACGAGCCGACACTGGCGCGGCGCTCCCGGCCGTATGGCTGACACTCACGACATGGCGTTTGACCGTCGCGCTGAACTACGGCGAGAACCCGATCGCGCTGCAGGCTTACGATTTCCAGGGACAGCTCATCGATACGAAGAGCATCACCATCACGAGCACGCTCCAGGTGCCGAAAGCGCAGGACTTCCTGCGCATCACCGAGCTGAACTACCACCCCGCCGCACCCACCGGCGCGGAGCTGAACGTGAGCACCGACAAGGATGATTTCGAGTTCATCGAGCTTCGCAATTTTGCGCCCGCGACGCTCGACATCAGCGGCTGCCAGTTCACCGTCGGGCTGGACTTTACCTTCCCGGCAAACACCACGCTCGCCATCGGCGAGAGCATCCTCGTGGTGCGCAACACCGCCGCGCTCCAAGCGCGCTACGGCGGCGCCTTGCGCATCGCGGGCGCGTATGGTCCGAACGATGCGCTGAGCAACAACGGCGAAACGATCACCCTGCGCGATGCGACTGGCGCGGAGATCGAGTCCTTCACCTACAGCGACCAGCCGCCGTGGCCGGCGGGTGCCGACGGCCTTGGCGCCAGCCTGATCGCGATCGCGCCGCACCTGCGGCTCGATCGGAACCTGGCCTCGAGCTGGCGCGCGAGCTCGACCGCAGGTGGCAATCCCGGCGCGAGCGACGCCAGCACCTTTACCGGCGCGCCGGACGCGGATGGTGATTTCGATGGGCTCAGCGCGTTTCTGGAATACGCGATCGGCACCAGCGAAAGCTCCTCTGCGAGCGGCGCGGGCTCGTGGAGCCTCGCGCCTTCGGGAGCGGATTTGCTCTTCACCTTTACCCGCCGCCTCACCGCCGACGACGTTGTTTACGAGCTGGAAAACTCCAGCGATCTCGCGGCGTGGACACCTGCGGCGTCCGCGCTCGTGAGCAGCACGCAGGATGGCGCGGTGCTGCACGAGACGCATCGCCTCAGTCCGCCCGTGCCGGCTCAGGGCCGCTTCTTCGTCCGCCTGAAGGTCACCGCGCGGTGACAAGGAGCGGCGGCTTTGTTCGCTGCACAGCGGGACGTGCGTCCTTCTCAAACAAATCGCACCTAATTTTGTTGACGCGAATCGACGAAACTGGCACCTCGTCCGCGCATCGATGATCGATGCACTTCAACTCCAATCCCTAAAATATGATCACTACTCCCCGGCTGCCACAAATCGTGTGCACCGCTGCCCTCCTCGGACTCGGCAGCGTTGCGCAAGCGCAGGTTAACATCGCCACTGGCGCTCCCGTCGTCGCGGGAAGTGTGGCGGCTGATTATCCCAACGGGGGAATTAACACTGGCGGAATTTTTAGCACGGCCAATGTGACAGACGGCCAGAACGCCTCTCCGGACAATGACACCGGCGGCATCACGGAGCCGAGTCAGGACGGATCTTTCTGGCTGGGCCCGGATGGCAGTCAAACCGCGTTCTTCGTGATCGATCTCGGCACAGCACAAGGCATTGGATCCTTCCAACTCTTTAATACCCGTAACGGCGCTTTCAACGATCGGGGCACAGGGCTTTTCGAGATTCGTGCTTCTAACGATTTGAACGATTTGAACGCGCCCACCAGCACCGCCACGCTGCTCGCGTCGGGCTCGCTCACGGAGCAGACCTACGTCGGCGGGAGCCCCGCTGCCACCCCGATCGTGCCAGATACTTTTTCCTCCTCTAGCGCGACGCCCTTCCAATTCGTCCGTTTCGACGCCCTCAGTATTGGCGCCGCTGCGGACAAGGGTTTTCCTGATGCTGGCGTTGGCCTGAACGAGATTCGCGTCATCGCGGTGCCTGAGCCCGGCAGCGCCGGTCTGCTTTGCGTTGGAGCCCTCGGCCTCCTCGCCCGCCGTCGCCGCGCCTAATCAGTTTCCGGCGCGCTCCGCGCGAACCGTCTCAAGCCGCTCAGTCGCAAGACTGGGCGGCTTTTTGCTTTTCGCAATTCCTCCGCTTCCGCGTGCGCGCGCTGGCTTTGCGCGGGCACAGCCCCGTTGCGCGCGCTCCCGCAGCCTTCGCTTTCCTTGCACGTGACGGGGTTTGCAGCATCGTGCGGCTCTCTTCGGCACTCCGTTTCGTGATCTTCCCTTTTACTGCACCACCAGTCTTCCGATCGGTCCTCGGCCTTGCGTGCCTGGCGCTCCCCATGGCGGCTCGAAGCGAAACCCTCGATCTTTCAAAGCTGCCGCCGCCCGCCGTCGGCGCAGTCGATTTTGCCAGAGACATCCAGCCGCTTTTCGAGCGCGCCTGCGTGAAATGCCACGGACCCGAAAAGCAGAAGTCCGGATTTCGCCTGGATCAAAAAGCGGACGCGCTCAAGGGCGGCGACAATTACGCCCCGGCGATCATCCCGCAGAAGAGCGCCGACAGCCCGCTGATCCATTTGGTCGCCGGGCTCGAGCCGGAGATGAAAATGCCGCCGAAAGGCGAGCCGCTCACCGCGGCGGAAATCGGCCTGCTTCGCGCGTGGATTGATCGCGGCGCCACATGGCCGGGCGATGCCTCGAGCGTGCAGAAGGCGGCCCATTGGTCCTTCCGACCCGTCACGCGGCCGGCGATCCCCGACGGTGCGAATGCGATCGATCATTTGATCGCGCGCCTTCTCGGCGAGAAAGGGCTCGCGCCATCCGCGCCGGCAGATCGGCGGACACTGATCCGGCGCGTCTCTTTCGACGTCACGGGCCTGCCGCCGGCGCCGGAAGAAGTGGCGGCCTTCGTCACCGATGAGCGCGCCGACGCTTATGAAAAGCTCGTCGAGCAACTCCTCGGCTCGCCGCAATACGGGGAACGGTGGTCGCGGCATTGGCTGGATGTCGTTCGCTTCGCAGAAACGAATGGTTTCGAAACCAACACCCCCCGCCGGAACGCGTGGCCATACCGTGATTACGTCATCCGCGCATTCAACGACGACAAGCCTTTCGACCGCTTCATTCTTGAACAACTCGCGGGGGATGCGCTCGGCGAGGACGCGGCAACTGGCTTCATTGTCGGCGGCGCGTGGGACGAGGTGAAGAGCCCTGATCCAGGACTTACCGCCAATCAGCGCGCGGACGAATTGCACGACATGGTGAGCACCGCTACCAGCGCGTTCCTCGGGCTGACGGTGGGCTGCGCACGCTGCCACAATCATAAGTTCGACCCGATTCCGCAGGTCGATTACTACGCGATCAAGGCCTGCTTCGCCGGCGTCCAGCACGGCGAGCGGAAGTTGCAGGTGCCAAAGGCGTCGGATGGCGACCGCGAGGTCGCACAGCGCCGGGAGCAGCTTGCAAGCGTTGAGCGCCAGCTCAGCGCTTTCGAGCCGCTCGCGGAGGTCAGCGCAGCGCCGGAGCGGGCGCGGCTGCGTCCGGCAGTTGATCCCCGGAAGAACACCGAGCGTTTTGCGCCAGTCGCGGCGAAGCGGCTGCGCTTTACGGTCACGCAAACAATGGATGCCGAACCGTGCATCGACGAACTCGAAGTTTTCACGGCCGAAGAGAACTCGCGCAACGTGGCGCTCGCCAGCGAAGGCACGAAGTCGAAAGCGTCGAGTGTTTTCCCGAACTCCGAACTGCACCGGCTCGAGCATCTGAACGACGGTCGATACGGCAACGGTCGAAGCTGGATCTCCAATGAACGCGGCAAGGGATCCGTGGAACTGGAATTCCCGCAAACCACGACGATCGCACGGGTGGTTTGGGGGCGTGATCGTGAGGTGAAATTCACTGACCGGCTCGCGACGCAGTATCGGATCGAGGTGGCAACTACGGCAGACGATTGGAAGCTGGTGGCGTCGTCAGTGGACCGGGAGCGATACGTTCCGGGGAAGAAAAGCGGCGTGTTCGCGGCACCCGCTTCGCTGACGGCTGAAGAACGGGTCCGCTTCAACGCGCTCCTTAAGCAGCGGAACGAGCACCTCGAGCATATCGCCCGCCTCGCGAACGCGCCTGCCGTTTACGCGGGCACTTTCGCGAAACCCGAGCCCATCTTCCGGCTTCATCGCGGCGACCCCATGCAACCGCGCGATGAGATCGCACCGGGCGCGCTTTCGACTCTCCCGATCAAGTTCAATCTCGCAGATGCGTCGTCCCCAAGCGCGCGCCGGCTCGCGCTGGCGCAGTGGATCGCGTCTCCGGAAAACCCGCTAACGGCTCGGGTGATCGCAAACCGTGTTTGGCAGTATCACTTCGGGGAAGGGCTGGTTAGCACGTCGAGTGACTTCGGCGCGAATGGCGCCCGGCCTTCCCATCCTGAGCTGCTCGACTGGCTCAGCTCGGAGCTGGTGGCGCATGGATGGAGCCTCAAACATTTGCACCGGCTGATCCTGAACTCTGCGACTTATCAGCAGTCCGCTGCGCCCCGCCTGGACGCGCTTGCGGCGGATGCGAGCACGCGGTTGCTCTGGCGTTTCCCGCCTCGCCGCCTTGAGGCCGAGCCGATCCGCGACACGATCCTGCGCGTCAGCGGCAAACTTGATCTCACCTCCGGCGGCCCGGGATACAGCACTTTCAAGAAGAACGACAACTATGTCCGCGTCTACGATCCGCTGGACGATTTCGGGCCTGAGCAATGGCGCCGCATGATTTACATGACGAAGGTTCGGATGCAGCAGGACGCAACTTTTGGGGTGTTCGATTGCCCGGACGGAGGCCAGATCGCCCCGCGCCGCACCCAGAGCACCACGCCGCTCCAGGCGCTGAATCTCTTCAACAGCCGCTTCCTGATGCAACAAGCGGAGTTCTTCGCTGAGCGTCTGACGCGCGAAGCGGGGACCGACGCACCTGCGCAGGTGCAACGCGCCTTTCAGCTCGCGTTTGGCCGTGCCGCGGCGCCTGAGGAAATCGAGGCGGCGCGGAAGCTGATCGGAGAACATGGCCTGCCGCTGTTCTGCCGGGCGCTCTTCAACGCCAACGAGTTCGTTTATGTTTTCTGAGCCGCGCCTCATTATGGGTCATCCTGAGCGGAGGCGCATCAGCGCCGGAGTCGAAGGACCCGGCGCCAGCAAGCTGACGCGCTCTGCAGCCAGCGGCTCTTTGTTCTGGAAGCAGCTCCGTTTTCACCCGCAGGCGCGGTTTTGCTGCCGCCGGGTCCTTCGACTTCGCGGCTCGCCGCTCCGCTCAGGATGACATCATGAATGATCCACTTCTTTCACATGCCGGCCGGCACCTGATGGCGCGGCGCCACTTTCTGCGACTCGGCGGCACCGGCCTCGGCGGGATCGCGCTCGCGAGTTTGCTCCATGAACAGCGCGCTCTCGGCGCTCACGAGGCAATTGCGCCGGTATATTCTCCCGAGCGCCCTCATGCGCCGCGTCCCTCTCATTTCACGCCCAAGGCGAAAAACGTCCTGTTGATTTTTTGCTCGGGCGCCTTAAGCCACGTCGACTCCTGGGACTACAAGCCGGAGCTGTTCAAGCGCCACGGGCAACCCCTGCCGGGAGGCGGCGACCTGATCACCTTCCAAGGCGCCCAAGGCGCGCTCACCGCACCGATGTGGGAGTTCAAACCCCGCGGCCAAACCGGCAAGATGATCTCCGATCTGCTTCCGCGGCTCGCGGAGCACGCGGACGACCTTTGCTTCATCCACTCGATGACTGCCAAGTCGAACACGCACGGTCCCGCGGAGAACCAGATGAGCACGGGCTTCACACTGGAGGGATATCCGAGTCTCGGGGCGTGGACGAGTTACGCGCTGGGGACGGAGAACCAGGATTTGCCAGCATTCGTCGCGATCCCGGATCCGCGCGGGGTCCCGCAGGTCGGGCCGAATCATTGGAACTCCGCTTTCCTGCCGCCGGTCTTTCAGGGCACGCCGTTCAATGCGGATAAGCCGATCCCGAATCTCGCGACGCCAGCATCCATCTCCGCAGCCGGCGAACGTGGCACGCGCGATTTTCTCCGATTGCTCAACGATCGTCATCTCGCCGCCCATCCCGGCGACGCCGAGCTGAGCGCGCGGATCGCCAGCTATGAGCTCGCGGCAAAGATGCAGCTGAGCGCTGCCGAGGTGGCGGATTTCTCAGGCGAAAGCCCGGCAATCCGCGCGCTCTACGGTGTGGATGACGCAAATGCGCTGAAAGGCCGCTTCGCGAAGAATTGCCTCCTTGCCCGGCGGCTGGTCGAGCGCGGCGTGCGTTTCGTTCAGCTGTTCAACGGGTCGTATGCCATGGGCGAAGGGGTGGGAAATTGGGACGGGCACAAGACGATCAAAGAGCAATATGGGGTGCATGCGCCGATCCTCGATCAACCGTGCGCGGCATTGCTGACGGATCTTCGTTCACGAGGCCTTCTCGAAAACACGCTGGTCGCCTTTGTCACGGAATTCGGCCGAATGCCCACCTTTCAGAAGGGCGCTAATGGCCGCGATCACAACCCCGCTGGATTCACGGTATGGCTCACCGGCGCGGGCGTGAAGCGCGGCTTCAGCTTCGGCGCGACGGACGATTTCGGGCACAAAGCGGTGGAAGATCCGACGTCGATTTACGACTTACACGCGACGATCCTGCACCTGCTCGGGCTCGATCACGAACGCCTCAGCTTTTATCACAACGGGATCGAGCGGCGCCTCACCGATGTGCACGGCGAAGTGATTCGCCCGATCCTCGCGTAGCGGCTCGCGCCCTTACTTGCTGGACTGCAGAAGGGACGGCAACGCCGCTTTGTAAGCGTCCTTGGCCTCTGCGGCTGCAGTGAGCAGCGTCTCGGCTTCCGTCCGTTTCCCAATCGAGAGTGCATAGACGCCAAGGTTCCACTGGCGGTCAGCGAAGGCCGCAGCATCGCCTCCCGGTTTGAGGAGCGCACGCCCGACGTTGTATAGGCTCTCCGGGGCGACATCCGCCCATGGGATCGGGAGCAAGCCGTAGGGCGTGATGATTTCGACACGCGCCTCCGTCGCGCGAACTGTTCCGGCAGGGACAGGTGCGGCGCTCCGCCGCGCGACCGGCGTGGTGCAGTTTGCCGCTGGCAGGTCCGTGATTAAGCCGGTGCGGAATTTCACCAACGCGTCCATTTTCAGGGTGAGCATCTCCTGCTCGGCTTTGCCTTTCGCCGAGATGAGCCGGGAAGCGGCGGCCGCGGCGCGCGCTTCGCCGAATTTGTAGTCTCGTGTGAGTGTCGCAATTTTCGCGCGCAGTTCTGCCAAAGTGGGAGCATCGGCGGCTTCTTCCTCGGCCTGCTTTTTCGTTTCGTGCTCCTCGGCTTCGCGCAGCCCGGTATCCAGCGACTTGATGGCATCGTCGAAAATACCTGCGAGCTTTCCCGAAAGCTTCAGCCCCTCTCGCCCGATTCGCAGGGAAGCGAGTGACGTCCGTCGCGCCTCGACCGTGTCGGCAGGCTTCAGAGCCTCCGTATTCTCGCGATAAACACTAAAGTCGCTGATGTAAGGAGCCGCGAGATCTTTGTATTCCGCAGCCCACGCGTGAGGTCCCTGCGGCGTTGAAGACTGATATTGCCGGAAGAGAGCGACCGCTTCCTCGAAGTGGCCCATCTCCCAATCCTTCAAAGCCAGCAAGAGCAACCCGATCGCTTCGGAGTTCGTCTTTTCATAATCCTTGGCAGCAGCGGGGGCGACGACTCTTGAGCTGGTCATCTCGCGCGAGAGTTCGATGAAAAACTTCGAGAGCTCGCGCTCGCCCGGGAGTTGAGAGACCGGCCCCCGCTTTTCGATCTCGCTGAAAACCGCACGCGCGTCCTGCTCGCGACCGTCGAGCAGCATGGCGAGCCCTTCATGCAGCGAGATCCAATTCAACAGCGGCTGCGGCACGTCGGGCTTTTCCGCCAGTTCGCGGAAGGCAACTGCAGCGGGACGATACTCCCCCTTGATCAGCCGCTGGCGCGCGGCGTTGTAAGCCGGTAGAAACGAAGTTTGGGCTTTGCGCGTGTCTTCCACGCGGGTGTCAGGTTTCCGCTCTTCACCGAAAATCCGGTCGCGCATCGTAAAAAGGATCACCCCGCCAAGGACCACAACCGCCACCATCCCGAAGGTGATCCAACTCAACGCGCGGTGTGTCTCCTCGCTTTCCAACTGCACTCGGGCTCGCCGTTGCGGCCCCCGCGCCACCGCAGCGACCAACTCGCTCCGCGCATACTGCAAGTGCTCGACCAACTCCTCGTAGCTCGAGTAACGATCGTCCGGATCTTTGCTCAGCGTTTTGTTGATCACAAACGCGGTGGCGGTCGAGACCTCGGGCGCAAATGCCTGAAGGCTGACCGCTTGCGACTTGAGATGCTTGAGCGCGACCATCGAAGCGGTTTCCGCCTCAAACGGCGGACGCCCTGCGAGCGCGTGGAAAAGGGTTCCGCCCAGCGAATAGATGTCGCTGCGGAAGTCCTCGGGCGAATTGTCCAGCTTCTCCGGTGCGACGTAGTAGGGAGTTCCCCAAACTTCGCCACCCACTTTGCCCGCGTGCTCCTGCAGGACGGCAAGCCCGAAGTCGACGATCTTCGCGGTGTGCGCATCGGCAAAGAGGATGTTACCCGGCTTCACATCGCGATGAATCAACCCGCGCTGGTAGGCCGCATTCAGCCCTTGCGCGATCTGGATCCCGACCTCGAGAACCTGCAGCTCACCTACCTTGCCCTGCAGGGTCATCAAGTCGTCGAGCGACCCTTTATCCACCAGCTCCATGGCGATGTAGATCAAACCGTGGTCGTTTCCGGCGGAGTAGACTTTGACCACGTTCGGGTGATTGATCGACGCGGTGATCGACGCCTCGTTCTCGAACTGCGCGACGAACTCGGCATCCTCGCTGAACTCTTTGCGCAGGAGCTTCAGCGCAACGGACCGGTTCAGGTTTGTATCGAGCGCGCGATAAACTGAGCCCATCCCGCCCGCGCCAAGCACTTCCTGCAGCTCGAAGTGATCGAACGTGCGGCGGACGCGCATGCCGACTCCGCAGGAGGGGCAGTGCAGCAAAGCGAGCGGCTCCGCATCCGAGACGTCGATCAAGGCGCCGCACGCCGCGCAAGTTTCAACTAGGGGCTCGCTGAGTTCCGCCATCTGCCCACGAAGGCTACACGACCCGGCAGCGCGAGCAATCGCAGAAGCCCGTCGGCAGCGCTCCCTCAGCGGGCAAGATGCGCGAGCACTTCGATCTCGGCCGTCTGCGGGAACATGTCGATCGGGGTCACGGTGTGCAATCGGTAGGTCTTGGTGAGGAGGGCGAGGTCACGCGCGAGGGTCGCGGGATTGCAGGAAACGTAGAGAATTTCCGCAGGCGCTGCCGCGATCAGGAGGTCTGCGATCCGCGCTGAAATCCCGGTGGAAGGCGGATCGAGAATCACCGTCGTGCGCTCGGCATCGTGCGTCATCAGGATTTCGCCCAGATGCACAGACACCTCCCCTGCGATGTAACGTTCGTGCGGCGCTGCGTCGCGGGAGGCGCTTTCTACCGCGAGGACATTCTCCTCGAGTCCGATCACTTGCTCGAAGAGATCGCGCAAAGCGCGTGCGAACAACCCTGCGCCGCAATAGGCATCCACAAGAAGCTGTTGTCCTCGTCGGACCGTGCGTCCAGCGAGCGCGACGAGCTCACGCGTCGCTCCTGGATTGGTCTGCTGAAAGTAAGGGCCGCCGCCGGGCGCGCGCAGCGAGTAGTCACCATCGGGTTGCGAGCTGCGCCGAAGATTCGCGAGCGCGGCGTTCACCTTCGGCTGCGAAATCGGGCATCGCTCGACGTCCACGAGCTCTCGTGACTCATGCGCGAAGAAGCCGACGACGCGTCCGGCGCGATGAACGCGAATGCGGTTGCGATAGCCGTATTGTTTGGGCGAACCGATGATCGGTTGCATCGGGACATGCTCCAGGCGGCCGACCCGGCGCAAGGTTTGCTCGACCTGCGTTGCTTTGATCGCAAGTTGCCTTTCGTAAGTGACGTGCTGGTAGCTGCATCCGCCGCATATTCCGAAAACGGGGCATGGCGGCTCTACGCGGTCGGGCGAGCGCTCGAGCACGGAGACGAGCTCAGCTTCGGCGAAATTCTTCTTCCTCCGAATGATCTGCGCGCTGACTACTTCACCCGGTGCGACAAAAGGCACGAAGACGACCATCCCCTCGTGCCGTGCGACTCCCTTGCCGCCGAACGCAATGTCTTGAATCGTCAGAATCGGAAGCTCGGGCATCTCGAATTGTAAGTTGAAAAGAAAAGAGGCTTCCGTCGCGAAACGGAAGCCTCTCGAAAGGGCGCTGGCTGAGCTTAGTAAGCGTAAACCGAACGGCTGTAGCGGTAGCGCGTCTGGAACCCAAGCTCTGGCGGGAACTCATCCATGCCACCGTGAATCCAAGGCGGGTCACTCTTGTAAGGGATGCGATAGGAGCCGCGGCTGGTCGGGAATGGGAACGTCACGACTTCGTAGATCCCGTAGCCCGTGCGCGCGAACCAGCGGCCGAAGCCACGAACGACGCCATAGGTGAACGCGGCGGCGTTGCCCTCACGCTCGTTGATCAGATTTGGCTGCTCGGAAAGTTCAGAGATACTGAACGCAATGTTCGCAAGACCGCGGCTGAGTTTGCGCGTCGGTCCGAAATCATTCGCTGGCGGGTCATGAATGTCGGCCAGCGCCGCACCGGAGAGCATCGCAATGGTGGCGAGACTGAGGAAGGTCTTCATTGGCATTACGCTAATCCGCAGAATTGCGGGAAGGCAACGGTTTTCTTCTCCGGAAACCTTCACGTTTCGGTTCAGCCACCGAAGAAGTGGTAGAGATACCGAATTCCCCCGCCGAGCGCGGCAAACATGAAGGCAAAGTAAACCCAGGCGGCAATGTTCACCACATAACCGGCAAGCACGAAAACGCCGTCGCGTTCGATCATTCCCGCGGTCAGTAAAACGATCGAGATCGCGGGGATCATGTTGGTAAACGGCACGACTGGAGGGAACGGCACCAGCAACTGGATTCCGCCCGAGGAAATGCCGACACCGATCAGATTGATCATCCCCGGTGATTTGCGCAGAAACTCCATCCGCGGGCGCGCCACCTTCTCCATTTTTGTCGTCAGCTTGAGGCCGAAGCTGACGATCTTCTCGAGGACCGAATACTTCACCTCGCGCCGCAGAATAAATGCTGGCAGCGACGGCTTTTGCCCCATCCCGATGCGGAGCCCGAGCAGCATGATGACAACCCCAAAAGGGATTGAGAGCCCGGGCAGCGCCACCGGAAAGCAAAACGGCAACGACATCAGCAGAATGAAAAGCGCGAAGCCGCGACCTTGAAGAATCTGCTCGAGTTCGCCGATCGTCAGTGAGCGACCCCGCGCCTCCTGAAGCAACTCGCGGAGGTCGTCGGAAAGACGCCTCGGCGGCAGTTCAGCCGGCTCGCTGAGCTCGATCAACGTGTTCATTTCAGCGGTCATCCCCCGCTCCAAGAGCGGACGGCGTGCCGCGCGCCCACCACCAGCCGAGCGCGGCGATGCCAATGCCAAGCAGCGGCGGAGCGACCAGATGAGCACCCTTTGCGATCCCCCCGAGCCAGCCGTGCACCCACGGGTCCTTGAGCATCATCTCCGCGGCGACGTAGCCGAGCACCCCGCCCCCGATCCAGATGATCCAAGGGAAACGTAGCATCAATTTCGCCAGTAACCCGCTGCCCCAGACGACGAGCGGGAGAGAGAGCAGGATCCCGAAAAGAACCAGCGTCATGTCGCCATGCGCGGTCGCGGCGATCGCGATCACGTTGTCGAGGCTCATGACGACATCCGCGATGATGATGATCATGATCGCTTCGCGCAGGGTGCCGCCTTCCCGAACTTCGCCCTCCGGACCGGAGTGTGGGCGCACGAGCTTGATGGCGATCCAGATCAGCGCCAGCCCGCCGACCAGTTGCAGGAGCGGGATTTTCAACAGCCACGTGACGACGTAGATAAATCCGAGGCGCAGGAGCACCGCACCCGCGGTTCCCCACATTCGGCCCCAGAATTGTTGGCGAGGTGGAAGCGTCCGCGTCGCGAGCGCGATCACGAGTGCATTGTCCCCGGCGAGGCAGATATCGAGCACGACGATCGCCAGCCAGCGGGCGAAGAATTCTTGAGTGAAATAGTGGTCCATCGGCGGCGGACGGCGAACGTAGCCGCGCAAGGGGGGCTGTCGAGCGACAGCGGCGCTAATCGGCGGAACCGCTTACTCGTCTTCGCCAGGGGTCTTTGGCGGGTGCTCCGATTTCCACCTCGCGAGGCTTTCCTCATGAAAATGCCGCCTCTTCCGCAGCTGCCGGACCACGCCATAGCGCGGACTGAAAAGCCAGGCGAAAAGGAAGATCGCGCCGAGCACGAGCACAATCGACGCACTGCTCGGGAGGCCAAGATGATACGAAAAGATCAGCCCGAGAACGCTCCCGAACGCCCCAATCGCGCCGCCCCCCCAGAGCATCGCGGGGAAGCTGTCGCAGAGTAGATAGACCGTCGCTGCGGGCGCAATCAGCAGGCCGAGCATCAGGATGACCCCAACCGCCTGCACTGACGAAACCATCGTCAGGACCAGAAGGATGATCAGCAGGAGGTTCAGCGTGCCGCCCCGCACGCCTTGGCTGCGGGCAACTGCCGGCTCAAAGAGCAGGAGCAGAAACGGGCGCTGCAATGCTGCGAGCAGCGGAACGCTGATCAGCGCGAGGCCGTAGCTGAGCCAGAGGTCGCTGTCGGCAAGGCCGAGAATATTTCCAAAAAGATAGTGGTTCAGCGAAACGCGGACCGGGACGAACGTCAGCAATACCAGCCCTGCGGAGACCGCCACCGTGTAAAGGATCGCGAGCGCCGTATCTTCCTTCAGGCGCGAGCTGCGCGAGATCAGCTGTGATCCGAGCGCCACAAACAGCGCGGCGACCAATCCTCCCAGAAAGAGGCCCTGCATCTTCAGCCCGAAGAACATCACGCCGATCGCCAGCCCCGGGAGCATCGAATGGGACAGCGAATCGGCCATCAGCGCGAGGCGTCGCAGGACGACGAAGGCGCCCAGAAAGCCGTTCGTGAATCCAATGAGCAACCCGCCAAGAAGCGCGCGCTGCATGAACTGATCGGCGAACGGTTCGGTGAGCCAGGTCACGGGTAGAGGCAGCAGGATGCTGTTCGAAATCGAGCGCGGACCAGCATCATCGCCGAGCGCCGGAGAACACGCCCGTCGAATAAGTGCGGGAGATGTTTTCGGTGGTGAAAGTATCGCTGACTGCACCGGCGGCGATGAGCTCGCCATTGAGGAAGATCACCCGATCAAAAATGTCCGGAACGCTCGCGAGATCATGGTGCGAGACGAGGATCAGCTTCCCCTGCTCGCGCAGCGACCGGAGCAACACACGCAGGTTATCCTGATTCGGCTTATCCAGTCCTGTGAATGGTTCATCGAGCAGAAAAACGTGCGCTTCCTGCGCAAGTGCGCGCGCCAGAAACGTCCGCTGCTGCTGCCCGCCAGAAAGCGCGCTGATTTGCCGGTGCTCGAGCTCACCGAGTTGCATGAGGCGGATCGCCTCGTTCACCGCCGCCGCATCTTCCTGCGAAAAGCGCCGCCACCAGCCGGCGCGGATGAAGCGGCCCATCTCCACGAGGCCGCGAACGCTCGCCGGAAAATCCCAGTCGATGTTTTCGCGCTGCGGCAGATAAGCAAATTCCTGAGTTGGTCCACGCACCGAGTGGCCGTGAAAGCGGATCGTCCCCGTCTCAACCGGCATCAATCCGCTCAACGCCTTCAACAGCGTGCTCTTGCCCGCGCCGTTCGGCCCGACCAGTGCCACGCACTCCCCGCACTCCGCCGCGAAGCTGATGTGGTGCAGCGCCGGGATGCGATTGTAGGAAACGGTGAGATCCTCGACGAGGAGGCGGTGATCGGCCACGGCGTTTACGGGAAGGTGAGCACTTCGTCCGCAGGGCCGGCGGACCAGATACTTTTCTCGTGCTCTCGCCCGTCGCCGTCCGTGACGCGGACCCGCGCCGCGGCCAGCGGGGCGTCCGCTGGCCAGTCGATCGTTAGATGCAGATCGACCCCTTCTTTCGGCCACGGTAGTTCCACCTCACGCTCGAACGCCGCTTCCGGATTACTGACCGCGAAGAGTTCCTTTCCCGAATGGGAGACTCGGATCGCTGCGGGCGGCAGCGTGAAGCTCACCGCGATCATGATGCGCGCCGGCGATCCTGCGGCAGACGCAGCGACCGGGGCAGCCGCCTTCCGCGCGTGAGTCACTTGCCACACCGGCCAACCGAGCAACGCGAGCGCAGCGAAAGCGACGAGCGCGCGGAGCAAAGGCGAGCCGCGCATTTACTTCAGCGCATCGACGATCGTCGAGACGTTGTGCCGGATCATCCCTTCGTAAGTCGCCGCCGGGCCTTCGCCGAGTCCATCGGCATACAGCTCTCCGCCGAGCTTCGCACCCGTCTCCTTCGTGATCTCCTTCAGCACTTTTGGGTTCTCGATGTTCTCCGCGAAGATCGCTTTCACGCCCTCTTTTTTGATCCGGCGAATCAAATCGGCAACCTTGCGCGACGAAGGTTGATCCGCGGTCGAAACGCCCTCCACCGTCAAAACCGTGAACCCATGCTCGCGCGCGAAATATTGAAAGGCGTCGTGCGAAGTCACGAGCTTCCGCTGGTTGCGCGGCAGTTCCGCGACTTTCGCCTTCGCCCACTTTTGCAACGCGCCAAGCTTCGCAAGGTAAGCTTCCGCGTTCTGAGAAAAGGCTGCCTCATCCGCGGGCCGCAGCTTGATGAATTCGTCGCGCACTACCTTCGTCGCGCGCTGCGCATTCGCGATGGAATGCCACCAGTGCGGATCTTCCACGGTGCCGCCGCCTTCCTCCACCGCCATCTTCAGCGATGGAAATCGATCGCCGACCTGCACGATCCGCGCCTTCGTTCCCAGCGCCTCCTCGAGCTTGTTCACGTAGCCTTCCATGTGCTTCGCGGAGAGCAGGATGATATCGCTCGACGACGCAAGCTGCAGATCTGCGGGCTTCGGTTCAAAGTCGTGGGGATCAATCCCCGGCTTCACGTGGGCCCGCACTTCCACGCGGTTGCCGCCAACGCGCCCGGCAATTTCCGTCAGCACCGTGGAGAAAGAGGACACCGTGAGTTTCTCCGCGGCGGACTCGGAGAAAGACGCGGTTAAGATGGCGAGGACGCAAGCAGCGATCTTCATCGTGCGACGACTAATCGTGAAACCTTGCGCAAGCCAAGCGTTTGCGCAGAGGACGCGCTCGGCGAAGGCGACGGCGCGACTCAGGCGAGGATGGATTTCACCACATTCCCGTGCACATCCGTCAGTCGGTAGTCGCGCCCGCCATGCCGGAAGGTGAGCCGCTCGTGATCGTGCCCCATCAGGTGAAGAATCGTCGCGTGCAGATCGTGAATCGTCACCACGTCCTGAACCGCGCGGTATCCGTAGTCATCCGTCGCGCCGTGGATCGTCCCGCCCCGCACGCCGCCCCCGGCCAGCCAGATTGAGAAGCCTTGCGGATTGTGATCCCGGCCATCCGCACCTTGCGCAAAGGGCGTTCGCCCGAACTCGCCCGCCCAAATAACGAGCGTCGAATCGAGCAGCCCGCGAGCCTTCAAATCCGTCAGTAGGGCGGCGATCGGCTGATCCACAATCGCCGCGTTCTGGGCGTGAGTCTTCTTGAGGTCCTCGTGCTGATCCCACGGCGCAACGTTCCGAATCCCGCGCACATAGCCGACCTCCACGCAACGCACGCCTCGCTCGATCATCCGCCGCGTGAGCAGAAGCTGCCGCGCGTATTGCGCCTTCAGTTTGTCCGGGGAATCGACCCCATAGAGGCGCTTCGTCGCGTCGCTTTCACCGCGAAACTCCGTCAGCTCGGGAACTGCCGCCTGCATCGCGAACGCCGTCTCGTAATTCGCAATCGCCGCCTCCACCGCATCGTTTCGCCCACCGATGTTGCCGAGGAATTCCCGATCCGCGCCGGCGATCAGATCGAGCTTCGCCCGCTGCACCGCCTTCCCGTCAGCCGGCGTGATATTCCCGATCGCCTCTCCGCCGCTGAACGCATCGAACATCGACCCTTGATGCGTCGCCGGGAGAAAGCCGTTGGAGAAGTTTTCCACGCCGCCGATCGGCATCATCCCGCCGCTCACCACGGCGTATGCCGGCAGGTTCGCATTCGCCGACCCGAGCCCGTAGCTCAGCCACGATCCGAGACTTGGCCTCCCTTGCAGCGGATGTCCGCAGTGCAGCATCAGCGTCGCCTGCGCGTGCTCCGGGAAATCGCTTTTCAGCGACCGGACCACGCACAGATCGTCCGCCATCGCGCCGAGCCTTGGGAAAAGGTCGCTCACCGGCGTGCCGCACTGCCCGTGATTCTGAAACTCCCACGGACTCGCGAGCACCTTCCCGATCGCATCGAACTGCGTCGCGTCCGCCTTCAGCCCGAACGGCTTGCCATGCTCCGCCTTCAGCCGCGGCTTCGGGTCGAAGCTATCCAGATGCGACACCCCGCCATCCATGAAGAGCAGGATCACATTCTTCGCCCGCGGCGCGAAATGCGTCGCCGCCTCCGCCGACTCACGCGCCAGCAACGACCCGAGCGCCAGCCACCCAAACCCGTGCGCGCCGCGCCGGAGAAGATCACGCCGAGAGATGCCGTTCATCGCACGTAAAGGAACTCTTTCATGTTGAAAACCGCGTGGGCGAAGTTGCGCCACGCGTCTTTTTCACACGCTTGGAGAAAGCCGGCGGCCCGCGACACCTCATCTTTGCTCGGTTCGCGGGCGAATGCTTCCAGATACATCCGGGTGATACGCTGGACCTCCGGCGCGTCGATGGCCTCGATCCGCTTCGCCCAGAGGGCGGCTTCGTGCTGCACGGACGGATCGTTCAGCAGCGCGAGGCTCTGCGCCGGGACGTTCGTTTCGCTGCGGGCGCCGCTGAAGACGTTCGGGCGCGGCCGATCGAATGCCGCGAGGAACTCGCTCGGGAAAAGGCGGCGTGCTTCGAGGTAAATACTGCGCCGTCCAGCGCCATCCACCGGCCCTGGCGGAGGCTGCCGCACCGGATCGAGTTCCGTGCGATAAAAGACCCGCATGCCCGGTCCGCTGTGCCCCGGCGCGAGGTTCCCCGCGACCGCGAGCATCGCGTCGCGGAGCGCCTCAGCATCGAGCCGCCGGACCCGCGCGTGCGAAAGCAGCTCGTTGTTCGGATCGAGTTCGTCGGCCCGCGGACCCGGCTCCGCACTGAGCTGCCACGTGCGGCTCGTCACGATGTAGCGAATCAGCGATTTCACCGACCAGCCGCCTGCCATCAACTTCGTCGCCAGATGATCGAGCAGCTCCGGGTGCGTCGGCTTCTCGCCCATCCGGCCAAAGTTATCCGGCGTCGCCACCAACCCGCGCCCCGCCAGATGTTGCCAAACGCGGTTCGCCATGACCCGTGCGGTGAGCGGATTCTCCGGGCGCGTCAGCTCTTGCGCGAGCGCCAGCCGTCCGCTTCCGCTCCCACCGAGCGATGCGCCGCCGAGCACTTCGGGAAAACGCCGCGCCACCACCGCGCCGGGATGCAGGTGATCACCGCGCGGGAACAGCGGCGAATCGTAAGCATAGCCGTCGTCGCAAACACCGGGCGCGCGAGTCGGTTGCGGGATCTTCGACTCCAACTCACGGAACCGCGCCACCAGCTCCGCGGCCTTCACGTCATCGCCCGGTTTGTTCGCGAGCACCCCGCCTTCGAGCAGCGCCTGTAAGAGCCGCGCATCTTCATCATCCGCACGTCCGGTTGCCCACGCCCCTAGTGCCGCATCGGCCGCGGAAGAAAGCTGCTCCAGAAACTCGCCCCACGACTTCGGCTCGGATTGCCAGAGCATCGGCGGGAAGGGCGACGGCCCCGGCGGACCACCGCCATCGTGGAAGACCACGCGCTGAATCCCGAACGCGGACCGTCCATCCGTCTCCGCCCACTTCTCCTGATCCTTGATCTCCCCGACGCACGTCTTGTCATCGCGCGTCAGCGCTTCCACCCGCGCCCGCCGCCCGATCCAATACTCCTTCAGCGGCATCGTGAACCACTGCGGCGTCCGCGCATCCAGATCCGGATTCACCTGCTTGAAGAGCAGCAGATCGTTCTGAAAGTTCTCGATCACCAGCCGCAGCCGCGCCTTCCCCGAACCGCTCGCGAGCACACTCACCGCCCCCTTTTCGAGGACAAACTCCGGCGACCGCAACGCGCCGCCGTGCCGCTCCGAGACCGCATCGGAATAATATCCCGCCGGCTGAATCGAGCGCACCAGCACATCGCCCGTCGCGACGAGCAGCAGCCCCGCGCCGCTCGGCTTCGCCGGCAAACCCGGACCGGCCGCGCGCCATCCCGCGAGATCCCCTCCCCTGAGATCCGCGAACGCCACATGCCGCGCATCGTCCTTCGGCGCCTCGCCATGGCGCCCGCGCAGTTCCGTCCACTGCTTCGAAAACTCCCCCGTCTTCCCCAGCTCACGCAGAGGCGACAGCGCATCCTTCCCGTCGCGCTTCAGCGCCGCGCCGAGCGCCTCCGGCTGAAGATCCCGTGCCCATCGCGCCGCGAGCACCGGGCGCAACTCCTCCTTCAGGCGCGACAGCTCCGCATCGTGCGCGGTCAGCTTCGACGGCTCATCGAGAATGCTCAGGGTCGGCCGCGTGCTCGCGAAGACTCCATAGAGCGCGTAAAAATCCTCATCCGAGATCGGATCGAACTTGTGGTCGTGACACCGCGCGCACTGGATCGTCAGCCCGAGGAAGGTCTTCCCCAGCGCCTCGATCTGCCAGTCGATCACCGTCGCCTCCTCGCGTTTCACATCCACTGGCGTCGCGTAGCTCTCGATCATCCGATGCCACGCCGCCCCGAGCCGCGCTTCATTGATTCCCTCGCGCCAGCGCGGCTCCAGGAGATCCCCCGCGACCTGCTCCTGCACAAACCGGTCGTAAGGCAGATCGGCATTGAAAGCGCGCACCAGATAGTCGCGATAGCGCCACGCGTGCGGCGAGAGAAAGTCGTGCTCGGAGCCGTAGGTCTCCGCGTAACGCACCAGATCCATCCAGTGCCGCGCCCAGCGTTCTCCGAAGGCCGGCGAAGCCAGCAGCCGATCCACCAGGCCTTCATACGCATTCCTGCCGTTCGCAGCCGCGAAAGCCGCGACCTCTTCCGCCGTCGGCGGCAATCCCGTGAGCGCAAAGGTCAGCCGCCGAAGCAGCGCCCGCGGGTCCGCATCCGGCGCGGGAGAAAGCCCTCGCTCCTCCATCTTTGCGAGCGTGAAACGATCGATCGGGTGCCCGCTCCACGCGGCGTCGCGCGGCGTCGGCGGCGCATCCTTTCGGACCGGCTGAAACGACCACCACTCGCGGCGCGCCGCGAGCATCTCCGGCCACGACGCCTTCGCCCCTGCGATCTTCTCCGGCGCGTCCCGCGGGTCCGGCGCACCCATCTTCACCCAGGCCACGAAATCCGCGATCGCCCGCTCCTCCAGCTTCGGCGCCTTACTCGGCATCTTCAGGTCCGGGTCCGCGTGCGTGATGCTCCGAATGAGCAAACTCTCCTCCGGCTTCCCCGGCACCAGCCCCGCGCCCGACTCCCCGCCGGTGCGCAACGCCTCCCGCGAATCCACCCGCAACCCGCCCTTCTGCTTCTCCCCCGCGTGACATTCGTAGCACTCCGCCACGAGCACCGGCCGGATCTTCTTCTCGAAAAACTCGATCCCCTCCACTGGCGATACCGCCCGCGCGGTGCCGAGCGCGGCAAGGAGGGGAAAAAGGCAGGCGCGCAGTTTCATGGGAAGCGCCCAGCGATACCACACTCGCGCCCGAAATCGATCGCGGTGATCAGTGATCAGTGATCGGAAGTCAGAGTGCGGGCGACTCGCTGCACGGCCCCACTGATCACCGATCACCGATCACGTCCGTCCCTTCAGGTGACCGCCGCATTTTCAGCCCCTCCCGCACCGACTCGAAGTCCGGCATCGGACACTGGCATGCCATGGTAACAGGTGCTTTTATCGCCCGCCGCGGCGGGCGAGGCGATGCCGGATGCGGAGCAGTCCGGTGAACATCCTATGGCTGTCGCGCCACAGGCGGACTTTACTGCCGGCGACATCACACCAGTCGATGGGAACTTCGCGCAACCGGTAGCCGCGTCCTTGCAACGTGGCGATCAACTCCACGTCGAAGACAAACCCCTGCTCCTCCAGCTCTGCCTCGATGGCGGCGAAGGCGGACGCGCGCAACACCTTCAGACCGCACTGCGAGTCGTAAGCGGCGACGCCGGTGAGTAGCGTGGTAAAGGTGGTAAACACGCGCCCGACGAGGTGTCGCAGAAGGACGCGATCCACCTGCGACCCGAGCAGCTTAATTCGGCTTCCCAGCAGCGCATCCCACCCCGTGCCCTCGGGCCCGAGAAGCCGCTCCACCAGGCGTCGCACCTCGTGCGGGGGCACAGAGCCATCGGCGTCAACAAACGCAAGAAGCGCTGGATTTTGCGGGAGCACCTGGCGCCAGCCGGCATAGATCGCGGCGCCTTTGCCGACATTCTTCGGCAGCGCGAGAGATTCGACCGTGATCGAGGAATATTCCGCCTGCACTTCGCGCACGATACCGCACGTTTCCCTCGCTTCGGGTTCTCCCGACCCGTCATCGACCACGAGGATTTCGATGCGCGCCGCAGACCTCGCCAGCTCTGCGGAGAGCTCGCGCAGAAAGCGCGGCAGCCGCTGCACTTCGCGAAAGCAAGGGATGATGACCGCGCAATCCATGCCCTACGGTTTGGTTACGGCGTCGACTCGCCATGCACCGGTGGCACCGTCGCGAATTAGAACTGTCGTGCCGCCATCGCTTCGCTCCGACCGTTTACCAACCGCGCATTCTACAACCCAAGGCGTATCGAAGCGAAACCCACAGAGATGATCGAAATCTGGCCAAAGCCTATACGGATCAGGCTCCTGCACGAAGCTAAACGGTGGCGAAAGCGACGCTCCGCGGATCATATCGTAGGCCCCGTGAAAGCGGACGGCATTCTCCTGCCACACGCGCGTGACGCCATGACTCGCCAGTGTGACGACAGGCACCAAGGCGAAACAGACGATCATGGCAATCCGGTAGATTGGAGTGGAGGCAAGGCCGAGAAAAAACGCCGCAGTAAGCAGAAAGAACGGCCATAAGACGTAGGCCTTTCGAGCATCGGTCGAAAAGCCGCCCGAGAGCGAGTAAATGCCCACCGCAAAGAGCGGCAATCCGGCAAACCAGAGGATTTCGCCGATGCCCGGACGCGAGCGCCCCGGCTCGTCACGCGTTGACCGCGCCACAACCAGTGCCACCACAGCAGCAGCCGCCGCACTGATCCATGCGCCAGCGTGTAGCCACGGATGTATCGCCGGGAGATTCACGAAATAGGTGATCTGCCGGTGCTGATAAAAGAGGCCGGAGAGAAACGGACGCGGGTTCAGGCTGATCGCTTTGTGAAACTCCGGCGGCTTCGTTAATTGCTGCAGGACGAGCCAGGCAATTACCGTCGCTAAGATAATGGCCGCTTCCAGGGCGGCAGCGCGCAGGATGGTCCTGCCGCCTTCTTTCGAGCGTTGATCGAACGCACGGAAGATCGGCGCGATGGCGATCCAACCGATGAGCAGCAGCGTCGCCTCGCTCGCCATGAGTGCAAGAAAGGCGACCGCCGCAGCAAACAGCCCCCGCCGCACGGCGTCACCGATGGTGATCGGCCAGGCCCCCGTGAGGGAAAACAGCGCGAGAGAAAGCGCGGTAGCGAAGGCGAACGAAAAGGCGGAATCCCACGTGAGCGCCTGAAAACCGAAGGGTGTCGCCGCCAGAAACAACGCGATCGCTGCACGCAGCATCGCCGGGCCGCCGATGCGCCCGAGGGCGACGACGAAGAGGACGACCGTGATGAGGTGCGTGAACAACGCGAGCCACGCATTCCCCCCAGGAATGAAAACGCGCGCGAGAAAAGGAGGTGGATGCCCAGCCATCCGCCAGATGCCGAACTTCTGCCAGTATGCGGCGAACCCTCGCTCGCAGAGTGGACCATTAAAAAAATCGTCTGCGATCCATGGCCGCGCTCCGAGCAAGGGCCACCACGCGAGCAGCGCGACAATCAACGCGGCGAATGTAGTTACGGTCAGCGCGCTGGGCAGTTTGAGCCAATGTGCAGAGCGGTTTATTGGAACTGCCATAGCTGGTTCTCTGCTGATGTCGGCAAGTCGCCTAGACTAAATCCGCAATCTTCCCCTCCCCCAGCTTCGGCGCCTTCTTCGGCATCTTCAGGTCCGGGCCCGCGTGCGTGATGCTCCGGATCAGCAAACTCTCCTCCGGCTTCCCCGGCACCACCCCCGCGCCCGACTCCCGCCGGTGCGCAACGCCTCCCGCGAATCCACCCGCAACCCACCCTTCTGCTTCTCCCCCGCGTGACATTCGTAGCACTCCGCCACCAGCACCGGCCGGATCTTCTTCTCGAAAAACTCGATCCCCTCCGCTAGCGACACCGCCCGCGCGCCGCCGAGCGCGGCAAGGAGGGGGAAAAGGCAGGCGCGCAGGTTCATCGGAAGCGTCCAGCGATACCACACTGCCGGCCGAAATCGACCTCGGTTGATCAGTGATCGGTGATCAGAAGTCCGAGTGCGTGTGACCTCGCTGCACGGCCCCACTGATCACTGATCACTGATCACCGATCACCGATCACTTCCCAATTACGCCGTCCAATACTGCACCGGCCCTGGCCCGGACGTTTCCAGCCGCGTCGCACCGGCGGGCAAGGCCGTCGTCGAGAGGCGGCGCTGCGCTGACGTGGAGTTCGCCCGACTCCGTCGCGTCATCGCCACTTCGCTCCTCCGCGACCAGCACCGGCGCCATCTCATGCGTGTCCCGCGCCACTACCCCTTGAGCTTCGCTGAATTCAGAGTTAGCCGTTTCCTCGCACACGCTGTGAACCTCACGCTCAACGAAAGACTCTTGTGGACCGCCGCAATACTCGCGGGCGGCGCTTTATTGCCCGCCGTCGAGATTTATTGGGTGGCATCACACAACTTGCGGATTCCACCAGCACAGACGCTTGAGACCATTGCCGACTATTACTCCCGCGAGTTCGATAGTCTTGCTTGGGCAGCGATCTGGCATTTTCCCCCGTTTGTTTTGCTCGCGATCGTTTCTTTGTTTGTCAGTCGGCGCGCGTCTCGGTTGTGGCATTCCACCGTGGTGTTCGTCGGCGTCATCCTCATCACACTCCCGCTGGTTCCGCGGAGCATCCACCTCATCAAGGACACGTATCGCCGAGATAACTGGGGAGACGGCGCAGAGTATGCACCCCTCGCCTTGTGCATCATGAGCTGCTTTTGCCTTTGTGTCGGCATGGCCATTATGACCGGCATCCACCGATGCCTTTCGTCCAGCAGTCACAGAGATGCGTCCCACTTGCAATCGACCGGAAACGGCTAACCCTGCGCTGCAGGCATGTGGTTAAGTCAAGTTTTCCGCCCCTCGTTCCCAAACTCCGTTTGGGAACGTGCCGCACGCCCCGCAACTCCGTTGCCCCGCGACGAAACAGAGTTTCGCCCGCACTCGCGTTCCCAAACCGGAGTTTGGGAACGAGGGGAAAGAGCCAGTTTTCTGCTCCCCGGGAGTTCGCCCGACTCCGTCGCGTCATCGCCCCTTGGCTCCGCCGCGACAGCATCAGCCGCCCTCTCGATGCGTGCCCGCGCCACTACCCCTTGAGATTCGCTGAATTCAGAGTTAGGCGACTTCGCACATCTGTTCTGCATGAAGATTCCAAGAATTGTCCGGCTCGGGTTTGAGATTTGGGGTTATATCGCGTTTGCCGGACTAGCACTCATCTTGTCTCTCATCGTGTGGCAGTGGCTCGGCCCGGCCAAAACCGCCGAAGCCTCATCTCAGCGGACGCGGGTGCTGCTTAACTGGTCTGGCTTGGGTGAGGAGCGTCTGCAGAGCGTCCTTCACACTTACGAGAGCGCTTTGTCCGGCGTTGAGGGCGACTATGCCCAAGCATATGCATTCAAGATCACCGAGATTCCACCTGATTTTCTTAGCCGCGACACTGGCGCTTTCGACTCGCCGTGGCAGGCGTTTCCGCTCAGTAACCCGATTCTTGAGGACGCCTTTTCTTTGGCCACCGGCATTCGACAATCTGAGGGTCAGTCGTGGATTCCCGAGCCATCGACCATCACGTCTCCCCGGTTCCGCGCCATGTTTCACAAGCTGACCTTTTACTCAACGCATGCCGAGTATGTTGGCCTCTTCCTGCTCGATACTCAGGAGCGCATTCTCTACTACTTCGAGAACAAGATCTGATGCAACCAGCGTGCGGCGGTAGCACCGCGGTCAGCCCACGATTTCAAAGCCGCGCATCCCTTCGGGCGGGGGGATGGTGAGGACGGTGGCTTTCCCCCTCGTTCCCAAACTCTGTTTGGGAACGTGCCGCTCGCCCCGCAACTCCGTTGCCCCGCTCCGAAACAGAGTTTCGCCCGCACTCGCGTTCCCAAACCGGAGTTTGGGAACGAGGGGGAGAGCCAGTTTCCTGCTCCCCGGGAGTTCGCCCGAGTCCGTCGCGTCATCGCCACTTGGCTCCTCCCCGACAGCATCAGCCGCCCTCTCGATGCGTGTCCCGCGCCACTACCCCTTGAGATTCGCTGAATTCAGAGTTAGGCGTTGCTACGTCCACTCTGAGATCATGAAGAAGACAGCGACAACGTTTGCAGCATTCCTGCTTGGTGCCGTCCTTGGTTTTTTCGTCGCGCCGATCCTCTTTCAGTGGCTCGCCTCCGCGTTTGTTGGCCCTCTCGTGGTTACGACCCCCGGCGAGATGATCGCCACCCGTAGTCGCTTCGCCATTGGTTGCGGCATTCTTCCCGCGGCAGCCGTTATTTTCAGCAGCTCGCTCCGCCGCTTCTTCCTCTACTTGACCGTCGGCCTGCTGGTCAGCATTGGAGCCGCGGCTCTCTATCGCGCGAGCTATGTTTCCTCCGCAGCACTATTACCAGCAGACTTGCCAAGCTCCGTCGTATTGCTAGAGGCTCTTCCCGCCCTTCGCATTCCACTCCTCGGCGCAGTAGCCATCGCCTGTCTAGCATTGGTTCTCCACGTTCTCGCGGGCAGACGCGAAAAACGGTTAACAGCCGACCGCAACGCCTAATTAGGCTACGGGCGCGCGCCACGTTCCAAATCTTCGCGCGGCGCCAGTGGGGACGACGAAAGGGGGTCTTTCACCGCGGGAGCGCGGCGGTCGGAGTGGCCAACGGACCGGTTACCTGAAGACAGCTTACCCGTAGCGCAGAGCTTCGATCGGCTCGATGCGCGACGCTTTGAAGGCCGGATAGAGGCCGCTGAACACGCCGATCACCACGGCAAAGGCGAAGGAGATGATGACGTTTTGCGCTTCGAGCACGGGCGCATTTTCGGCGGGTGAAATGGCCACGAGGATGCGCATCACCCCGAGGCTCGCGACGAGGCCGAGCAGGCCTCCGATGAAGCCGATGACCGCCGCTTCGACGACGATCTGCACGAAGATGTCGCGCCCTTTCGCCCCGACTGCCCGCCGCACGCCGATCTCGCGAATCCGCTCGGTGATCGAGGCGAGCATGATGTTCGTAATCCCGATCCCGCCGACGAGGAGCGAGATGCCCGCGATCAGGCCGCCGCTGGTCCGGACGTTGCGCACGTTTTCCTCGATGCGGTCGAACCATTCCTCCCGGGTATCGAAGCCGAAATCCTCCACGCCGCGATGGGTGGTGCGGAGGATGTTGCTCACCTGGTTCAGCGTCTCGGGAAAGCGCGTGGTGTCGGCGACCTGGAAGACCAGCCCGTCGAGCTTGTAGTTCGGCCCGGCGTCTTCCTTGCCCACCATATTCGCGCTGCGGAACTCGTAAAAGGCCGTCGAGATCGGGATCAGAATTTGCGAGTTCTTGCGGCCGAAAGGACTGGAGCGGTTCATGCCCGCGCCGCGGGTGGGAGGTTTTCGCCCGCCGCCCCCGCCCGCGCCCATCGCCGGTTTGAGCCCGAGGTCGCGCCGCCGCTTATCTTCGGTCCGCTCGTAGAATTCAAAAATGCCGACGATCTGAAAGGGCCGCTGATTGATCAGGATGGTCTCGCCGGTGGCGTTGTAGTCGGGCCGCTCGGGCCAGAGCTTATCGACCACGCTCCGCCCGACGACGGCGACGTGCTGCGCCCGTTCCACATCGAGCCAGCTCAGCCCGCGCCCGATCTCGACGACGTGCTTGTTGATCGGGATGTAATCCGGCCACGAGCCCTTCACCTCGCCTTTGAAGGTCTCCGCCCCGGCGACGACATTCGCGCCGATATCCACCACCGGCGAGACGTAGGAAACCAACCCCGAGGTATTTTGGATCGCGAGCGCGTCGTCGATCGTGCGCCCCGGCGAAATCTCGTAGAAGAACTCCTGCTCGGGCGGCACGTCCTGCTTGATCACGCTCACGAACTCGATCCCGCCGATCTGCTGCATGTATTCGCGCATCCCGCGAGCCATCCCTGCGGTCAGCGAAAACATCGCGAGCAGCGAGGCGACCCCGAGGATCACCCCGAGCATCGTCAGGAAGCTGCGGAATTTATGCGCCCAGATTTCCTTGAGACCGATGAGCAGCCCGAGCCAGAGATTCATACCAGTGCCGGGCTTCCGACCTTCGCTCCCCCTGCCCCGACGATCTTCCCATCGCGGATCTCGATCTTTCGCGCGGCCTGAGCGGCGATCTCGTTATCGTGCGTCACGAGCACAATGGTGCGGCCTTGTTCGCTGAGTTCCCGGAAGAGCGCGAGAATGGTTGCGCCGGTGATGGAATCGAGATTGCCGGTGGGCTCATCCGCGAAGACGATCTTGGGGTCGTTGACCAGCGCCCGGGCGATGGCGACGCGCTGCATCTGCCCGCCGCTAAGCTGGAGCGGCGTATTGTGCACGCGGTTGGTCAGCCCAACGCGTTCGATCGCATAAAGCGCTCGCTCCCGCCGCTCGCGCGCCGTCACGCCGGAGTAGATCATCGGCAGCTCGACATTTCCGAGGACGTTGAATTTCGGCAGGAGATTGAAGGCCTGGAAAACGAACCCGATCTTCTGGTTGCGCATCTCCGCGAGCCGGTTCGAGCTCGCGCGGCTCACGTCGATCCCGTCGATATGCATGGTCCCGGTAGTCGGCGTATCGAGGCAGCCGAGCAAATGCATCAGCGTCGATTTTCCGCTCCCGCTCGGCCCGATGATCGCCGCGAATTCCCCTTGCGCGATCTCGAGCTCGATCCCATCGAGCGCGACGATCTCCTGCTCCCCCACGCGGTAGCGCTTGGTGACATCCCGCAGCTCGATCAGCGCCATAAAGATACCAATGCCCGCTCTCTGACATGCGGATGAAAACTGTCGCTCATACAGAAGGCGGCTGGTCGGATGGGTTTGGATTGGAAACAGGATGCTGGCGTGCCGCTGCTCTGACCGCCTTGGCAGGCTAATGCCGTCGCCCATCAGTAGCATCTCGACATTTACCAAGCCGAACCTCAACAGGGACGAACACGAATGATAAAAGGGAAACCGGTCGGTCTTTGTTTGGCAGCTTTTTGTATATTGAGCAGTTGGCCCGCTTTCGGCGAGGACGCTGGCACGGGACGCCCGGAAAGAGTGACACCGATCAAGCCGCCGTTCGATGTGGTGGAGATGCCCTCGCACTTCGTCCTGACGGGGAATCCCGCCGAGGGCGAGCTGGCCATGGACGTGGGCATCACCTACACCGCCGCTCCTCCTTTCGGGAGCCCTGCCGACCCAGAGAATCGGCGCCTGATCGATGGCGATCGGGTCCCAGATTGGTGGCAAACTTCCGTCGGGATCAACGTCGCTGAGCAGACCGTGACCTTTGACTTAAAGCACACCGTCGCACTCGATGAAGCGCGGTTGTGTTTCAATCAGGCGCAAAAACCTGCCTCCGTCGTGGCGGAGTTCGCAGACGAGGCAGAAGGGGCCTGGCGCCCTGCGGGCATGCTGCGACTCGAAGGGCAAAAAGAGGCGTGGCGGAGCTTTGCGCTGGGAGGCGCTAAGGGTCGCTTCGTGCGCTTCACCTTCAAGTCGGACATCGCGAGCTGGTTTCTGGGCGAGATGAAGCTTTACGGCCGGGTGTCCGGCCAAGCTGGCGCCACTCCGCGAGGACTCCTGCACCACGACGGCAAGCTGGTCCTTGCCGATCCTACGGGGCCACAGGCCGCAATCGTTCTGGCTGACCGGCCGCGTCTCAATGCCTTGGACGCAGCCATCCTGTTTCAAAAATTGACGCGGCGGATGACGGGTGCCTTGCTGCCGATTCTTCCAGAATCACAATTCCCTCCGGGAAGCGCCGCCATCTGCATCGGCGATAGCAGGATGGCGCGTGCCCATGGGGTGCAGGTCGAGCAGACGCCTTTTGGCGACGACCGTTACGTGCTGCGCAGCGGCGAGAATTGGCTGGCCCTGGTGGGCAACGACGCCCGCTTCAATAAGGAAGATGAGCGCACGGCGAAGTCATTTCGCGGCAGCACTTATGCCGTGTATGACCTCTTCGAACGGATGGGCTGTGGCTGGTATGGGCCCGGCGAATTGTGGCAGATCGTGCCGCGCATCCCCGCTTTGACTGTCCCCCGTTTAACCGTCAACGAAGTTCCAGCCTTCGCCATGCGGGATCTCTGGCTGGGTGGCTTGGACAATCATGACTTGAGGAGCGCCTGGCGATTAGGCGGTCTCTTCGTGCAACAAGGCCACACTTACTTTGACTTAGTGCCGCCAGCCAAATACAAGGCAGAGCATCCCGATTGGTTCGGACCGGAGCAGCCGGACATTACTCATCCTGAGGTGATCCAAGTGGTGATCGAGAAGCTCGGCGCCCAAATGAAGGGTCGCCCCGACGAGCCGATCGTCACCTTTGCCCTGGGCGCGAATGATACCGGCGGGTTCAAAGATCCCCCGCACAAACCCGAAGTGGGCAATATCGCGGCTCAGCAATTGTATTTCGCCAATGAAGTAGCGAAAGGCCTGCGCCTGGCACATGTGGGCCGCGCTTTTCGACTGACGATCTATGGTTACTGGTATTCGCACGATGGCCCGGCGCCGATGCTGAAAGCCGAACCCGAAGTCGTTCTCTTTCTCGTCAACGAAGGAAATCACGCCAAGCCGCTCGATTTAGCCGAAAATCCGGAAACCGCTCGCACTACGGGACGTAACAACACGCGCGAATTGCATGCTCTGGCGATCTGGAAAAAGACCGGCCAATTAAACAGCATTTACGAGTGGTGGATACCCGTCCTGGCAAATCCTCTCTGGAAGGACATCCCCTGGTATGACGGATCCACCGCGCTCCGCAATTTGCGCTTGTGGCAGCGCGAAGGCATCCGCCATCTCACTTACGAAATTCAGGGGGAGAAAGACCACGGCTTTCCCCTGCGATGGGCGCAGTATTACGTCGGTGCACGCGGGATGTGGAATCCGGAAATTGATCCGGATCAGGTGCTATCCGAAGCGTGCGATAAGCTTTATGGCCCAGCCGCGAACGCGATTACTCGCCTCTACCTTCTGCAGCAGGCAGCGATGCGCGCGACCACGGAGCACGCGGGTAATTGGGCGCTACCCGCGCCGCACTTGATTTACACGCCGGGAGTCGAAGCGGAGGGTGATGCGCTGCTCGGCGTGGCTGAACGCTCACTGGAGAACCTTCCGTCGGATGCGCCAGCGCGGGGGCGTGTCTCAGTAGAGCGCGAGGTCTGGCAACGTTTGAAAGAACTCAACGCGGCCGCGCGTCAAACGCCGGTGAAGAAATAAGGTGTGACTTTCGCCTGATCAGGAAATGGAAAGCGTGAAAAGAACGCCCTCATCAGCCGCGCGCAAGATTATGCCGGGTCAGGCCCGTGGCTTCCCAACTGGCTCTGCTGTTCTCATGGGGATCGAATGCCTGGAATCATTTGGCGATCTAACATGATTCGTGAGCGACTGGTGAAGGCTTGTAGTTACCGGGCCTGCAATACCTTGGCGGTCACTGCCTTGGCCGCTGTCGCGGCCATCACCCTGGCGCCCTCGGTGTTGGGGTGCACCCGGTCCGGCAGCAGGTTGGGCGTGGCCTCCAGCGCGGCGTGCATGTCGATGACCTCCAGCTTTTCTTCCTCGGCCAGCTTGTCGATCATCGGGATTTCCAGCTTCACATTCGCTTCGGTGATGCCGAAGTTCCCTGGCTCCGGCACCGGACAGGGGCGGCAGACGAAGATCTGCGGCCTGCTTTCCAGGGTCTTGAAGCTGGTCACCAGTGCCTTGTAATCGGCGGCAAATTCGTCCTTGTGCTTCCAGTTCTGCGGCTTCGTGTCATTGGTGCCGAGCATGATGATGACCGCGTCGGGCTTGAAGTCCCTAGCCTGCTGATAGGCTGGCTCCTTCGTGTAAGGAAGGTCGCCCTTGTTCAGCAAGGTCCGCCCGCTCACCCCGAAGTTTCCCACTTCATACTTGGGGCCGAGAATCTCCTGCAACTGGCTGGGATAGGACTTGCCGGCGTCCGCGCCCGCGCCTTGCGTGATGCTGTCACCCACGCAAGCGACGCGGATTTTGGCGCCGGAGGCGACGGCTGGTTCAGCGTGAAGGTTGCCCATGGCCAGGAAGGCCAGCGGGAGGAGTGTGAAAGAAGTCAGTTTCATAAGTTCGGTTACGACCGCTTCCTGGCCGCCGTCGGGCCGGGGCCGGCTTTCGCAGCGGCGGCGGCTGCTGCGGCGACGCCATCGGGTTCGATGAGGAGAATCGTTTCGCCTTCCGTGACCCCGTCGAGGATC
>Ga0136611_10000277_pt1 | contig 32693 bp, 34 predicted proteins | sample AntDrymUQ2232306_2_FD_106645 | JGI IMG/M metagenome (GOLD analysis project Ga0136611, IMG submission 106645) | Polar desert sand microbial communities from Dry Valleys, Antarctica - metaG UQ223 (23.06) | ecosystem: Environmental > Terrestrial > Soil > Desert | place: Antarctica: Dry Valley...
GCCGACCTTGCGACTGCGCTCGAGCGAGCCCAGGCTCTGTAACCGCAGCCCCGGAACAGGCTGGTACGAGGCGTCCGCTACACTTTCGGCGTCCAGTTCCTCCTCCCCGGCGGGATCCCGCCGAGCGGGGATGCCGCGTCCTGAACGCGGTTCCGCTCGCACCCACCGGCAGCAGCGCCCAAATCAACTCAGAGAGGGGCAGAGCCCTTGCCAGTCGTCTCCATGCGTGAGCTCCTGGAGGCCGGAGTCCACTTCGGTCATCAGACCCGCCGTTGGAACCCGAAGATGAAGCGCTTCATCTTCACCGAGCGCGGTGGGATCTACATCATCGACCTGCAGCAGACTTCCGAGCTGCTCCAGGAGGCCTACGACTTCGCGCGCAACATCGCAAGCCGGGGCGGCAACATTCTCTTCGTCGGCACGAAGAAGCAGGCGCAGGACTCGATCGCCCAGGAAGCGGCGCGCGTGGGGATGCCCTACGTGAACGCCCGCTGGCTCGGCGGCCTGCTCACGAACTGGAAGACGATCACAGACCGGATTGCGCACCTGCACGAGCTGCGTCGGCTCAAGAACGACGGTCAGCTCGAGCTCCTGCCCGCGAAGGAGCGGATCACCATGCTCGCCGAGCTGGAGAAGCTCGAGGCGAACCTCGGTGGCGTCGCCGACCTGCGCCGCCAGCCCGACGCGATCTTCATCGTCGACCTGAAGAAGGAGCAGCTCGCCGTCCGCGAGGCACGCCGCCTCGGCCTGCCGATCATCGCGCTCGTCGACACGAACTGCGACCCCGACGAGGCCGACTACATCATTCCCGGCAACGACGACGCGATCCGCTCGTGCAGCTTGATCGTGCGTGCGATCGCCGAGGGCGTCGCCGCCGGCCAGACCAAGGTGACCGAGGGTGAGCTGACCGCGTCCTCGAACGGCTCCGGCCATTCCGAGGAGCCGACGGGCGAAGCCGCGACGGACGCTCCGGCCGCGGACGAGACTCCCGCCGAGCACGAGGTGCTCTCCCAGGGCGAGACGTCGGTCGAGACGCCGGACGAGCCGAAAGCGCCCAGCGAGCGCGCAGCCGAGGAGCCCGCGACGCCCGAGGCGGCAGCTCCCGAGACAGCGCCCGAGGCGGCAGCGCCCGAGACAGAAGCGCCGGCAGCTGAGGCAACCGAGGCCACGGCCGAGGAGGCCTCTGTCGCCGAGACCGAGACCGAGACCGAGACCGAGACCGAAGAGCCCAAGGCTGAAAAGGAAGTGAGCACGTGAACAGCACGATCTCCGCCAGCCTCGTCAAGGAGCTCCGCGACGCGACCGGCGCCGGGATGATGGAGTGCAAGCGTGCGCTTCAGGAGACCGACGGCGACCTCGAGGCGGCCCGGACACTGCTCCGCGAGCGCGGAATGGCACTCGCAGGCAAGCGCGCAGGCCGCGCGACGAGCGAGGGCCTCGTCGGCTACCGCCAAGCGGACGACGGTCAAGACGGCAACCGGATCGCGATGGCCGCCGTCGGCTGCGAGACCGAGCCGGTCTCGAAGAACGATGAGTTCCAGGCGTTCGCGAAGAAGGTGCTCGACCTCGTTGACGCGAGCGGCCCCGACGCGGCCACCGAGCTCGAGGAGGAGCGGGTCGCGCTGGTCGGCAAGCTGGGCGAGAACATCATCGTCACCGGTGCGGAGCGCTACGAGGCCGCCGAGGGCGAGACGCTCGGCGCCTACGTGCATCCGCCGGCGAACAAGCTCGGCGTCGTCGTCAAGCTTCAGGGGGGCACGCCCGAGCTCGCGCGCCAGCTCGCGATGCACATCTCCTTCGGGCGGCCCGAGTGGCTTTCGAAGGACGAGGTCCCGGGCGAGATCGTCGAGGCCGAGAAGCAGATCCTCCTCAACTCGGACGAGCTCTCGGGCAAGCCAGAGCAGGCGAAGGAGAAGATCGTGGAGGGCATGCTCGCGAAGCGGTTCTTCGCTGCCCAGCCGGGCGGTGCGCTCACCGAGCAGCCGTGGATCCACGATTCCGCGCTGACCGTCGGCAAGGCTCTCGCCGAAGGTGGCGCGACCGTCGTCGCCTTCAAGCTGCTCTCTGTCGCAGAATAGGCTCATGCACGTCGAACCGAAGGTTCGCTCGGATGTCGAGTCGAAGAACGTGGAGCACCCGCCGGTAGGCGCGGCTCCGGCCTTCGGTCGCGTCCTCCTGAAGCTCTCCGGCGAGGCCCTGATGGGCGACGCCGAGTACGGGATCGACCCTGACACGGTCGAGGCGATCGCACGCGAGATCGTGGAGGTGCAGAGCGGCGGCCTCGAGCTCGCGATCGTGGTCGGCGGCGGCAACATCTATCGCGGGATCGCCGCGGCGGCCGACGGGATGGATCGGGCGACGGGCGACTACGCGGGGATGCTCGCCACGGTCCTGAATGCGCTCGCGCTCCAGGACGCGCTGGAGCGGCTCGGTGCCGTCACCCGCGTCCTTTCCGCACTCGAGGTCTCGGAGGTGGCGGAACCGTACATCCGCCGCCGCGCGATGCGCCACCTCGAGAAAGGTCGGGTCGTGATCTTCGCAGCCGGCACCGGCAACCCGTTCTTCACGACCGACACCGCCGCGGCGCTGCGCGCGCTCGAGATCGGAGCGGAGGCGCTCCTGATGGGCAAGAACGGCACGCGCGGCGTGTACGACGGCGATCCGCGCACCGATCCCGACGCAACGTTCCTCCCGGAGCTGACCCACCTCGAGGCAATCGAGCGCGGCCTGCGTGTGATGGACACGACCGCGCTCTCCCTCTGCATGGAGAACGACCTGCCGATCCACGTCTTCGAGCTGGCCGAGAGAAATATCCTTCGCGTCGCGAGCGGCGAGCAGGTCGGCACGATCATCTCGACTCCCACCCGATTCCCCACACCCGACAAGGAGGGCTGAATGGCGACGATCGAAGAGTTCCTCCAGGATGCGACGCGCCGCATGGACAAGTCGATCGAGACGACCCGGATGGAGTTCAACGGCGTCCGGACGGGGCGCGCCTCGGCAGCGCTCCTCGACAGGATCACGATCGACTACTACGGCACCCCGACCCCGCTCAAGAACATGGCGACGATCGGGGCTCCCGAGGCGCGCCTCCTGACGGTGCAGCCCTTCGACCCGACCCAGATCAAGGTGATCGAGAAGGCAGTCCAGGAATCGGATCTCGGCCTCTCGCCCTCGAACGACGGGAAGACGATCAGGCTTCCGATCCCACAGCTGACCGAGGAGCGCCGCAAAGACCTCGTGAAGCTCGTCCGCAAGTCCGGCGAGGACGGGAAGATCGCGATCCGCAACGTCCGGCGCGACGTGATGAAGGGGCTAGAGGAGCTCGTCAAGAACGGCGAGGTCGGCGACGACGAGGAGCGCCGCGGCGAGGCCCAGGTGCAGAAGCTGACCGACGAGCACACGAAGGCGATCGACGACCTGATGAAGCACAAAGAGCAGGAGATCATGGAGGTCTGATCCCCTCCGGGATCGAACCTCTGACGACGTGGAGACAGGGCAGCTGAGCGCGACGGGCGAGGCCCGGAGCGTCGCGATCATCATGGATGGCAACGGCCGCTGGGCGGATGCCCGCGGCCTGCCCGTCGCCGAAGGGCACCGGGCCGGGACGCGCGCGCTCCGGCGGACCGTCGAGGCGGCGATCGACCTCGGCGTCCGCTCACTGACTGTCTACGCCTTCTCGACCGAGAACTGGTCTCGCTCCACCGAGGAGGTCGACGATCTGATGGAGATCTTCGGCGAGACGATCGAACGAGAGCTCCCTGACCTCGCCGAGCAGGACGTCCGGAGCCGATTTCTCGGCCGACGCGACCGTGCGCCCGATTCGCTGCGAGCCCAGATGGATGCGCTCGAGGCCGAGACGGCGGGAAACGACCGGCTCGACCTCTGGATCGCCTTCGACTACGGAGGGCGAGCCGAGCTCGTCGATGCGGCCAGGCGGCTCGTCGAGGACGGGCTCGCGCCCGCCGACGTCGACGAGGAGGCGATTGCCGCCCGGCTCTACCGACCGGAGCTCCCCGATCCCGACCTCCTGATCCGCACCTCAGGCGAGTTGCGCCTCTCGAACTTCCTCATCTGGCAGTCGGCGTACTCCGAGCTCGTCTTCACCGAGACGTTGTGGCCCGACTTCGGCGAGGCTGAGCTTCGTGACGCCCTCGGTGAGTACACCAGCCGGCAACGGCGGTTCGGCGGGCGATGAAAGCGGCGCTGTGAGCCAGTTCGTCTCGCGTCTCGTCGTCACGATCGTGGCGCTCCCGGTCGTGCTCTATCTCGTCTACCTGGGTGGCTGGTGGATCTTCGCGCTGGCGCTCGGGGCGGCGCTGATCGGATTGCACGAGCTCTACGTGATGGCGCGGGGCCTGCGGCCGCTCGTTCTGGCGGGCTACGCGGGCGCGATCGCGACGTTGCTCGGAGCCCACCTGGGTGGAGCAGCCTGGATGACCGGCGGGTTCATGCTGACGCTCCTGCTCGCGTTCGTCCTCTACGGGATCGCGGAGACGCGGCAGACCGCGACGATCACGATCAGCTCGACGGTCACCCCCGTCGCCTGGATCGCACTCGGGCTCGGGCACCTGCTCCTGCTCCGGGCAATTCCCGAGGATGGCCGGCTCGCGGTCTTCACCGTCCTCCTCGCCGTCTTCGCGGACGACACGGCGGCGTACGGGGTCGGCCGGCTGATCGGACGGCGCAAGCTCGCGCCGACGCTCTCGCCGGGCAAGACGTGGGAGGGCTTCCTGGCGGGAACCGCGGTCGCGATCGCCGTCTCCTTCTTCGCGCTCTACGAGGAGGGCTTCATGGAGGGCTGGCGCTCGATCGTCCTCGGCGCGGCGATCGCGCTCGCGGGAGCCGCAGGCGACCTCTTCGAGTCCGCTCTCAAGCGCGATCTCCAGGTCAAGGACTCGGGACGACTGCTCGGGGCGCACGGTGGGATGCTCGACCGGATCGACGCCCATCTCTTTGCCGCGGTCGCGGCGTTCTACGTGATCCTCGCCTTCGGCTACGCCTGATGCGGTGGGTTGCTGCGCTGGCGCCATTGCTCAGCGCCCTCGCCCTGACGGGCTGCGGCGGTGACGATCCGGAAACGGTGATTCCGCTCCGCGCCCGTCCCGTCGAGTATCGGGGTGCCCACGCAATCTGCTCGATCGGCTCGGTCACCTATGTGTCCCAGCGCTACGGCGTGGACGAGGCGACGCCCGAGGCGGTCGCCGATGCCGCCGCCAGGGCCGTGGGAGCGACTTCGGAGCAGTCGGCCGAGCTCGCCCGCGCAGGTTGCCTGGAAGCGATCGCGGCCAGGGACGCCCGCGGCCCCGGCAACGAGACTCCGTGAATCGACCTGCCCCCAACTACACTGGCAAGGTGAAACGCGTCGCCTTGCTGGGGGCTACCGGCTCGATCGGCCGCCAGGCGATCGAGGTCGTGGAGGCCTCCCCCGAGCTGGAGCTCTGCGCGCTCGCGTCCGGTTCGAGCGACCTGACCGCGCTCGCAGCAGAGCACGACGTCGAGAGCGTCCAGACCGGCGGCGACCTGACCGCGCTGCTCGAGGCGACGGAGCCCGACGTCATCCTGAACGCGGTCGTCGGCTTCGCCGGGATCCGCGCCACCCTCTGGGCGCTCGAGCACGGGGTCACGCTCGCGCTCGCGAACAAGGAAAGCCTCGTCGCGGCGGGCGCGCTCGCACTGGCCGCACAGGAGCGGGGTGGAGGGCTCCTCCTGCCGGTCGACTCCGAGCACTCGGCAGCGTTCCAGTGCCTGGAGGGCCGGGCGCCCGAGAGCGTCCACTCGCTCGTCCTGACCGCGTCGGGCGGACCGTTCCGGGGCCGCTCCCGAGCCGACCTCGTCGACGTCTCCGTCGACGAGGCGCTCGCGCATCCGACGTGGAGCATGGGCCCGAAGGTCACGATCGACTCCGCCACGCTCGCGAACAAGGGACTCGAGCTGATCGAAGCGCACTTCCTCTTCGGGATCGCCTACGAGCAGCTGGAGGTCGTGCTCCAGCCGACGTCCGTCGTCCACGCCCTCGTTCGCTTCCGCGATGGCGCCGCGCTCGCCCATCTCGGCTACCCGGACATGCGCGTGCCGATCTCGTGGGCGCTCACCCATCCGGAGCGCGGCCCGGTCGACCTGCCACACCTCGACCTCGCAGGCGGGCTGACGCTCGAGTTCTCGGCGCCCGACCTCGACACGTTTCCGCTCCTCGCGCTCGCGCGGCGCGCAGGCGAGCAGGGCGGCACGTACCCGTGCGCCTTCAACGCCGCCAACGAGACGGCGGTCGCCGCGTTCCTGGACGGGAAGCTCCCGTTCCTCGGGATCGGCGACGCCGTCGGCGACGCGCTCGACGCGGTGGACGGAGCGCCTGCGCGCGACCTCGACGACCTGATCGAGGCCGACGCCGAGGCCCGCCGGCTCGCAGGCCGTGGGGTGCACCTCTCGCGTGGCGCAGGCTCGACGGAGCCACCAGCGGAGGTGCCCGCTCTGCCGGCGCTGGAGCGGAAATGAGCGTCTTCATCTCGATCGTCGGCCTGGGCCTGCTGATCCTGATCCACGAGGCCGGTCACTTCTTCGTCGCCCGTGCGGTCGGAATGAACCCGCGCAAGTTCTACCTCGGATTCCCACCCGCCCTCATCAAGACCAAGCGGAACGGGATCGAGTACGGGGTGGGGGCGATCCCGCTCGGCGGCTACGTGAAGATTCCCGGCATGCACAGGCCCGCAGCGGGCGACCTCGACGTCCACTTCGGCCGGGCGGTCGGCGAGCAACCCTCACTCGGCCCACCCGTGGAGGAGCTGCGGCGGCGGCTCGCGGCCGAGGATCACGTGCGCTCGCGGGAAGCGGTCGCGGAGCTCGCGGCCAAGGTCGAGCACGTCGAGCTCTCGCCGGTCGCGCAAAAGGCGGCGGACCGCGGCGTGGGGGACATCGACGACGCGCTCGGCCCGGATGCCTACTGGCGCGCCCGCACCTGGAAGCGGGTAGCGGTGATCTTCGCCGGCCCTGGCGCGAACCTGCTCCTGGCCGTCGTCCTCTTCGCGATCCTCTTCATGACGGGGGGTGGCAAGGCGACCCAGACCGTCGACTCGATCCTGCCCGACTCTCCCGCCGCGAGCGCCGGCCTTCAGCCGGGCGATCGGATTCTCACGATCGAGGGGAACCAGATCACCTCGCCGAGCCAGATCCCGGAGCGGATCTCCGGTTCGGACGGCGCCGAGCTGACCCTGACCGTGAACCGGGGCGGAACGATCGTGCAGGTCGGCCCCGTGCGTCCTGAGCTGCGCGACGAGGCCTACCGGCTCGGCTTCGCGCTCAGGGGCGAGTCGATCGGCCCGGTCGAGTCGAGCTGGCAGGCGATCCGGATCACCGGAATCGTGACGAAGGCGATCGGCGCCTCGCTCGGCCGGCTCGTCACGGGCGACGGTCGGGACGAGATCTCGAGCCCCGTCGGGATCGTCCAGGGCTCCTCGCAGGCCGTCGACCAGGGCGCAGAGCAGTATCTCTGGGTGCTCGGGCTGATCAGCCTGTCGCTCGCGCTCCTGAACCTGCTGCCCTTGCTGCCCCTCGACGGGGGCCACATCGCCTTCTCGCTCGTCGAGGGGGCCCGCGGCAAGGCCGTCGCACGGGAGGTCTACGAGCGCGTCTCGGTCGTCGGGATCGCCCTCGTCCTGTTGCTCTTCTTCATCGGCCTCTCGAACGACATCGGCCGGCTGGGCAGCTAGCCCCGAGGGCACCGGTACCCTCCACGTAGGTGGCCTCGAGCGTCGGAATCAGAGTCGGCAACGTCGCGATCGGGGGCGGCGCGCCCGTCGTCGTCCAGTCGATGACCCTGACTCCGACGCGCGACGTCGAGGCGACGACCGCGCAGATCGCCGCGCTCGCCTCCGCCGGCTGCGAGATCGTCCGCTGCGCCGTTCCGAAGATCGAGGACGCCGAGGCGCTCGCCCGGATCGTCCGCTTCAGCCCGATCCCCGTGATCGCGGACATCCACTTCAACGCTTCGCTGGCCCTGAAGGCGATCGAAGCCGGGGTCGCGGCGGTGCGGATCAACCCCGGCAACATCGGCGGACCCGACAAGGTCGAGCTTGTCGTCCGGGCCGCGAAGAAGGCAGGGATCCCGATGCGAATCGGCGCCAACTCCGGCTCCCTCCCCAAGCACCTCGAGGAGCTGGCGCAGGCCGACCAGGCCGAGGCACTCGTCCAGGCTGCGCTCGAGGAGGTGGAGCTGCTCGAGCGGCTCGACTTTCGCGACTTCAAGATCTCGGTCAAGTCGAGCCACGTGCCAACGATGATCCGCGCCTACCGGATGCTCTCCGACAAGGTGCCCTACCCGCTCCACCTCGGCGTCACCGAGGCAGGGACGCCGTTCTCCGGCTCGATCAAGAGCGCGGTCGGGATGGGCGCGCTGCTCGTGGACGGGATCGGCGACACGATCCGGGTCTCGCTCACCGCCGACCCGGTCAAGGAGATCGAGAGCGCGTTCGAGATCCTGAAGGCGCTCGGTCTCCGCGAACGTGGCCCGGTCATGATCTCCTGCCCCTCGTGCGGCCGTGACAACGTCGGCGTCGAGAGCCTTGCCGTCGTCGTCGAGGAGCGCCTGAAGACCTACCCGCAGGCCTTCGAGGTCGCGGTGATGGGCTGCGCGGTCAACGGCCCCGGCGAGGCTGGTGACGCCGACTTCGGAATCGCCGGCGGGCGTGACGTCGGCTTCCTCTACGCGCATGGCCGAGTCCTGAAGAAGGTCTCGTCCGACATCCTGATCGATGAGCTCTTCTTCGAGATCGACCGTTGGATCGAGAGTGGGATGCCACGACCGAAGCGTCTGAAGATGGCGAAACCCGCCGCGCTCGCGATGGCCGAGGCCTCACTGATTCCGCTGGACTAGTCTCTCGCGATGATCCACCGCGCCTCCCAGCTCTTCCTGCCGACGCTGCGCGACGCGCCCGCCGACGCGGAGGCGGTCTCGCACAAGCTGCTCGTCCGGGGCGGCTTCATCCGCCAGGTGTCGACCGGCCTCTGGACGTTCCTCCCGCTCGGCTGGCGCGTCCACCGCAAGGTCGAGCAGATCGTGCGCGAGGAGATGGACGGGATCGGCGCGCAGGAGTGGTACGCGCCCGTCCTGACGCCGCGCGAGCTCTGGGAGCAGACCGGGAGGATCGGGATCCCGGAGCTCTTCCACCTCGAAGACCGCGCTGGACGCCGCTTCGTTCTTCCCCTGACCCACGAGGAGACGTTCACCTTTCACGCGCTCGAACTCCAGAGCTACCGGCAGCTTCCCCAGTCCTGGTACCACTTCCAGACGAAGGGCCGGGACGAGCCGCGCCCGCGCGGCGGCCTTCTGCGCGTGCGCGAGTTCGTGATGAAGGACTCCTACTCGTTCGACCGCGACGAGGCGGGGCTCGACGTCAGCTTCGAGGCCCACCGCGGCGCCTACGAGCGGATCTTCGAGCGTTGCGGGCTCGAGACCTTCGGCGTCCAGGCGGAGAGCGGAATGATGGGTGGAAGCGAGTCCTTCGACTACCTCGCGCCCTCCGGCTCGGGCGAGAACACGCTCGTGACCTGCGAGAACGGCGACTACGCGGCCGATCTCGAGATCGCATTCGGAAAGCCGCGCGCGCCGGAGTTCCCGCCCTCACTCGGCGCTCCCGAGGAGATCGAGACCCCGGAGACCCGCACGTGCGAGGCGCTCGCCGGGCTTCTCTCGATCGACCTCGCCGCGACCTCGAAGGCGATGCCGGTCGTCAAGGACGACGGCACGCTCGTGCTCGCACTCCTCCGCGGCGACGACCGGCTCGAGGAGGCCAAGCTCCAGGCGGCGCTTCGCTCGGACTTCCGTCCCGCAACCGACGACGAGATCAAAGAGGGCTTCGGGGCGGAAGGCGGCTCGCTCGGTCCGGTCGGCTTCTCGGGGGAGATCGTCGCGGACGAGACGCTCCGGGAGGGCCAGTTCGTGGCCGGAGCGAACCGGACCGGCTGGCATCTCCGGGGCGTCCAGGCCGGGAGGGACTACCAGCCGGAGTTCGCGGACATCCGCCAGCCGAAGGAGGGCGACGCCTGCCCGTTCTGCGGAGGAAAGCTCGGCTTCCAGGTCGCGATCGAGGTCGGCCACATCTTCAAGCTCGGGACTCGCTACTCGGAGTCCCTCGGCGCCACGTTCCTCGACGAGGACGGCCAGGAGAAGCTGCTCGTGATGGGCTCGTACGGCGTCGGGCCGGGCCGCGTGCTCGCAGCCGCTGTCGAGCAGCACCACGACGAGAACGGGATCGTCTGGCCGGCCGCCATCGCCCCGTACGACGTCCACCTCCTGGCCCTTGCCGGCGGGAACGAGGAAATCCTCGAGCTCGCGGCCGAGGTCGCCGAATCACTCTCCGCGGAAGGTCTCGAGGTGCTGCTCGACGACCGCGATCTGCGCCACGGCGAGAAGTTCGCCGACGCCGACCTGATCGGCTGCCCGGTGCGGGTCACCGTGGGCCGGAAGAGCCTCGAGGACGGTTCCGTGGACGTCCGGAACCGGGCGACCGGGGAGGAGTCGCGCGTCGCGCGTTTGGAGGTCGCAAAACGGGTAGTCGAAGGTGGATGACCCGGAAGAAGAAGTACAGCGACGAGCCTTTCGGTCCCAGCATCGAGCGCCTGATGGCGGAGACCGGCCTCACCTACCGCGGCCTCGCAGCGAAGACCCAGCTCTCGGCGGGTTATCTCAACCATCTCGTCCACGGCAACCGGCCCGTCCCGTCGAAGGACGTCGTCGTGCGGCTGGCCGCGGCACTCGAGGTCGAGCCTGAGCACTTCCGCGAATTCCGGCTCCGCGTGATCACCGACCGGCTCGAAGAGAAGCCCGACCTGATCGACCGGCTCTACAAGCGTCTCAGCGCGTAAACGCTTTCAGCTGCGACAACCGGCCTCTCGGCGCGACTTCGAGCGCCTGCGAGCGCTACGGCTTCCCGTTCGACCTCGCCGCCTGAGCCGACCGCGATCCTGACGAAGGCTTTACCAGGGCTTTGCCCTGGCTTGGGCTGCGCCTGGGTGAGCGCCGGGCACCCTTCTTTCGTGATCGAGAACGCACCATCACCGAAGGAGAACCCACGATGAAGAAGCTCATCCTGCCCGCGCTGGCGGCCCTCGCCGCCGTCGCGGCACTCGTCCCGGCGGCCTTCTCGGCCCCCACCGCCCAAACCGTGACGGTCAGCGAGACCAGTTACCGGATCAAGCTCTCCGCGGCGCCTCGCGCAGGCGCCGTGCGGTTCGTGATCCGGAACCTCTCCGACGACGGCCACGACTTCTGGGTCAAGGGTGGCGGCAAGACTCACAAGAGCCGCGTGATCGGCGAGGCCGGAACTGCGAACCTCACCGCGACGCTCCGCAAGGGAGTCCGCTACGCGTACTGGTGCGCCGTCGGCTCGCACCGGTCGAAGGGCATGAGCGGCAGCTTCGTCGCCCGCTGAACCCCGACTCGTGGGGGCGCCGCCATTCTCCCGGCGGCGTCCCCGCGTATCTCGCGCCGTGAAACCGGGTAGACCCAGCCGATGCAGAGATCGAAGCGAACGATCCTCCTGGTCGAGGACGAGGAGTCGATCACGACGCCCCTCGCCGAGGCGCTCGAACGGGAAGGGTTCACCACCGAGGTCGTGCGGACTGCGGCCGACGCGATCGAGCGGGGCCGCGCTCTCGCCCCCGACCTCGTGCTGCTCGACCTCGGGCTCCCGGACGGCTCCGGCTATGACGTCTGCCGTGAGCTCCGTGTGACCTCCCAGGTGCCGATCATCATTCTCTCGGCGCGTGGGGAGGAGGCAGACCGGATCGTGGGGCTCGAACTCGGCGCCGACGACTACGTCGTCAAGCCGTTCAGCGCGCGGGAGGTGATCGCCCGGATCCGGGCGGTCTTGCGTCGGGCAGGAGAGCCGGAGGCGGCGGGCACGGGGCCGGTGAACGTCGGGGCGCTCCGGCTCGACCCGGCGCGACGCAGCGCCATGCTGGCCGGAGCGCCACTCGAGCTGAGCCGGAAGGAGTTCGACCTGCTCGAGCTGCTCGTGCGCGAGGCCGGCAACGTGGTCACCCGCGAGCGGCTGATCGACGAGGTCTGGGACGTGAACTGGTTCGGCTCGACGAAGACACTCGACGTCCACGTCAGCGGCCTCCGCCGCAAGCTCGGCGACGACTCCGCGAGCCCACGCTACCTCCACACGGTGCGCGGGGTCGGCTTCCGCTTCGCCGGCCCAGACGAGCTCTCGTGAGCCTCCGCCTCCGTCTCCTCGCGGCGTTCGCGTACGTGCTCGTGCTCGTCCTCGTGGCGCTCGAGATCCCCTTGGCGCTGAGCCTCTCGAGCCGGGTGGACGCGGAGGTGCGCTCACAGGCGTCGGCCCAGGCCCAGATCGTCGCCGCAGCTGCCTCGGCACGGCTCGGCGAACAGTCCCAGCTCGACCGGCTGGTGCGGCGGACGGGGCGCGACCTCGGCGCCCGCGTGATCGTCGTCGATGCCCGGGGGCGCCTCCTCGCCGACTCCGCGACCTCGGAGGTCGCCCCCGTCTCCTACCGGACCCGACCGGAGATCCAGGAGGCGCTGGCCGGCGTGCCCTCCCAGGGCCGGCGCAGGAGCGACACCCTCGGCGAGGAGCTGCTCTTCACCGCGGTGCCGATGCTCGACGACGGCAGACGGGTGGGAGCCGTCCGCGTCACCCAGAGCGTGGAGGAGGTCGGGGCGCGGGCACGACGGAACGTCCTCGTGCTGGTGGGGGTGGGGCTCGTGGCGCTCGCGCTCGGCCTGGCGCTCGCCTGGGTTCTGGCCGGGTCGCTGGCCCGGCCTCTGCGTGGCCTCGCGCAGACAGCGCGACGAGTCGAGGGCGGAGAGCTCGATGCACGCGCGGAGGTGACGGGCGCGAGCGAGCAACGCGACGTCGCGCTCGCCTTCAACGACATGACGGAGCGGCTCGCTCGGTCGCTCGCAGCGCAGCGGGAGTTCGTGGCCAACGCCTCACATCAGCTGCGGACGCCGCTCACGGGGCTGCGGCTGCGGATCGAGGCCGCAGGCGCGAAGACGAGCGATCCTGCCGTGGAGCGCGAGCTCGGTGCGGCAGAGGCCGAGATCGAGCGATTGACGCGGCTCCTGAACGCCCTACTCCTGCTGGCGCGCGAGGGCGACAGGCCGGAGTTGCGGGCGCCGACGTCACTTCGGGACGCGTGCGAGGCCGCGCTCGAGCGCTGGGTCCCTCGCGCGGCCGAGTCAGGTCACGAGCTGGTGCTCGCGAGCGCGCCCGACGCCCGTGTTCGTGCGCGCGACGAGGACGTGGCGATCATGCTCGACAACCTGCTCGAGAACGCCCTCGTCTATGCGCCCGCCGGGACGCGGGTCGTGCTCACCTGGGAGGGGAGCGGGAGGTTCAGCGTCCTCGACGAGGGCCCCGGGATCGCGCCGGGGGAGGAGCGCACGGTCTTCGAGAGGTTCCGGCGAGGGCGCTCGGAGCAGCCGGGAACGGGTCTCGGGCTCGCGATCGTGGAGACGCTCGCGCGGCGGTGGGGCGGCTCGGCCTCCCTGCGCACCCGCCCCGGGGGCGGGGCCCAGGCCGAGGTCGTCCTTCCGGCGGAGGCGCAGACGTGATCCGGACGATCCTGCTCGGGCTCGGTGGACTCCTCGCAGCGATCGCGATCGGGGTCGGGATCCACCTCGTGACCCGGGACACGATCGCGCTTCCGGTCGTCCGGCTCGACGGTGGCGCGTCGCTCGCCCCGCCGACCACCGACACCCGAATCGTCCCGGCCCCGGCCACGACCCGGTCGTCGACGAGTCGAACCACGACTGACACGACCGCACCGACCCCCCCAACGACGGACGACCGCAGCAGCAGCAGCACGGGCGAAGACAACTCCGGCTCGGGCTCCAGCAACTCCGGCCGGGGCCGCGGACGTGGCCGCAGCGGCGACGACGACTGAGCCCGACGGGCTCCTGGGAGCGGAGCGACCCTTCAGGGGTCTTGGCGCGGGCAGGGGTCGGCACATGCCGACCTCTGCCCTGTTGCGCCCTAATCAGGTCGGGGTGACAGGACTTGAACCTGCGACCTTTCGGCCCCCAGCCGAACGCGCTACCAACTGCGCCACACCCCGAGGACTGGTGAGTCTAGCGGCGGTCGCTCAGGATGAGCTCGAGGCGACGGCGCAAAGCTCTTCGAGCTCGGCGGGCGCGGGACGCCAGCGTCCGGCCTCGGCGTTCGCGCGAACCTGATCGGGCTTCGTCGCACCGGCGATCACCGACGAGACCCTGGCTGCGCTGCGAGGCCTCCGATCGCGACGTCGAGGAGCGAGATCTCGTGGGCGTTTGCGTACGCGCGAAGCCGCTCGACGCGAGCGAGGTCGGAGTCGGCGAGCTCGCGTCCGTGCAATCGCGTTCCCTCCGGCGCGGCCTCGCCCTGGCGGTACTTGCCGGTGAGGAGGCCGCCCGCGAACGGGAAGTAGGGGATGAAGCCGACCCCGAGCCGCTCGCAGGTGGGGAGGAGCTCGGCCTCCGAGTCCCTGACGAGCCACGAATACTCGCTCTGCTCGGAGACGAAGGCGCTGAAGCCGTGTGTGTCGGCGGCGACTCGGGCCTCCTCGACCTGCGCGGCGTTGAAGTTCGACGACCCGACGGCGCGCACTTTGCCCTCCCGGACGATCTCGTCGAGCGCGCCCAGCGTTTCCTCGAGCGGCGTGACCCCGTCGGGCTCGTGGTACTGGTAGAGGTCGATCCAGTCGGTCGCGAGCCGGCGGAGGGACGCCTCGACCGCCTTGTGGATGTACGGCCGCGATCCTCGCGCGGCCTCGCCGTCGCCCATGTCCATCCCGAACTTCGTCGCGAGCACTACCTGGTCGCGACGCCCGGCGAGGAGGCGGCCGAGGATCGTCTCGCTGCCGCCCTTGTTCCCGTAGATGTCGGCGGTGTCGAAGAACGTGACGCCGGCGTCGAGCGCCGCGTCGACGACGAGCCTCGTCGCGGCGTCGTCGATCCTGCCTCCGAAGTTGTTGCACCCGAGACCCACGATCGTGACCTCGAGGCCCGAGCTGCCGAGGCTGCGTGTTTTCCATCCGGCAACCATACGGACCGTGGACAGCGCCCAGACTCTGTCGGAACCTCCGAAAAGGGGTAGAAACCGGCCGACGGGCGCGCTAGAGTCGCGCGGCGGTGAGGGCATCGATTGCGGCGATCCTCTGTGGTACGGCCTTCCTCGGCCTTCCTGCCGTTGCCTCGGCTCATAGCGGCGGTGGCACGGGTTCCCCGGGGGCTTCGGCCGCGGCGGCGATCTTCTACTACCCGTGGTTCGGAACGGAGGCGCGCGACGGCGCCTACACGCACTGGGCACAGGGCGGAAACGTCCCGCCTGCCCGGATTGCGTCCGATTTCTACCCCGCGCGGGGGCCCTATTCGTCCGCCGACGCCCTCGTCCTGAACGCCCAGATGCGGGAGATCGCGGCGACCGGGATCTCGACCGTGATCGTCTCCTGGTGGGGGCGCGGCTCCCTCGAGGACGAGCGCCTCCCGCGAGTCGTCGCGGCCGCCCGCACGAACGGGCTGGCCGTGGCCGCGCACATCGAGCCGTACCCGGGCCGCTCGGTGGCGGGCGTTGGCGCCGACATCGCGGCGCTGCGCCAACTCGGGATCGTCGACTTCTACGTCTGGGCGTCGACCTGGCTGCCCGACGCGGAGTGGGCGGCGCTGAACGCAGGGCTGACGGGGATCCGCGTCTTCGCGAACACGAATCTCGCCGGGAAAGCGGCGGCCGGGGGCTTCGACGGCGTCTACACCTACGACGTCCTGCTCTTCGATGGGACGCTCTTTCCCCGGCTCTGCGCCCAGGCGCGCCGGCTCAAGCTCCTCTGCGCCCCGTCCGTCGGCCCCGGCTACGACGCGCGTCGCGCCACCGGTGACACCCGCCTGCGCCCGAGGCGGAACGGCGCCCGGTACGACTCGATGTGGCGCGGAGCGGTTCGCGCCCGGCCGGACCTGGTCACGATCACGAGCTACAACGAGTGGCACGAGGGCACGCAGATCGAACCCGCACGGGCGGGCCGTTCCGGCTATCAGAGCTACGACGGGGCCTGGGGGCTGCGCGGCCGCGAAGCCGAGACGTCGTACCTCGGCCGCACCGCCTACTGGATCCAGCGGCTCAGCCGCTGAGGACGACGTCCGCGCCGCAGCCCGCGACGAGCGCCTCGAAGACGTCCGCGCGGTCGACGCCGGCAAGGGAGCGGTGTTCGAGGTCGACCTCGATCTCCGGCCACGATTCGAGCCCGAGCGAGCGGGCGCCTTCGTCGGCGCCGAAGCAGAGCAGACGCTCGGTCCCGAAGACGCCGCGGCGCCCGGTCTGCCGCCGTCCGATCCCCTCGAGCTCGCGTAGCTCCTCGAACGGGTCGATCCGGACGTTCGAGTCGCTCCCGATGCAGAGTGGGATGCGCCGGTGCTCGACGCGCGCGGCCGGAAGGAACCCGTCGGCGAGGTCTGCCTCGGTCGTCGGGCACGCGCAGATCGTCGTGCCGCTCTCCGCGAGGAGGTCGAGCTCGGCGCCGTCGGCGTGCGTCGCGTGCACCACCGTGACGTGCGCCCCGAGGCATCCGGTGCGAGCGAGGAGCTCGATCGGCCGGCAGCCGTGCTCCTCGAGGCACTCCTCGATCTCCCGCGGCTGCTCGTCCGCGTGGACGTGGAGCGGCAATCGTTCCGTCGAGGCGTACTCCCCGAGCCGGCGCAGCCACTCCTCGGAGCAGGCGCGAACGGAGTGGGGGGCCACCCCGACGGCGATCCCGTCCTCGCGGAGCCCCTCGAGCTGTCGCAGGTAATCGTCGAGCGACGCCTGCCGCATCCGCTCGAGCCCCCCGCGGCCGTAGGCGACGAGAAGGAGCATGAGCTCGACCTCGGCCTCGGCTGCCGCCTCGACCGCGGCCCGCGCCTCGGGCAACCCGAGGTAGTGGAACTCACCGACCGCCGTGTAGCCGGCCGCCCGCATCTCCCGGTAGGCGTTCGCGTAGCTCTCGCGAACGAGCTCAGGCGTCTGCCGCTCGGCCTCGCCCAGCATCGACTCACGCCAGGCCCAGAAGTCGCCGCCTCCGGCCCGTCCGCGGAGCGCTCGCTGGAAGGTGTGGGAGTGGGCGTTGACGAAGCCCGGCATGGTGAGGGAGGCGCCCACGAGGTCTATCCTGTCAAGCATGGCCGCCCGCGCCGTCGCCGCACCGCTCGCGCTGCTTCCGAACGCGCTGACGGTGCTCCGGCTCGCTCTGGTGCCGGTGTTCGTCCTCGTGTATGTGGCTGCCGGGGACGGGTCGAGCTGGGCGGCGGGCTACATCTTCCTCGTCGCCGGGATCACGGATCAGGTCGACGGCTTCCTCGCGCGCCGGTGGCGGGTCGAATCGCGCTTCGGCAAGCTCGCGGATCCGCTCGCCGACAGGCTGATGATCGACGCCGCCGTGATCCTGCTCTGGCTCGAAGGGAAGATGCCCTGGCCCGGCGCGCTCGTGATCGTCCTCCGCGACGCGATCCTCGTTGGCGGGTATCGCCTCCTGATGCCGCGGGGCGTCGAGCTCTCCGTGACGATGCTCGGGAAGATCGCGACCTGGGTTCTCTACCTCGCGGTCGGAATCCTGACCGTGGTCGGCCACGACACGAAATGGCCGCTCTGGCTCTTCTGGGTCGGCCTCGCGTTGGCGCTCGCGGCTGCAGTGCAATACGTCGTCGCTGCGCGGCGGGAGGTGGAAGGGTGAGAGCGGTGGTGATGGCGGGGGGCGAAGGCACCCGGCTGCGGCCGCTGACCTCGAACCAACCGAAGCCGATGGTCCCGATCGTCGGCAAGCCCTGCCTGGAGCACATCCTGGAACTCTTGAAACGGCACGGGCTCGAGGACGTCGTGGTCACGCTCGCCTTCCTTCCGCAGGCGATCCGGAGCTACTTCGGCTCCGGGGAGACGCTCGGGCTCAACGTCGAGTACTCGATCGAGGAGATTCCGCTCGGAACTGCCGGATCGGTCCGACTGGCGAGCGACGCCCTCGACGAGACCTTCCTCGTCATCTCGGGGGACGCGCTCTGCGACGTCGATCTGGGAGCGCTGATCGCGTTTCACCGGGAGAAGGGCGCCGCGGTCACGATCGGGCTCAAGTCGGTCGACAACCCCCTCGAGTTCGGGATCGTCGTGACCGACGAGTCCGGTCGGGTCGAGCGTTTTCTCGAGAAGCCCTCGTGGGGGCAGGTCTTCTCGGACACGATCAACACGGGGATCTACGTCCTGGAGCCGGAGGTGCTGAAGCACATCCCGACCGACAGGCCGTACGACTTCTCGAAGGAGCTCTTCCCGCTCCTGCTCGAGATGGGCAGGCCGCTCTACGGCTTTGTCCTGGACGGCTACTGGCAGGACATCGGCAACCTCGACCAGTACCGGCAGGCGAACTTCGACGCGCTCGACGAGAAGGTGCGGCTGAACGTGGGGGGGATCCGGCTGCGCGGGAACGTCTGGATCGGCGAGGGCGCAGAGGTCGACAACGTCGAGGAGCTCGAGGGCCCTGCGTTCATCGGCAACTACTGCCGGATCGCGCGCGACGCGTCTGTCGGCCCGTACACGGTTCTCTCGAACGGGGTCACGCTTCGCGAGCGCGCGCGGACCACTCGCACGGTGATCGACGCCGCGACCCACATCGGACGGAGCACCCTGATCGAGGGGGCGGTGATCGGCCGCTCCTGCGACATCCGCGACCACGTCAGGATCCACGAGGGCGCCGCGGTCGGGGACGAGGTGACGATCGGCTCGGAGTCGAGCGTGATGCCGCACGTGCGGGTCTATCCGTACAAGGAGGTCGAGACCGGCTCGCAGCTCTACGAGAACCTGATCTGGGAGTCGAGCGCTTCCTCGCGACTCTTCGGGAAAGACGGCGTCAGCGGGCTCGTCAACGTCGATCTGACGCCGGAGACGGCGGTTCGGCTCGCAGCGGCGCTCGGGACGGCCCTCAAGCGCGGCGCGCGCGTCGTCGCGAGCCGAGACTCGGGGCCAGCCTGCCGGATGATCAAGCGCGTCCTGATCTCCGGCCTGAACGCCACCGGCGTCGACGTCGCCGACTTGCGCGTCTCGCCTCCGGGAGTGAGCCGGCACGTCCTGAAGACGCAGGCTTTCGCGGCGGCGATCCACGTCGGCCAGAGCCATCTCGACCCCGAGGCGGTCTTCATCAGGATCTACGAGCCGCCGGGAGTGCTGCTCACCGCCTCGCTCCAGAAGGAGATCGAAAAGAACTTCACCCGCCGGGAGCTGCGTCGAGTCGGCGCGGAGAGCGTCGGCTCCGTCTCCTACCCGGCCCGCGTCCGCGAGAGCTACGCCCAGGATCTCCTCGACGGAATCGACGTCGAGCCGATCAGGGCCAGGGCCTTCCGGATCGTCGTCGACTACGGCTTCTCAGCCGCCTCGTTCGTGCTCCCGCTCGTCGTCGGACCGCTCGGGGTCGAGGCGCTCTCCTCCCACGGATTCTTCGCCGAAGGCGCCCCCTCACAGCAGACCCTTGCTCAGGCGGTGGGAAACACGAAGCGGCTCGTCGCGGCCGTCGGGGCCGACCTCGGCGCCGTCTTCGATCGCGCAGCCGAACGGCTCTATCTGATCGACGAGAAGGGACGTGAGGTTCCGGTCGAGCAGACGCTCTTGCTCTTCCTCAGGCTCCTCGCAGAGAGCGGGACGGTGGGAAAAGTCGCGTTCCCGGTCACGGTCACGAGCCAGGTCGACGCGCTCGTCGGCAGCGGGCTCGAGATCGTTCGGACGCCGCACTCCCTCGCCGACCTGACGCGCGCGGCCTCCGCGGACGGCGTCGTCTTCGCGGGTGCCGTCGGGGGCGGTTACCTCTTCCCGCAGTTCCTGCCTGCCTACGACGCGGTTGCGAGCCTCGCCAAGCTGCTCGAGCTCCTCGCACCCGTCGGGCGTCCGCTCTCCGAGCTCGTCGCGGAGCTGCCGGAGCCGACGCTCGTCCACCGCCAGCTCGCGTGCCCCTGGGCGAAGAAGGGCCTCGTGATGCGGCTCCTGAACGAGCAGCTCGCGGGTCGCGACCTGGATCTCACGGACGGGATCAAGCTCCTCGAGGCGCGTGGCTGGGCGCAGGTGCTCCCCGACCCCGACGAGCCGCTCCTGCACCTCTACGCAGAGGGTGCGACCGGCGAGATCTCCCATGACCTCGAGCTCGAGCTGCGCGAGAAGGTGGAGGCAATCATGCAGGGAGACGGGACGACACAGCGAACCCCAGTGGAAGCCTCAAGCTGAGGTTGACCCCTCGATGATACTCCTGCTTTACTGGCATTCCGACCGAAAGGCTCATTGTGGACGAACGGCCGCTTGAGAACGAGGTGGAGCCGCTCCCCGAGCTCGGCTCCCTCTCCGACGACGACCTGAAGGCGCTGATCGAGCGGCTCCAGGGCGAAGAGAACCAGGTCTCGTACCGGCGGCGGCTCCTGCAGGGACGCATCGACATCCTCCGGGCCGAGCGCACCGCCCGGCTGAAGGGGACGGGCGGGGGAGACGTCGACGTGGACAGGCTGACCGACATCCTTGCGGCCCGGGCGACGCCGCCGAACGGCGACGAGGGCCGTTGAGCCACGTCTACTGCCCCGAGTGCGGCTTCCAGAACCCGGTCGCGGCGAATTTCTGCTCGAAATGCGGCTCCCGCCTGAACAAGGAAGAGCCCGGTGAGCAGACGATGACCTTCAGCCCGGAAGAGGTCGCCGACGATGCTGCAGCGGTGCTCCGGGAGGTCTCGGCAAAAGGCCCGGCCCTCGTCGTCCGCTCCGGCGGCGGCCGCGCGGGCGAAAGCTTCTTCCCCGACGGCGAGCGGACGACGATCGGGCGGTCGCCCGACTGCGACGTCTTCCTGGACGACGTGACCGTCTCGCGAACGCACGCCGAGCTGGTCTCGGCCGGCGACCGATTCACGATCAAGGATCTCGGCAGCCTCAACGGCACGTTCGTCAACCGCCGCCGGATCGAGGCCGAGGAGGTCGAGGTCGAGGACGACGACGAGATCCAGATCGGCAAATATCGCCTGACGTTCCTCCGGGGACGATGAGCACCACCGCCGCAGACAGGCGCTCGGGCGAGCGCTTGCACACGATCGGCGCGGTGTGCGCACGCCTGCAACCCGAATTCACCGACATCTCGATCTCGAAGATCCGCTACCTCGAGGATCAGGGGCTCTTGACGCCCAAGCGCACCCGCGGGGGCTACCGGCTCTTCAGCGAGGAGGACGTCGAGCGCCTCGAGACGATCCTCCGGCTCCAGCGGGACGAGTTCCTGCCGCTCCGAGTGATCCGCCAGGAGCTCTCCTCCGGTGGCAGCTCCGCCGAGCGGAAGCGCCGCCGTCCCACCGGGCTCGGCGACCGGGAGCCCGAGCTCGATCTCGGGGAGCTCTGCGAGCGCGCGGGAATCGACGCCCAACTGGCGAGGGCGCTCGAGGAGTTCGGCCTGCTCGCGCCGCGCGTGGAGGCCGGTGAGCGGCTCTACCGCGAAAGCGACGCCGAGATCGCGGCAGCGTGCGGCGAGCTCGCCCGCTACGGGATCGATGCCCGCCATCTCCGCACGTTCCGCAACTCCGCCGGCCGCGAGGCCGGCCTGCTCGAACAGCTCGTCGCGCCGGCGCTCCGTTCCCGCAATCCCGAGCGGCGCAAGACAGGTCTCGACGACCTTCAGGCGCTCGCAGAAGCCTCGCAGGAGCTCTCACGGCTGCTTTTCTGGCGAGAGCTGCGCGCGCTCGCCGAGAGGTAGAGTTCCGCTCCGATGAGCCTCGATCTCCGTACACTCGTCCGGGAAGTCCCGGACTTCCCCCAGCCCGGGGTCGGGTTCAAGGACATCAGCCCGCTGCTCGCGCACCCCGCGGGCCTCCAGCAGGCGATCGCGGGACTCGCGGAGTGGGGGGCGACCAAGAAGCCGGACCTCGTCGTCGGCGCGGAGGCCCGCGGGTTCATCCTCGGCGCCGCGATCGCGCAGAAGATCGGCTGCGGCTTCGTGCCGGCACGCCGGCCGGGAAAGCTCCCGCCCGACACCGTGAGCGTCACCTACTCGCTCGAATACGGCGAGAACGCGCTCGAGCTCCATCCCTCCTCGTTCTGGGACGGCGTTCGCGTCCTGATCCACGACGACGTGCTCGCAACCGGAGGAACTGTCGAGGCGATCGGCAGCCTCATCGAGCAACTGGGCGGCCACGTGGTCGGGGCGGCCTTCATCATCGACCTGACCTTCCTCAAGGGCCGTGAGCGCCTCTCGGGCTACGAGATCCACTCGCTGCTCGAATACTGACCTCGAGGCACTCGGGCTGCCCCCGCATCTCGCAGCAGCCTGGTTCCGTTCTCTCCGTACCGGGAAGAACCGGTAACCCACCAACGGAGGCTTGTGATGATCGGACTGACCAGGGGTTTCTCGACGCTCGTAGGCGTCGGCGTCGCCGGATTTCTGATCTGGCTCGCCGCGCAGACGGGCCAAGGCACGTCCGGGGAGTACTGGGCGACCTACGGGCTCATCGCCGCAGCGGGCCTGACCATCGCCCTGTCGCAGATCCTGGGCGGCTGGACGAAGTGGGGCTGGCCACGCCTGTCCCTCGGCGTCTTCCTCCTCGGCTTCCTGCCGGCCCTCGTCGCCGGCGGCTGGGTGTTGCTCGCGCGCCAGCCCGCCGACTTCTTCAACACCTCGAACTGGTCGCGTGACCTCGGGATCGACCCGGTCGTCAGCGACCTCGGCGAGCTCCTCGCGGCCGTCGCGTTCGGAATCGGGCTCACCTTCGGCCTCACCTTCGACACCTCGGGCCCGCGCCGCCACGTCGACGTCGAGGAGCGCACGATCGAGACGCCGCGGCCGACTCCGGCAGCGGATGTCCGCTCAGGAGACGTCCGGAGCGACGTCCGGGACGCGGACGAGCCGCTCACCGCCGAGCGCACGTCTGGGCTTGAGGACGTCGAGAACGATCGTGGGCGCCGCTTCGGCTTCCGCCGCAGCGTTCCCTCGGGCTCGCAGCGGGGGGACGACGAAAGCTAGGCGTTTTCCGCGAGTCAGTTCCCTCACGCCAGGGATTTTGCCGACCGTCTCGAGCCGCCGATAGGTGTTGTGATGGACGCCGCCGCCGTCAGCCACCGGAACCCCGGAGCATCCGATCTCCTCCTCGAGCACTGCTTCGCGCTCGACCGAGAGACCGATGCAGAGCTGGGCAGGCCCACGGCCGCGGAGCGGCTCGAGGCGCTCGTTGGCACCGAGATGGCCCGCCGGCTCCTGCTCGCTCTCGCCAGCACCCACTAGCCGCTTCTACTCGGAGTTGCGTTCGTCGCCGTTGACGCGCACGAAGAGGAAAATCGCGGCGGCGGAGACGAGCGAGAGGATGAACGCAGTCGCACCCGAAACGCCGACTGCGAGCATCCCGACCCACAAGATCAGGAAGAAGATCACAGCCCACACGAAAGCCTGGATCCCCTGGTCGATACTCGGTGCTCGAAGGTGCATTTCCGCGATCGTACTGGACTGCCTCTCCCACAGCCCAGGGCATCGTTGGGGAACGATGTTGCGGGCGCGAAGCCCCCGTGAAGAGCACGAGTCGCGGCCAACAGTCCTCAGACGAAAGTTGTCGCAAATTGCTGCTTTCCCCCTGACGAGCTCTTGAACGCCGCGCGCGTACCGACTACCTTGGCTCTTGCAGGGAGCACGGAGCGCGAGTAGATCGAAACCGAGCTCGAGGGCCGTACGCGCAAGCGGAAAGTCAGCGGGCTCGGTGGACAAAAGCGCAACCGGCTCCCTGAATTTATTTGCAGGAAATAGAAATCCCCGGAAGGGGATTTCTATCTCTGCGTAGACCCCTTGAAGGGTCGCTTCGCTCCCGGGCTCACGCCCCTGGGGGTGAGGCGCTACAGGTCGCTTCGCTCCCGGGCTCACGCCCCTGGGGGTCAGGCGCTACGGCCCGCTTGCACCGCTTTCTCATAGGATCGCGCGGGTGAATCGGGGCGGCGTCTATCTCGCGGCGGGCACGGCCTTCGTGCTGGCGCTCGGCCTGACGCTGCTTGGGGTGGGGGACAACCCCGACGCGCTCCCGAACTGGCAGGCGCTCATCCTCGGGCTCGTCCAGGGCGCCACCGAGCTACTCCCGATCTCCTCGTCGGGGCACCTGATCCTCGTCCCCTGGCTCTTCGACTGGGAGTTCCTGAAGGAGAACGACGCCTTCAACCAGACCTTCGACGTCTCGCTCCATCTCGGCACCCTCATCGCCGTCGCCGCGTACTTCCGCGACGACATCGTGAGGCTCGCCGCCGCGCTCGCGCGCTCCGTCCGCCACCGGCGGATCGAGGGCGTCGACGAGCGGATCGCCTGGCTCGTCGCGATCGCGACCGTGCCCGCCGCCGTCGTCGGGGCGCTCGGGGAGAACCTGATCGCCGACAACCTGGGAGAGCCCTGGCAGATCGCGATCCTGCTCGCGCTCTTCGCCGGCCTCCTCTGGATCGCAGACCGCCGTCCCGAGAACCGCCAGATCGGAGACCTGACCCTGCGCTCGGCCGTCGCGGTGGGGTTCGCACAGTGTCTCTCGCTGATGCCCGGAGTCTCGCGCTCGGGGATCACGATCACGGCCGGCCGCTTCCTCGGGCTCGACCGCGATGCAGCCGCTCGCTTCTCGTTCCTGCTCCTGCTTCCGATCACGTTCGGCGCGGTCGCCTACAAGGGGATCGGCGACGTGCTCCTGGCCGACCTACCCGCAGGCACGACGGGGCCGTTCGTCGTCGGCTCGCTCGCCTCGGGCGCGAGCGGGCTCCTCGCCATCTCCGCGCTCCTCGGCTACGTCCGGCGCCACGACTACTCGCTCTTCGTCGTCTACAGGCTCCTCGCAGCGGCCGCCGTGCTCCTGCTGATCGCGACCGGCGTCCGCTCGGCCGGGTTCTGACCGGGGCCGAGCCGTTCCGAGCCAACTTGACATAACGCTCATTCCCGTGCGTGCGCTGGACAACGGCGTTTGGGAGGAGGAAAGTGCAGGTAGAAGCTTCCCAGGCTTCCGCGCCGACCTATGACGACGATCGACATCGACCACCTCCTGGGCAACGAGGAGATCCAGCAGCTGCTGGAGGCCGCCGAGCAGGCCGGATCGCTGCGCGCCGTCGAGATCGCCGAGATCGTCGAGGCCCACGAGCTCGACGCGCTCGAGCAGGACGCGTTCTCTCGGGAGCTCGAGCAGCGCGGAATCGAAGTCGTCCCCGAGGACGCGGCGGCCGAGCCCAAGGCAGAGCCGGCGCCACGAACGCCGCCCGCAGCCCTGGAGACGACGACGGACGCTCTCCAGCTCTTCCTCCGCGAGGCGGGCCGCCATCAGCTCCTGACCGCCGCGCAGGAGGTCGAGCTCGCGAAGAAGATCGAAGCCGGCGACGGAATGGCGAAGCAACGGATGATCCAATCCAACCTCCGGCTCGTCGTCTCGATCGCGAAGAACTACCGCAACCAGGGCCTGCCGTTCCTCGACCTGATCCAGGAAGGGACGCTCGGACTGATCCGTGCGGTCGAGAAGTTCGACTGGCGCCGAGGCTTCAAGTTCTCGACCTATGCGACCTGGTGGATCCGCCAGGCCGTCGCGCGGGCGCTCGCCGACAAGGCGCGCACGATCCGGATGCCCGTCCACATCGTCGAGCGGCTCCAGAAGATGAACCGCGCTGAGCGCACCCTCTGGACGCAGCTCGGCCGCGAGCCCACCCTCGAGGAGATCGCCGAGGAGGCCTCTCTCCCGCTCCAGCAGGCAATCGAGGTGCGCGCGGCAGCCCGTGCCTCCACGAGCCTCGATCAGCCCGTGGGCGAGACCGAGGACGCCGTCTTCGGTGACTTCGTGGCAGGGGACGGGCCACTCCCCGAAGAAGAGGTCGAAGTGTCGCTCCGCAGCCAGGCGCTCAAGGAGGCGCTCGGCTCCCTCGGTGAGCGCGAGCGGCAGGTCGTCGTCCTCCGCTACGGGCTCGCAGACGCCGAGCCGAAGACGCTCGAGGAGATCGGACGCCGGCTCGGCCTGACCCGCGAACGCGTGCGACAGATCGAGCTCGACTCGCTCAAGCGCCTCTCGACGCTGCGCGAGATGCAAGCACTGGGTATCTAGCGCAAGCTCAGACTCAGCAAAAGCAGATTCCGAAGCCCGGCCTCTCAGTTACGTGCGGAGGTAGAACTCGAGTGCCGGCGCGACGGAGCGAAGCTCGCGCAGTGCCCTCGACTCCAGCTGCCGCACCCGCTCCCGGGTGATCCCGAGGCCGACACCGACCTCTTCCAGCGTCTGCGGGATCGCACCGTCGAGACCGAACCGCTGGGCAAGCACATGCCGCATCCGCGGGTTCAGGCTGGCGAGCGCCGTGGCGATCTCCTGCGAGCGAAGATTGTCGGCCGTCTCGGCGTCGGGGCCTGCCGTCTTCGTGTCCTGGATCAGGTCGCCGAAGAGGCTCTCGCCGTCCCCGACGGGTGTCTCGAGGCTGACGGAGTCCTCGACGAGCTCGAGCAGCTCGCGGACGCGCTGGGGTGTGAAGCCGCTCTCCTCGGCGATCTCCTCGAGCCGGGGGTCGCGATTCAGCTTTTGGGCGAGTAGCCGGCGGGAGCGTGTGACCCGACGCACCTGCTCGGCGACGTGCACGGGCAGGCGGATCGTCCGGCCCTGCTCGGCGAGCGCGCGCGTGACGGCCTGGCGGATCCACCAGGTCGCATAGGTCGAGAGCTTGAAGCCCATCTTGTAGTCGAACTTCTCGACCGCGCGGATCAGGCCGAGGTTCCCTTCCTGAATCAGGTCGAGGAGCGGTACGCCGGCCTTCGTGTAGTTGCGCGTGATCGACATCACGAGCCGGAGGTTGCACTCGATCAGCTTTCGCTTTGCGTCCTCGTCGCCGAGATCCTTGCGCCGAGCGAGCTCGCGCTCCTCGGTGACCGTCAGGAGCCGGCCGTCGCCGATCGCACGGACGTAGAGCTTGAGCGGATCTTGAGTCGCCTCGGCGACGTGGGCCACCGCGGGTTCGTCGTCGCCATCGGCCTCGACCCCGCCGAGGGCCTGCGCCGGGTCGTCGAGCGCAGAATCATCGAGTGCAGGCAGCAGCTCGAGATGCGTCTCGCTCTCGACCTCGTCCGGCACAGAAGCAGGCATTGGCTCCACTGTGGACCGTCTATCGGCGTTCCCCGAACCGGGCTTGAGGAGGGATTCAGGGGGCGAGGGATGCGGCCGATGATCTCGAAGAGGTGAACGACGCCCTTAACTTCGCCGATACACCTGTCGTCTACCCTCTTGCAAGGTCGAACGTTCACCAGCCGATCACGATCGTAGGATCGAAATCATGTGCGGAATCGCCGGATACAGCTTGAGCCCCGCGTCGACCGTGGATCGGACGCTCGCGGCGCAGGCGCTCCTGGCCGGAATCGCCGAACGAGGCGCGGATGCTGTCGGGTACGCCTATCGGAGCGACGACCCGTCGATCCACGTGCACAAGCGCCGTTCCGGCGCGACCGCGCTGCTGGACGAGCTGCGCGTGCCCGAGCGCGCGACCCAGGCTCTCTTCCACGTCCGGGACTACACCAAGGGCCACCCGCGGATCGAGGCCAACAATCACCCGATCCGGCACGGGGCCGTCGTCGGGATCCACAATGGGATCATCGTCAACGACGAGGAGATCTTCGCGCGCTACGGCTTCGAGCGGGCGGAGCCGGAGATGACTGTCGACTCCGAGGCGATCTTCGCGCTCGCCGAGCACGCCGGGGGCGATGCGGAGTCGCTCGAGGAGCTGCACGGGGCCATGGCGACGAGCTGGCTGGACGAGCGCTCCCCCTCCACCCTCTTCCTGGCCCGCGCAGTCGGCCGGCCGCTCTGGATCGGCACCGGCTCGCGTGAGCTCTTCTTTGCTTCGACGCGCGACGCCCTCGAGGTGCTCGAGCGCACGCTCCGGCTGAGCCTGCGCAAACGCGCGGTCGACGAGGGAACCCTCCTGCATGCCGTCGAGGGCCGCGTCGAGGCCTCGCATCGCTTCCACCCCGATCGCTCCTACGTCGAGGAGACGATCCTCCCTTCAGTGCGCGCGCCCCACGAGGGCGTTTCGTCACTGCAGCGGCTCGCGTCGATCGCGACCGCCGCCCTCTAACCGACGCGCCGGCTCCTACCCGGCCGCGACCGTTCCGTCCGGCGCGACATCGACGTCCTCGTCGAGCAGGCGCTCGCGGACGAGGTACTGGAACGCCGCCCACGCCGGCTGGACGTCGATCATCCGATAGACCTGCCACTCAGTCAGGAGCGAGCTGTCGGCGCGCCGGGCCTGCTTCCAGTCGTCCATCTTCGGCAGTCGGCCGAGCGTCCGGGCGAGGACGGCGCCCTGCTCGACAGCTCGCTCGAGCCGCTCCTCCCCGATCGGGACGTCGAAGCCGGCCTCGCGGAGGGCCTGCGCGAGCGAGCCAAACGTGTGCCAGAGCAGCGATTTCGAGGGCATCGAGCCCTTGCGCTCGTCCAGGTCGCGTGCCGTCGGGGTCCGCCCCAGTTCGGCACCTAGCACCTGCAGGCGTCCGAGAAGCTCCTCCCTGGTCGCAAACCGCCTGGGGACGAGTCCCGCTTGCCGCTTCGCCGCATTCCAGCTCCCGAAGTGCTCGATCACGGTCTGGGGGTGCACCGTGGTCTGGGCGTCCGCCGCAAACTCGCGCATCGTCGGCGAACGGCCGAGCCGGGCCGCGCTCTCCACGAGCTGAGCGATGATCTGCTCGTCGGTGTAGCGCTTACGGATACCCGCCTGGAAGTCGGCCAGAGCCTGCGGGTCGATGCCTGCCACCGCAGGGTGACGGCGACCTCGTGCCATGCAAACATCTTAGAGCAGATTGGCCAAAGTGCAAGAGCGCGCTTGCAGCGCCCTCCGAACGCGGTCTAGGAGGGATTGGCGGAACGCTGCTCGTCCGGGTCGGCGCGCCGAGACGGGCACAGCCGGTGTTTCGCCAATCCCTCCTAGGAGACGGCGAGAAGCTTCGGACGCGTCGGAAGCGTCTCGTCGGCGAGCGAGTCGAGCGGGAGGATCCGCTCGAGCGCGGAGACGCAGCGCGGGCAGAACTGGGACGCAGAGGCGCGGTGCAGCTCCGAGAGCGCCTCGTCGAGCGGGCGGGCTGCCCGGTAGATCCGCGTCGTCAGCATCGAATCGAGCGCGTCGGCGACATGGATGATCCGGGCGCCGAGCGGGATCTCCTCGCCCTTGAGCTTGTCCGGGTAGCCGGTGCCGTCGAACCGCTCGTGATGATGCCGGATCGCCGGAACCGCGTCGTTCAGGAATCCGAGCCGGTCGATGATCCGCGCGCCCTCGTCGGCGTGGCGCTGCATCAGAGCCCACTCGTCGTCGGTCAGGCTGGCGGGCTTGAGCAGGATCGAGTCCGGGATCGCGAGCTTGCCGATGTCGTGGAAGAGGGCGGCGTGGCCGAGCAGGTCGAGTTCCACCTGCGACAGGCTGAGCTCCCGGCCGATCGCGAGCGCGAGCTGCTGGACCCGGCGCGAGTGGCCGGCCGTGTACGCGTCGCGCGCGTCGACCGTGGCCGAGAGGCTCTCCATCGCCGCCGTCGAGCGCTCCTTGAGGAGGCGGTTCGCCTGCTCGAGGGAGACGTTCTGGGTATGGATCGTCTCGGCGGCCTGCCGGAGCTTCTGGGCGCTGCGCCGCGTGTGCGAGAGATAGGCCTCCTGCGTCTTGCGCATCAGGAGCAGCGGCACCGCGAAGACGGCGAGAGCATAGAGCCCGGCCGAGTTGTAGCCGATCGCGATCACGCCGCCGATGAACCCGTAGACGAGGTAGTGCGGGGCGAGCCAGAAGAAGCGCTCCCGCCAGGTCTGCCACCAGCGCTCACGACCCTCGAAGGCGAGCGCGAGCGAGAGCAGCGAGGTGTTGACGGCGAAGTAGACGAGGCCGGCCAGGATCCCCGAGCCGACCGTGACGAGCTCGCCCCAGCCCCCCTCGAAGCCTGCCGCGAAGATTCCTGCTGCAGCGAGTGACGAGAGGCTGAGCGCGCCGACGTTGAAGACGACGTGGTGGATCTGGCCGCGCTTCGCGCTCCACTGGACGACTGCGATCGCGAAGGCGAGCGCGAGCGCCGCACGGGGGCCGAAGAGTGCCGCACCTGCGAGCGCACCGACGGCGCTGACCGAGATCGAGCCGTCGTCGAGCTCGAGTGCGAGAGCCTCCCCTACGCCGACGAGCGCGATCACAGCCAGCAGCCCGATCACGTCGGTCGAGGTGCCGAAGAGAAGACCGAGGACGCCCGCGATCACGCCGAGCACGCTGACCAGGCCAACGAGGACGCCGAGCCGCATCGAGAGCTGGAGGAAGCGCGGGCCGGTGATCGTGTGCTGGGTGTGCCGGCGCTCCTCTGCCGGGAGCGACTCGGGCACGCGGGCGAGTGGCGCCTTGTGGTCGCCCTCCTCGGGGACGGCGACGAGCGGGACGCTGCGATCAGCGGGCATGGCCAGCGGCTCCGAGCTCGCACCGAGAACGCGGTTGCGGCCCTGGAGCTTCGCCCGGTAGACGGCAAGGTCGGCCTGGTGGATGAGCCCGTTCGGATCATCGGCGTCCTTCGGGTAGCAAGAGACGCCGATCGAGACGGTCGCCCTGATCGGCTCGCTGGACGTCTCGACCTCGTACAGGCGGTCGGCGACGGCCTTCCGGATCCGCTCGGCGATCTCGAGCGCCTGCTCGGGCGGGGTCTCGGGCAGCAGGATCGAAAACTCCTCGCCGCCGAACCGGGCCGGGACGTCGTAATGGCGCAACTCCTTGCGGAAGACCTCCGCGATCCCCTTCAGGACTGCGTCTCCGGCCAGGTGGCCATAGGTGTTGTTGATCTCGCGGAGAAGATCGAGGTCGGCCATGATCAGCGACATCGGGCGGTCGAACCGCTGGGCGCGGCCGAGTTCCTCGGTCAGCGCGGCCGCGAAATGGCGCGCGTTGAAGAGGCCGGTCTTCGGGTCGACGCGCGCCTCTGCCTGGAGCTGCGGCACCGAGAGAGCGCGGTGGATCAGGAGGAGCGGGGCAATCGCAAAGGGGACGAGCCACGGGTTCGCAGTCCAGAAGACCGCCAGCACGACGCCCAGGGCCGCGAACACGAGCTCGGTCGAGAGCAGCTGGTAAGAGAAGAGCTCGCGCATCGGATGGCCGTAGACGAGCCGCAGCATCGGCGCGACGAGCACGGAGTTGACGACGACGAAGACGAGCGAGGCCGCGACGCCGGCGAGGGCGAAGCGCGCGTCGTCGCTTGCGACGAGCCCTTCGAGGCGCAGGACGCCCTCCGCGGCTGCCCAGGCGCTCATGGTGGCGAAGGTGTAGGTGAGGATGTTGAACGACTGCACGTACCAACTCGTGCGGCTCCGGAGCCACTCGGGCACGTGCTGGACGACTGCGATCGCCGCCAGGAGCTCGGGCGGCAGGAGCAGCACCGCCGCGATCAGGAACACGCCGGTCGTGTGGTACGACTTGTTTCCGGGCGGGGTGACGACGAAGAACTGCGCCACCGCGACGCTCGTGGCGAGGATCGCGAACGTGATCCAGCCGGTCGTATTCCGGTCGAGCTGGATCAGGTACGGAACCGTGGTCCCGGCAGTCGCGGCTGCGACCAGGAGGAAGTAGGCGAAAGCGCGCGGCGGGAGCTTCTTCGTCGGCCGCTCGGGGCGCTCCTCGACGTGCGCAGCTGCCTCTTCGATCAGAACCGAGCTCATGGTCGCGCTCCGCTTGTGTGGTTCATGCCGCTGTCTCCTTCGATGCCGCAGGAATCGAAAGTCTCGTGTCCCGCAAGACGAATCGGAGCGTAGCCTGCATCTCTCGACTCGATCATCCCCCGTTTGCGGTACCCCATTCGGAGATCACCCCTTTGGGTGACTCCGCTCCGACGGGTCGAGAGAAGCGGATGGGAGGCCGGCGAACCGGCCTCCCATCCACGTTCGACCTACGGGAGCGTGCTCGTGAGCAGCGCCGTCGCCGTGATCACGGCGGGGAGCGTCTCACCCGGTGCGAGGAGATCCGGATCGGCAGCCGCCGCCGCTGCCTCGGCCGCGGTTAGCTCGTACCCGTTCAGGTCGAGCGCGTCGCCTCCTGCTCCGTCCTCCTGCGAGCTCTCGCTCCAGGAGACCTCGTTCCAGGAGACCTCGTTCCAGGAGACCTCGTTCCAGGAGACCTCGTTCCAGGAGACGATGTTCCAGGCCGACTCGCTCCAGGAGACCTCGTTCCAGGAGACCTCGTTCCAGGAGACGTTGGCCTTCGCTGCCTCGTTCCACGAGACCGCGTCGAACGTCTTGCCGCTGCCGTTCGAGGCCGGGGCCACGAACCGGTTCAGGCCGGCGTTCGGGTTCGCGGTGCCGCTCATGTCGAAGCCGGCCTTGACCGCGTTGACCTGGCCGACGCCGCACGAGCCGGGAGCTGCCTGCGGAACGGGCTTGGCCCGCCGCATCAGCGTACCCTTGACCTGGTCCGGGGTCAGACCCGGGCTCCGGGCGAGCAGCTGAGCTGCCACGCCGGCCACGACCGGAGCCGCGAAGGACGTCCCGGAGAGCTCGATGTAGCCGAGCCCCTGGAGCTTGCTCGCCCTTTCGCTCGCCAGGGTGGAGGTCATCGGCACCGGTCCGACCATGTAGCGACCGGCCGCGCAGATCTCCGGCTTCATGAAGCCGTCCCGCGTATAGCCATAGGCCGACCACGGTGCCTGCGTGTCGTCGTTGAACCTCACCGTGCCGCCGATGTCGGCCGCGCCGACGCTGATCACGAACGGGTCGTTGCC
>Ga0136611_10000278_pt1 | contig 32484 bp, 30 predicted proteins | sample AntDrymUQ2232306_2_FD_106645 | JGI IMG/M metagenome (GOLD analysis project Ga0136611, IMG submission 106645) | Polar desert sand microbial communities from Dry Valleys, Antarctica - metaG UQ223 (23.06) | ecosystem: Environmental > Terrestrial > Soil > Desert | place: Antarctica: Dry Valley...
GGAACATCATCGGCAGCAATCAAACAAGGATAACAATCCGTTCATCCTTGAAGATGATTAGGTTTGGACTTTCAGTCCTTTTTCAAACCTCTGCACTTCCAGTGCAGAGTCGTTTAGTTTTTCAGCAATCCAAGTCCGCAAGTTTATTACGATTACACTCTGCGCGTCGCCGAAAACCTTCTTCACGGGCGCGTCGGATTCACTGAAGAACAGCCGTCCTGGTTGAACGAATTCGTGCCGTTTGAGAATTATTATTATTCGGTTTTTCCCTTCGGCAGCGTGTTGACGATGCTGCCTTTCGCTGTTCTGAAATCAATCGGAATCATTGCTGATATGCCCGCCGCTTTTATTTCCGCGCTGACGGCGAGCAGCATTTGTGTCTTTTTATTTTTGATTTCCGCGCATTACGAATACTCCTGGCGAAAGCGTATTTTGCTTTCGATGGGGATTTTGTTCGGCACTTGGATGTGGACGAATCTGACGATGGCAGGCGCGTGGCAGCTCGTGCTCGGCTTTGCGATGCTCGGCGAACTCGGCGCGATTTATTTCACCGTCTTTAATCGCAAACCGCTGCTCGCCGGATTATTTTTCGCCCTCGCTTTCGGCAATCGCACCGAGATTCTTTTGACCGCGCCGATTTTTATGTTTTTGCTTTTAAGAGAAAATTTTGAACGCACAAATGCTGGAGCAAAACCGACTAAGAACCAAAAGCCGAAAGCCGAAAATCAAACATCCAATACCAAATTGTCAATCGCCAATCGCCGGACGCCAATCGCCAAACTCGCCGCTTTCTGCGCCGTCCCGTTCGTACTCGGCATCGCAACGCTCGTTTATAATTACATTCGTTTTCATTCGTTCACCGATTTCGGCTACGCGCGGATTCCGGGTGTTTTAAGCGAGCCTTGGTATCGGCACGGGATTTTTTCCATTCAGTATATTCCGCTTAATTTTGGGGAGATGCTCGTCACGCCCTGGAAGCGCGTCGCGGGTTTTCCGTATATCACGCCGACCGGTTTCGGCGGCTCGATTCTGTGGAGCAGTCCGTTCATTCTTTTCACGTTGCGGTTCGGAGCGCGAAGAAAAGTTCTCAAATACGCGGCTTGGGGGGCGATAGTGGTTTTGACGTTTATATTATGGACGCACGGAAATCCGGGCGGCTGGCAATTCGCCTACCGTTACGCAATGACTTTGCTGCCGTGGATGTTCATTATACTGCTTGAAAACAGCCCCGAAGAAATTACGCCGCTTGAATGGCTCGCTTACGTCGTCTCGTTCACCGTCAACGCATACGCCACTTATCTTTTCTTCTGGACGAGTTACGTTCAACCGTGAGCCAGCAGCAGAAAGTAGTGGCATTTGGCAGGTAGTCAGTGGAACGGTTAAACTGCTTATTCCTATTGCCAATCGCCGTCGCTTTCTGCTGTTTGCCGAATATGCTTTTAGATTTAACGCCGCTTAAAATCTCGCGTGATTACCGCTATCTTTTTTTTGGTCAACTCGTCTCGTTTTTCGGTTCGATGATGTCGTTCGTCGTCGTGCCGATTCAGATGTATCAATTGACCGAATCAACATTGATGGTCGGTTTAATCGGGTTGGCGGAGTTCGTCCCGATGTTCGTTCTGGCGTTCATCGGCGGCGCGTTGGCGGACGCGGTTGACCGCCGGAAAATGCTGCGCCTGACCGAAGTCGGGCAGACGATTGTGACGGCGATTCTGTTGGGGAATTCTTTATTGCCGCGTCCGCAAATTTGGGTTTTGTTCGTCTGCGTCGGCATTCACGCCGGACTCGCCGGTTTGCAGCGTCCGTCATTTGAAGCGTTGATTCCGCGCATTGTGCCGCTCGAATATATGTCGGCGGTTTCCGCGCTGAATTCGATTCGTTACAACGTCGGCGCGATTCTCAGCCCGATAATCGCCGGTTTTATCATTGCGGGTTTTGGCGCGAGCATCGCTTATGCGATTGACTTAATCACTTTCATCGCGTCGTTGGTGGCGGTTTGGTTGATTAGCGCCGTGCCGCCCGCGCCCGATGCCGACCAGCCGAGTTTTGAATCTATTAAAAAGGGTTTTCGATACGCGATAAGTCGGCAAGAACTTCTCGGAACTTATCTGATTGACATCAACGCAATGCTTTTCGGGATGCCGATTGCGCTTTTTCCCGCCATCGCCGCGACGTATGGCGGCGCGTCGGTCGGTTTTTTATTTTCGGCGATTGCCGTCGGCGCGTTAATCGCCGGTCTCACCTCCGGCTGGGCGAGCCGCATTCACCGGCACGGTTTGGCGATAACCCTAGCAGCGGGTTTGTGGGGCGCGGCGATAATCTTGTTCGGTCTATCGGAAAATCTATGGCTCGCGCTTTTCTTTTTGGGCGCGGCGGGATTTTTCGATATGATTAGCGGTATATTCCGCAGCACTGTTTGGAATCAAACGATTCCGACGCATTTTCGCGGAAGATTAGCCGGAATCGAAATGATAAGCTATCTGACGGGACCGATGCTCGGCAACGCCGAAGCCGGAATTGTCGCGCATTTTTTCAGCGTGAAAACTTCGATAATTTCGGGCGGCGTTTTGACGATTGTCGGCACGATTATTCTGGCATTTCTGCTGCCGAAATTTATCGCTTATGACGGACGCGAAGGTTTGAAACGAAAGGAATTAGAGGAAACCGAAAGAAACAATTTATTAGCGGAAAATTAAAATTATGCCTTTAATTAAAAAAAGACAACTCGAAGTTTGGGCGGCGCTGAGCGGCGAAGAACGCGAGCGGTTTCTCGAATCGCTGCCCGCGACCAAAGAGCAAATCGAAGATTTGTTCGATTATTTAGACCGGCGTTTGCAAGACGAATCGTGCGTTCACAATCTCAGGTTTACGATGCAGTTTTTGATGGAAAGGCGTTTGGATATGCCGAAGGTGATGAGTTGGCTCAACGAAAACGGCGGCTACTGCGACTGCGAAGTTTTGCAGAATATCGAAACGAAATGGTTTGAAGCGTTCGATGAAGAAGTTGCAGACAATATATAAGTGAAATTGGAAACCCAATTTCTTTGTGTAGAGATTTATGAAAATAACTAAGAAATTGGAACTTTGCACTGGCATAGCCACTCCGATAGCAAAGTTTCAATAGATATTTACAAGCTCTAAAGATATTTAAACTTCAATTTGAAAGATAATACAAAGCAACAAACATCATAAAAACTCTAAAATTATTGAAAGCATTCAAGATATTTCACGCCTGCTCCTGTATTAAAAATCACGACCGTTTCATTTTCTCTAACCAAATCCTGCTCAATCATTTGACGCAAAGCCGGCAGACACGCCGCGCCTTCGGGCGCGCAGAACAAACCTTCCGCCGCGCCGATTTCTTTGACGGCGTTGATTAAATCCGCATCGCTGACGGCAACGGCGGTTCCGTTTGATTTTCTCAAAGCGTCCAAAATTAAAAAATCGCCGATGGCTTTCGGAACGCGCAAACCGGATGCAACAGTTGCGGCGTTTGGAAATTCGGCGGCGAAGGTTTCGCCTTCGTGAAACGCTTTGACAATCGGCGCGCAGCCGATTGATTGGACGGAAACCATTCGCGGACGAAAAGAATCAATCCAGCCCATCGCTTCCATTTCGTCAAACGCTTTCCACATTCCGATTAAACCCGTGCCACCGCCGGTCGGATAAAGAATCACGTCGGGCAAAGTCCAATTGAACTGTTCGGCGAGTTCGTAACCCATCGTTTTTTTTCCTTCGACGCGATACGGTTCTTTCAAGGTGGACACGTCAAACCAGCCTTCAGCGTCTTTGCGTTCGGCGACGATTTTTCCGCAATCGGTTATCAAACCGTCAATTAAAGTGACGTTCGCGCCGGTTTGTTCGCATTCGATAATGTTCGCTCGCGGCGTGTCTTTCGGCATAAACAGAAAAGTTTCCATTCCGGCGCGTGAAGCGTAAGCCGCCAGCGCACCCGCCGCGTTTCCCGCCGACGGCGCGGCGACCTTTTTCACGCCTAACTCTTTCGCCATCGAAACCGCCGCCGACATTCCGCGAGCTTTAAAGCTCTGCGTCGGATTTGTGGATTCGTCTTTGATGTAAAGATTCAACTCAATTGGAAGCGCGGCATTTAGACGTTCGGTTTTCAGAAGCGGCGTAAAGCCTTCGCCTAACGAGATAATATTTTCCGCGTTTTCAACCGGCAAAACTTCCGCATAACGCCAGAGATTTTCAGGACGGGTTTTAAACGATTCTTTGGTTAAAGTTTTTGCAGCCTCGTGCAGATCGTAGCGGACGAGAAGCGGTTTTCCGCATTTGACGCAGAGATTTTGCAATCGGTTGGCTTCGTGGTTCGTTTGACAGTTTCCACATTCGAGATGCGTTACATTCATAAATTAAAAGATAGGTGAAATCGAAAAAATTAGCCACAAACAGACACGAAAAATCACGAAATACTAATAATTAGATGATTTTCGAAGTTTTTTTGTGTTTATTCGCAGCTAAAACTACTTTTTCAAAGCGGCTGCAATCCTTTGTAAACATTCGCTGTCAAAACTTTCGAGCCTTCGGCGTTCGGATGGATGCCGTCGCCTTGATTTAGTTTCGGGTCAAGCGCGATGCCGTCCAAAATAAACGGTAGAAACTCAACTTTATACTCGCTTGCCAAATCGGGGAACGCCGTTGTGTATTCGCGTTGATACTGAGCGCCCATTGTCGGCGGCGCGAGCATTCCGCATAACAGAACTTCGACGTTTTTCGCCTGCGCTCGTTTGATAATCGAGGCGAGATTGCTCTTCATTTTCGCCACCGGCAAGCCGCGCAGAAGGTCGTTCGCGCCGAGTTCGAGAACCAGAATCCGTACGTTTTCCTGTTCTAAAACCCAATCAATTCTCTCCAATCCGCCAAGCGAAGTTTCGCCCGAAACACCGGCGTTGATAACTTCGTAATTGTAACCGTCGGCTTTCAGGCGTTCCTGCAAAAGATACGGATACGATTCTTTTTCCGACAAACCGAAACCAGCCGTCAGGCTATCGCCAAAGGCGACGATTTTCGGTTTGTCTGACGTAATCTGCGCCGGCGGCTTTTTCTCGATTCGTTTGTTGGTCTGCTGTTCGGCGGTTGAAACGCCGCACGCCGAAAACACGATGATCATTGAGATAAAACACAAAATTGCTGTTGCTCGAATAAGATGTAACATATTTTGAATGGAAATTTATAAATTTAATCCCTGGTTTTTGATGCATTTTTCGCCGAACTTGTTAGCCGGATTTTGAAAAGTTATCATTAATTTTTGCAAGTCTAGCAATAGATTGTCGAACTTGAAAATGAGTATTGAAACAAATTGGTATGATTACGACGAAGGCTACTCCGTCGGAACGGTCGGTTCGAGCGGCGGCGCAATCGTGCGCGACGAAGAACATAAATCCGGCGCGCGTATTACATTGGAAGAAGAAAGCAGTTTCGCGCCGTTCGCCGTCACCTGCGGAATTTACGGCAGGATGTTTCACACGCGCTATTTCTCGGACGAATCTGAAGCCAATGACGACTATGTCCGGATGAAAAACGAATTAGATGAAATTTTAGAATCAATTCAGGCTGCTGAAGAAGATCAAGACGAAGAAGTCGAAAACGAAATCACGGAAAAAATCGAAATGTTCGTGGAAAAATACCCTTAACTTATGATTGAACTAAACAGCGTGACGAAAGTCGTACGTTCAGGCACGGAAGATTTGACAATTTTAGATGCGGTTTCGATGGTTATTCCAGACGGCGAATTCGTCGCCGTGACGGGCGCGTCGGGCAGCGGAAAATCAACCTTACTCGGTTTGATCGCCGGACTCGACGCGCCGACTTCCGGCGACATTTCAATTGACGGCGACAGCGTGACCGCGATGACGGAAGACGATTTGGCAACGCTCAGAAGCCGGAAAATCGGCTTCATTTTTCAATCGTTTCATTTGATTCCAAGCCTTACGGCATTTGAAAACGTGCTGATTCCGATGGAGATTCTTGGATTAAAAGATGCGAAAAAACGCGCTCAAGAATTATTGATTGACGTTGATTTAACCAATCGCGGACATCATTACCCGACCGAGCTTTCCGGCGGCGAACAGCAGCGCATTGCCATCGCCCGCGCGTTTGCCAATCAGCCAAAAATCCTTCTGGCGGACGAACCGACCGGCAATCTTGATTCGCGCAACGGCTCGCATATTTTCGATTTGATGACCGACTTGCATTCCAAAAATAATGTCACTTTAATTCTGGTCACGCACGATAATTACCTCGCCGAAAAAGCGCAGCGGCAAATCATTTTGAAAGACGGACGAGTTTTGAGCGATAATAGAAATTAAGGGAGAAATAAGGAATGCTTGAAACGATTACGGCGATTGAAGCCAAAGACGAAATTCAAAATTTAATTGACGAAACGGCTGAATCGCACCGCCCGATTTTAATTACGGCGGACAAACACAACGCGGTTTTGCTTTCCGAAGAAGATTGGAACGCGTTGCAGGAAACGCTCTATCTGCTTTCCATTCCGAAAATGCGCGAATCAATCGTTCAGGAAATGAACGCGCCGGACGAGGATTTTTTGAGCGAAGAAGAATTTACAGCCGAAATAGAATCGGATGGGGAAAAGGAAAATTGAATTGGAAATTAATTTTTTCAAAACAAGCGGTGAAAGACGCAAAACGATTGAAAAAAGCTAATCTTTGGAAAAATGCTGAAAGCCTTTTAGATGTCTTGCGCGAAAATCCGTTTCGTAATCCGCCGCCGTATGAAAAACTCGTCGGCGATCTCGAAGGCGTTTATTCGCGTCGAATCAATATTCAACACCGCTTGATTTACCAATCGAACAAAAAGGAAAAAGTCGTTCGCGTGTTGCGAATGTGGACTCACTACGAATGAATTTCATTCTCAATTTAACTGCCCGTGAGATTCGCTCGTCGTGGCGACGGCTTTTGTTTTTCTTTCTCTGCATCGCTATCGGCGTCGGCTCAATCGTCGCGTTGCGTTCTTTGATTCAAAATTTAAACAAAGCAGTTGGCGGCGATGCCCGCGAACTGCTGACCGCCGATTTGGTCGTCAATTCGACGAACGATTTTTCGCCGACTGACATCGAGAAAATCGAAGCGGCAATTGGAGCGTCGAACATCGTCGAAGCCCGCAACGAAGCGATTGAAACTTCGGCGATGGCGCGTCCGGTTGACGCGGCAAATCAAACGTTCAGCTTTGTCGAACTCAAAGGCATCGAGCCGCCGTTTCCGCTCGTCGGGACGTTTACGATGTCCGGCGGCGGGCAGTTTGATTACCGTTTGCTCAAAAATCGCGGCGCGGTCGTCGCTCCGATTCTGCTTGAAAAATTGAATTTGAAAATCGGCGATGTCATCCGCATCGGCGAAGCGGATTTTGAGATTCGCGCCACGTTCGACCGCGAACCGGGCGGCGGCGCGGGCGGTTTTCGGTTGGGCGCCCGCGTCTTTGTCGATAAGAAAGCGTTTGACGAAGCCGGCATCACGCGCAACGGCGGCAGAATCCGCCGCCGGATTCTTTACCGCACTTCGGATAATCCGAACGCGCTTGTAAAAAATTTACGCGACGCGCTCAAAGGCACGACTGTCACCGTGCAGTCTTACCGCGAAACGCAGGAAAACTTAAATGCGCAATTTGAGCGGACGGAAAATTATTTATCTTTGACCGGATTGTTGATTTTGGTTTTGGGCGGTGTCGGCGTGTGGAACGTGGCGCGGGTTTTCGTCGAACAGAAGCGCAAAACCATCGCCGTTTTGAAATGTCTCGGCGCGGGCGGAACGCAGGTGATTACGGTTTACCTGTTGCAGATTTTGACGCTCGGTTTAATCGGCAGCTTGTTCGGCGTGCTGCTGGCGCAAATCTTTTTGTGGTTCGCGCGTTGGCGATTCGCCGACGCTCTGCCCGAAGTGATGAGTTACGCCGTTCATCTTTCGACCGCCTGGCAAGGCGTTCTGCTCGGCGTTTTAATTTCTCTGCTCTTTTCCGCGCTGCCGCTTCTTCAAGTTCGCACGATCAAACCGAATCTGTTGCTGCGCGACGAAGCGGGCGAAAAGATGCGCCGACTTGATTGGACAAAATGGACGTTCGGCGCGGTGTCGCTCGCCGGATTGCTCGGCGTGGCGGCGTGGCAAGCCGGTTCGCTGAAAGTCGGCGCGATTTTTCTCGCCGGTCTCGGCGCGACATCGGCAGTTTTGTATCTTTCCGCAATCGTGCTGACAAAACTTCTGCGCCGCCTCAAAAACTTCGGTTCATTTTCCGTAGCGCAAGCCGTCAATTCGCTGTATCGTCCCGGCAATCAAACGAGAATTATTTTGCTCGCTGTCGGTTTGGGCGCGTTCGTCGTTCTCGCCGTGCAGTCTTTACAAGCGAACCTTATTCGGGAATTCGATTTCACGCGCAACCAGACCTTGCCGAGCTTGTTTTTCATAGACATTCAAAAAAGCCAGATTGATAAATTAAAATCCATCGTCGAAAGCGCGACGAGCGAAGCCGTTCAAATCGTGCCGACGATCAGGGCGCGAATCGCGCTGGTCAACGGCGAGCCGTTCGATTTCGGCAACCGCGAAGTCCGCGAGCGGCAAGGTCAAATCGGGCGCGAATTCGCCGTCACTTATCGCCCGAATCTGGACGAAAACGAGACCGTCGTCGCGGGCGAATGGTGGAACGCGGAAACGAATTCGGAGGAGACTGAAGTTTCTATTGAAGAGGGAATCGCCCGCGCTCTAAACGTCGTCGTCGGCGATTGGGTCACGTTCGACATTTCGGGCAGAAAAATAAACGCCCGCGTCGCCAGCATCCGCAAGCTCGATTTGCGAAACACGCGCACGGCTTTTATCTTTGTCTTTCGTCCGGGAACTTTGGAAAAGGCGCCGCAGACATTCGTCGCCACCGTTTTGAAAAGATTGCCCGAAACCGAACGCGCTCGATTGCAGCGCACGGTAATTGACGAGTTTCCAAACGTCCAAATCTTCGATGTCGCCGAAGTCGTCGCCGCCGTGCAGAAGCTCGTCAACAATTTCGTGCTGGCGATTTCCTTCGTCGGCAGTTTCGTGATTTTAAGTGGAATGTTGATTCTCATCGGCTCAATCGCGCTGACGAAATCGCAGCGAATTTACGAGAACGCGATTCTGAAAACGCTCGGCGCGAAACGCCTGACGCTCGCCGCGATTCTGTTCGCCGAATACGGACTGCTCGGAACGCTGGCGGGAATTATCGGCGCAGGTTTCGCCACGCTTTTGTCGTTCGCCGCATCACGTTACGTTTTTGACATCGAGTGGGAATTCGATGCGAATCTAGCCGTTTTGGGCGTTTTGATAACCGCCGTCTTGGTAATGCTTGTCGGAGCGGTTGCCAGTTTCGACGTGCTGTTTAGAAAACCGCTGGCAATTTTGCGTTCGCAATAGTTTAGATTTATTGCAAAGTACAATTTTTGAATCGGCACATTTTCGGTGGCGACTGAAAACTCGATACGAATCAGAAAATAGCTATTCAAACGCGAATTCTCCGGCTAATTTCCACGGTCCGTTCAGATAATGCCAAAGCTCAATGCCGATGCCCGCGCCGTCTTTGCCCGACCAATCGGCGGACAACTCTTCAAACAGAAAACGAGCCGCTTCGGGCGCGACTTTGTTTTGGATGGTGATATGCGGTTTGAATTTCTGGCGGTCTTGGGCAGTCAGCCATTCGTTCCATTTGTTTTTCAATTCATCGCGCAAACGATTTAATTCCGCTGATTCTATTTCGATTGCCGTGCCGCGTCCTAAAAAACGCCAACGGGAAAAGCGCAGCGGAAAAGTTTTATACCGGCGACGCGCATCATTCAAATCAATTTCGATTTGTTCTCTCCGGCTGCCCGGCAAATTGTGAAACAAAGTGACGTGCGCCGCCAAAAGATTGCGCTCGGCGGGAAAATGTTTTCGACGAAGAGAGTCGAAAAAGCCGAATGATTCGGCATCAAGTTTCAAAGTTAGAATCAGCGGCGCAAATGTCGTCTCTCGATTGTGCATATAAAATTTATCGCTATTTATCAAATTCGTTTCCAGCGTATCAAATACGGGAAACCGAAAGCCAACAATTCAAACGACGTTTGATAAACTAAATTCAGTCTGTAAAAAATATCGAAAAAAGGGAAATTAAATAAAATGAATCTTGAAGGAAAAACCGCATTAATCGTCGGCGCGTCGCGCGGCATCGGATTGGCTTCGGCTGAATTGTTTTCAAAAGCCGGCGCGAACGTCGTCATCAGCGCGCGCAACGAGTCGGCATTGATGGAAGCCGAATATCAATTAAATGCCAACGGCAACGCGGAAGTTCTCGCGCTCGCCGCCGATGCGTCCGTCGAATCGGATGTCGAGGCGTTAATTGACCAATCAATAAAGCGCTTCAATTCGATTGATTACCTCGTCCACGCGGCGGGCGCGGGCATTTTGAAACCGTTCGCCGCATTAACCAACGAAGATTTGGATAATTTACTGACGGCGAACGTGAAAACTGCATTCAATGTTCTGCAAACCGTTCTGCCAAAAATGGCTGAAAACAAATTCGGTCGCGTCGTGGCGATTCCCGGCATTTTAGGCAAAGCACCGATGATGCAAGCCGCCGCCTATTGCGCGGCGAAATACGCGCTGACCGGAATGATCAAATGTCTGGCGCAAGAATACAAACGCTTCGGCATACGTTTTTCGCTGATGCACTTTGGCGGCGTTGATTCAAACTTCTGGGACGACATCACAATGAATGTCCAGCGCGAAAAAATGCTCTCGATTGACGTGGCGGCAAACGCCGTCTTCTTTGCCGCCACGCAAGAGGGCGAAGGCGTGATGGCGGAAATCGTGCTGATGCCGGAAAATCATCAGCTAGTGTAAAAAATCTTTTTGAAAATAGTGGAATAGTTATAAAATACGGCTGAGGATAAAGAATATGAATTGGCAAAATAAAATCGTGTCGGACAAAGATATTTTGCTCGGCAAACCGACCATCAAAGGAACGCGGCTTTCGGTTGAGTTTATTATCGAACGTCTGGCAAGCGGTTGGACGCAAGAGCAGTTACTCGAAAATTATCCGCGCCTGTCGAGCGAAGATTTGCAGGCGGTTTTCGCCTACGTCGCGGATTGTTTCAAAGACGTTTTGATGTATGAATTTCCGGCGGAAACCGTATGAGCAAGTTTTTGGCAAACGAGAACTTTCTGTTTTGGAGAAAAAGATTATGTTGGAAGTTAAAGGAAAAGTTCACAACGGTGCAGTTTTGCCGCTTGAGCCGATTGACGATTCTTACGAAGGGAAACAAGTAATCATCACTCTGGCTGACGAAAAAAAATCGGAAAACAAAGCCGGCTGGGATAGATTGCTAGCGGTTATCGAAGAAAACCAGATTGACGCGGACATTACCGATTTAGCTCATCAGCACGACCATTATTAATATGGCAAACCGAAACGTGAAGATAAAGCCAAACGAGATTTTCTGTTAAAATAAACGCGAGGTCAAAGTTATGCCAAGCACAATTCAAGAAGTTTATCGAGAACACATCTTACCGTTCGATGAAAAGAAACGGCTCAAACTCGCCGCACTTATCATCAACGATATTTCAAATAAACCGGAAACAAACGGTGAGGCAAAAACGGCGGGCGGAATCAGAGAAATGTTCGGCACTTGGAACAGCGGCAATCCGCATTCGTCCGACAACGAGCAAATTGATGCCGATTTAGCGCGCGCATACACTGACACTCACGATAACGAATAAAATGCTGGTTGATACTTCCGGCTTTTTTAGTCTTTACGACGAAGCCGACGAACATCATAAACAGGCGGTTTTGCTTTACGACGCGGCGGCAAAACGTCTGACGACAAATTACGTTTTAGCCGAATATACCGCACTCGCTCACGTTCGCGGCGTGAAATTATCAAATTCAGCCGTCTTATTTTAGACGATAAAGCGGTTGAAATAATTTGGGTTGACGAAACTCTGCACCGCCAAGCCGTCGCGCTGATGCGGGAAAGAGCCGACAAAAATTATTCGCTGTGCGATGCCGCGAGTTTCGTTGTGATGCAGCAGCGCGGAATCGTCGAGTCTTTAACGACCGACAAACATTTTCGTCAGGAAGGTTTTATCAGACTTTTGGAGAAATAAAATTATGCGTCGTTACACATTTTATCTGGCGGTTGCGCTGTATTAAAAGATATGGAACAAAATGATAATGAAGAAAAAGAAATTCCTTTTCGCAAGGTATTCATTTCTTACAGTTGGTCAAATAACGATTACGTTGATAGAGTCCGCGAACTTGCCGAAGAGCTTGCCAGCAATGCAATGGAAGTCGAATTAGATCAATGGTCTTTGAAAGAAGGTGATGACAAGTTTGCTTATATGGAACAGATGGTCAATGACCCGACGATTGATAAAGTTATTATTTTGCTTGATAAAAAATATAAAGAGAAGGCAAATGGTCGAGAAGGTGGCGTAGGAACTGAAACTACCATTATGACACCGAAAGTTTATGATGATGTCGTTGAAAAGCGCGGCAAGCAAAAGTTCATTCCTGTCATAATGGAACGAGATATTGAAACAGGCAAAGAATTCGTTCCGACTTTTCTTGACGGCAGAAAGTATATTGATTTAACTGACGCTGACCATTATTCAGAAAAGTTTGAAGAATTAGTACGTGCAATTCACGACAAACCTCTTTTTATAAAGCCATTACCTGGAAAAGCACCTTCTTATTTATTAGAAGATGCGGGAATAAATTTAGGAACTTCCGGTCGTGCGCGACGATCAATAGAATTCCTGACAAACGATAAACCGCAGGCTTTAAATGCCATCAAAGATTACTTTGCTCTTGTAACTGAAAATTTGAAGATGTTTGATTTTCCGGCGGAAATTCAAAAAATGGCTGATGAAGAAATTGTTGAAAAAATTCAGGAACTAACGCCTTTGCGAGATGAAATTGTTGATGTGTTTTCTGCCATTGCCAAATATCGAGAGGACTCGGCAATTTATGAAGAGATTCATAAATTTTTTGAACAGTTACTGCCGTATTTTGAATATAGAAATGATAGGGATTCAAATCATCAATGGGCGGCTGACCATTACAAATTTTTCGGTTATGAGTTATTTTTATACGCCGTTGCCACTTTGTTGAAATTTAAAAGATTTGAACAACTGAATGAATTAACAGAGCCGAAATATTATTTTTCAGGTTCTCCTTTTTCCAGAAATCAAAATACTCTTTTGTCCTTTGCAAAGTTTAATACATATTCGGAAGCACTAAGAAACTATAATCAAAGGCAATCACGGCAGGCATATTCAATCGAAGCCCGTTTTATGAATAACCGAGCGACCCGAAGTGATATAAAATTTGAGGATTTAATGCAAGCCGATTTTTTGCTCTTTCTCATTTATCAAATTGATGATAAGGAAAATACAAATAATCTTTGGCATTCTTGGTATCCTGCTACTCAGGCATTTGCTGAATATAGACACAATCCCTTTGAAGTATTTTTAAGAAGTCAATCTCGAAAGTTTTTTAATAAATTTAAGTTATGCTTACGAAATATTTCAAAAGAAGAATTGTCTGAATTGATAAATAATATTGAGGAAAAGATGAAGCAAGAGAGTATGCGGAATCGTATATATGCTTCAATGTTCACAAATTTTGAACAAATTGAAACTGCGCCTTAATCAAAAGTTTCCAGAACAAAACTTGGAATAATCTCAATAATTTGTTAGCCTTTAGCTTGCATTCCGACATCAAACACCAAAAATTTTTATTCAGCTTATTGTATTAAAACATTATGTTCAGTGATAATTTCAGACGCGGCGAAGGGAAAGGGAAGGGAAGGACCGGCTCGAAAGCCGCGTCGAAACTTGCCGATATTGGTTGGAAAGCGTTTCAGGCGGTTAATAAAACTTTGCCCGAAGGCGAATCAATTACGCCGAATTGGGCAGCGGAGCCTTTATTAAAATCGTATGAACGCACCGCGCCGCCGCTCGGATTTCCGCGTGAAACCGATTCGCTTTGCCCGACGTGCGTGAAGAATGTTCGCAACGGCGTGATTGATAAAACGATTCCGCTGGAGATTTTGATGAACTCGCATCCGGGCGAAATCAAGGCGCAGATTGTCGAAGAAAACGGGCAAGTCGTGATGCGAAAAACCTGCCCGACGCACGGCGAATTCGTTGATGTGATGGCGACCGACGCGAAGTTTTTGGAACGCATCGAATCCTTGTTTTACGGGCGCGATTTCAAAGCGGCGGAAGACAAGCACGTTCATCATCACGGAACTTCGGATATAAAATTCGGGCGCGGCGCGGTGTTGACCGTTGATTTGACGAACCGCTGCAATATGATGTGCAACCCGTGTTTTATGGACGCGAACCAGGTCGGCTATGTCCATGAGCCGACGTTTGAAGACACGAAACAGATTTTAGACAACGCGATTTCCTTCAAGCCGCGCCGCCAAATCATCATCTTATTTTCGGGCGGCGAACCGACGATTGCGCCGCACTTTTTGGAATCGGTGGCGTATGCGAAAAAGATTGGATTTTACCGCATTTTAGCCGCGACGAACGGCATTCGTTACGCCGAAGACATCGAATTTTGCAAAGCCGCTAAAGAAGCCGGGCAACACGGCGTTTACCTGCAATTTGACGGAACTTCGGAAGAGAAAAACAAACATCGCGGCATCGGAAATCTGTTCGACGTGAAATTAAAAGCAATTGAAAATCTTGCGTCTGTTGGTATCAAAGTTACGCTCGTTACGACGATTGTAAATACAGTCAACAACGACGCAATCGGCGACATCGTGAAATTCGCCGCGCAGAATATTGATAAAGTTCAGACGATTGCTTTTCAGCCGGTTTCTTTTACAGGACGCGACGAAGACGTTTCCGATAAAGACCGCATTCAACAACGCTACACGCTCGCTGGAATGACGCACGATTTGAAAGACCAACTCGACGGAACCTTACAGCCGTTGCGCGATTGGTTTCCGCTTTCGAGTTATTCGGCTTTCACGAGCGTGATGGATATGCTGCAAGGCGCGGACGCTCCGTGGGGCTGGTCGTCGTGCAACTGTCATCCGAACTGCGGGATTTTTACGTTGATTGTTGTTAATAAAAACACGGGCGCGATGACTTCGCTATTCGACTTTTTTAACTACGAACAATTTATGAAAGATGTCGCCACAATCACCGACACGGCGCGCGGCAAAAAGCTGACGATGGCGCAATTGGGAATGGCGATTATGCGTAATTACGACGCAGTGAACGCGCCCGAAGGTTTTCCCGTTTCGCAGATTTTAAATCTTTTCAAACCGTCGTCGGCTGATTCAAATTCAGACCGCAACGATAGAATGAAGGCGCAGCCGAAAAACGAGTCTGAAGATATGTGGCGCGTTCTGTGCGTAGAAGGAATGTGGTTTCAGGATTTGTTCAATTACGATTTTCGCCGTACGGAAATGTGCGTCATTCCATACGGCACGCAGGAAGGCGAGATTTCATTTTGCGCTTACAACACTGGAGTCGGCTGGCGGCAAATCGTCGAAGAAATGAACAAAACCGCCTCGCTTGCCGAATGGTATAAAGAAAACGGACGACACGATGTTTACGCGAAAGGCAAAGCCGTGCCAAATATCTCGAAGACTCGCTCATTGAGTCTGCCGGTGATCGCCAAAGTTTTGCAGGAAGATTTGGACAAACCGGCGGTTACGCCATATTTGGTCGAAGAGGAAGAACACGAAACAGTTGGAGTTTAATTAAAATTACGAGTAAAGGGAGAGATAAAAATTATGCCGGACGAAAGAGATGTCGCACATGACAAAAAAGTATTAGACGAACACAAAGGCGAAAAACTTGAAATTATCGGCGAGCATCCCGAACACGCTCCGCAGCCGGGGAAAAAAACGCCGCAGGAACACATTGATAAGGATGCCATTGACGAGAGCGGCAATCTGATTCACGATGATGGCAAAGACGAAAACGACGCGAAATAGTTTTCATATCACATGAAAAAAAGCGATGGGTTTGGCAAAACTCATCGCTTTTTTGTTTGATAAAATCCTCTCTGATTAATGTAAGAAGTTTTCCCAAACCGGCTTCCACCTCTGCTCCCAAACGCACACGCATCAATATAAAAAACTCGGACGAAACCCAGACAGATTGCAATTGAATCTATTTGATTTCGAGGCTAGTTTCGTAAGAATCATCGACAAGTTTTGTTCTTGAAAACTGAAAAATAACGAGCCTCAAAAAAAAACTTGTAATTCTCTAAGAAAAAAGATAGAGTGTCTGACGTTTTCATTAAATTTTTCCAGAAAGGAGGTTTCTGCTAGTAAAGAAGCATTCCTATTTTCTTTTACGTCTTCTTTTTGGGCGGAGCGAGTTTTAATCGCCATACGCCGTTTCAAATTATATTGACGGCTAAATCAAAACCGACCTGAATCGAAATTCCACTCTGCGCGAAACGCTTGATCCCAAGATAAATTTACCGTCTTTTTGGGCAAATTGTTCATTTTTTACACCGCTGCCTAAAGGCAGTAACTTCCCGGTATTTTTCTCCATTATAAAAATCTGAGGTGAACAAAACATGGAAAATAACACAAATGGTAAAAAACCCGAAATGGTTGATTGGTATAACCCTTCGCAGCTTTTGAATACGGCGGTTAAAACTGCTATTTCAACAGTTATCGGCGAAAACGCCGACCCGAGATTGGTAACCGCCGCCGTGACCGACGGCGGATTTTTCGATTACTCGCACGCTTTCAACGGGAACGGAGATTTTGAAAAATCGGAAAAGCAAAGAGATGAAATCTGGATTGATTATGTTTCCGATGTCGGCGACGGTTGGAATCCGACCTACTCGGTCGCTTATTCGCTGGCGCAGCAGACGATTAGGGTTTCCAAAAAAACAGAGTCTCTTCAGCGCGGGGAAATCTTAATTTTCGGCGGCGACGCGGTATATCCGACCGCGAATGACGAAGAATACGGCAAACGATTCGTCGAGCCTTACAAAATGGCTTTTAATGCCGTCCGGAACGGTAATGGGACCAACCTGAACAATCCTGATTTGAAGCAAGTCCCGCACGTTTTCGCACTGCCGGGCAATCACGATTGGTATGACAGTTTGGTAGCGTTTCAAAAAATATTCTGCACTCGTATTTTTAATGATCGAATCTTTGCCGGAGGTTGGCAAACTCGCCAGAAGAGAAGCTATTTCGCGCTCAAACTTCCGCAGAAATGGTGGCTTTTGGGTGTAGATTTACAGCTCTCTCACAACATTGACGTCAGGCAGCTGCAATATTTTGAATCGGCTATCAAGGAAATGGAACCGGGCGGCAAGGTCATTCTATGCGTTCCCGAACCTTATTGGGTGAAGGCGATAAAATATCAGAGTTTAACTAAAGTGTTTGAAGAAAAAGAGGAAAGTATTGAAAAACTCGAAGAACTTATTCGAGAAAAACACCCCGAAAACCCTGTCGAAATAAAACTTTATATAGCGGGCGACCTGCATCATTACCGCCGCTTTGAATCGCAGGACGACGACCGTATTCAGAAAATTACGGCGGGCGGCGGCGGCGCGTTTTTGCATCCGACGCACGATTTTGATTTTAAAAACAATCGGAGACGCAAAAAGAATCAGGCAAGAACTTTTGCTTTGAGAAAGAACTATCCGGCAGCGAGAGATTCGAGAAAAATGGATTGGAAAAATCTCTACGGCTTTATTTTCAAAAGCCCGGCTTTCGGAATTCTGACTGCTGTTTTGTATCCGCTGCTCGCCTTGCTGATCCGCGGCGAGGTCAGTGTCAATGATAATTTTTCTAATTCTTTTTGGACGGAGGCTTCTAAAGCGACCGTCAACCGTTTTATCGAAGAACCTCTGGCGTTAATCGTCGTGGTATTGATGCTGATGGGATTGGTGTTTTTTACCGATTCAAATTCCACGATCTATCGAAGAATTGCCGGAACGATTCACGGGTTGACGCATTTGGGCGCGATTTTCGTTTTGGGTTGGCTGGGTTATGTTCTGAGTTTCTGGCTTCGCGCAAAATACAATTTGACAGGACCGACAGCCATTAATCTCGTTTGGTTTGGTTCGGTTTTAGCAGTTTGCAGTTTGGGCGGATACATTATCGGTCCAATCATAATGGGCGTTTATTTATTCGTTTCGCTCCATATTTTCGGCAGACACGATAACGAGGCTTTTTCCGCGCTGAAGATCGAGGATTACAAAAACTTCGTGCGTCTGCATATCGGCAGAGACGGCAAACTTTCGATTTATCCATTAAAGATCGAAAGAGTCGAACGCGAATGGATTCACGAAGAGAGAAACGGAAAGAGCAGTTACAAGCCTAAAAATGGATTAAAGCCTGAACTGATTGAACAGATTGAGCCGATTGGCTGATTAAATTGATTAGCTCAACCGGCACTATTTGTCGGACGCTTTCGGCGGCAAAATATAAATCGCATAAGTTAAGCCATTAAAGAGGAGATGCAAAATGTTTCCGATAGTTTTAGCGCACGGCATTGCGCGTTTTGACGTTTTAAGAGAAAAGCTCGACGAAAGATTGGGCTTGCCCGACAATGCGCTCGAAGATGAGTTTCAGTATTTCAAAAATATCAGAACATATCTCGGTAAAAACGGTTTCCCGTCGGTTTTAAACACCAATGTAAATTTTGCGGGTTCGGTCAAGTTGCGAGCCGAACAGCTCAAAAATCGAGTTGATGAAATTATCGCGGAAGCGGGCGCGGGTAAAGTTCATATCATCGCGCACAGTATGGGCGGATTGGATGCGCGGAGAATGATTGTTGATTTGGATATGGCGGAAAAAGTTGCCAGTTTGACAACCATCGGCACGCCGCATCGCGGAACGATTCTCGCCGACCACGTTATCGGTCAGGGCGGAGGTTTGTGGATAGACATTCTGCGAAAAGCCGTTTCGCTTGATTTAGATGGATTTAGAGATTTAACCGTCGCAGCTTGTGAAGCGTTTAATCTGCGGGCGGAAAACGACGAAGCGAAAAACGACGTTTTCTATCAAACTTATTCGAGCTTTGAAGAATTCAACGATATGTTTTTGCCGCTCATTCCGGCTTGGGTTTTTATACGCAACAACGAAGGGCGCAATGACGGGCTTGTTCCATTCAAATTGCAGCAGTGGAAAAGCGAATTGACGGCTGACGACGGAACGCGAAAAACTATCGTTCAAAAAGAATTTCCGTTTCCGGCAGACCATCTGAATCAAGTCGGCTGGTGGGATTTAGCGGAAGCCGTCAACCCGTTTCTCGGCGGCAGTTTGATTCGTCAAAAGATAGATTATGAACGGAAAATAAAGAATATTTATTTGGAAATAGCCAGAGATTTGCAAACTATTCCAACCGACTAAATCGAATCAGTGAGAATGAATCAATGAAATCACGAAGTTATCTTTACGGCGGATTCGCCACCACGCTAAACATCATAGTCAACGCTTTAACTTTCGGACGATTTCTTTGGCTCGAGGGCAGAGTTCGCGGCGGGCGTTTTAAAAATTGGGCGCGGCAATTCGGCTATCGTCCCGCCAATTTTTTGCAGCCGACGACCGAAGATGAAATAGTTAATCTCGTTAGAAGCTCACAAAAAATTCGTTTGTTCGGTTCGGGACATTCTTTTAACGCCGGCGTTGTCACGGAAGGCACGCTCGTTTCGCTCGACAAATATTCGGGGCTAATTTGGAAAGATTTGAAAAATAAGCAAATCGCCGTCAAAGGCGGAACGCGTATCCGCGATGTCGTCAGAATTCTTTTGGAAAACGGGCTTGCTTTCGCAGCGTTACCTTCGCACGACGCGCAGAGCATTGCGGGAATTCTTTCGACCGACGTTCACGGCACGGGACGAGATTGGGGTTTTGTCAGCGAAACGATTGTCAGTCTGAAAATAATTGACGGCAGAGGCGACATTCACGAATGCCAGCCAACGGATGACATTTTCAAAGCGGCGGTCGGCGGAATCGGCGCGGTCGGCATTATCTCGGAAGTCGTCGTTCAGGCGGTTGACCGTTTCGATGTCGAGCAAAAATTTGAATTGGCTGAACTTTCCTTCGTCGAAAATAATCTCGAAAGGCTTTTGCAGGCGAACGACCATCTCAGTCTTTATCTATTTCCGTTCGCCGAAAAATGCCAAATCAGCACCTGGAATCGGACAGATAGACCGAAATCTTTTTTGGGTCCGCTGCGCGAGTTCATCGCTATTTCGTTCGACGCGCTGACATCGGCTTGGTTCGGCAATTTGATGGCTTACACCGGAATCTTGCCGAAACTTTCCAACTGGGCTTACGGTTTCAAACGCGGCACAAATTTGGTGTTGGAAAGCAACAAGGCTTTTAACCGCACAATTTACCATCTGCATCAGGAATTGGAATTCACCGTTCCTTTTGAGCAAACCTGGGAAATGTGCCGACGCTTTCTCGAACTTTACGAAACGATGTATTCAAAAGAGATGCCGTATGGGTTGATCGAAATCAGATTCACTCCCGCGGGACACGACCGGACTTTCATCGGCGCAGGACGAATGCGCCGCTCGACTTGGATTGATTTAATTTGCAACGATTCGCACGGTTTTGACAAATACTACGCCGCTGCCGAAGAAGTTGTTAAAGAAATCGGGGCGCGTCCTCATCTCGGAAAATACTGTGAAAGTTTGGGCAAAAAACATCTGAACAATGTTCACGGGGATAGCTTTGAAAGATTTCTGGAACTGATGCGCGAACACAACCCCGAAAATAAATTTGCCAACGAATTTACGCAAAGATTGTTTAGAGATTGAGTAGGAAAATACGAAATCATGCGAGTAAAACACAAGAACAATTTGTGACTTTCGGCAGTTAAATTTTTCCGTTTTGAATCGTGCGCGAAGCGATTTTTCCGAGCGCGTTGACGAACGAATCGAACGTCGCAAAGCGTTTGTCTTCAGTAAAACCTTTCACGAAACGCGCGTAAATTTGCTGCGCTATGACGGCGAGTTTGAACGTGCCGAAGACGTAATAAAAAAGAATGTCGGAAACTTGCTTGCCGGACTTTTTCTCATACATTTCAACTAATTCGCGGCGCGAAATATTCTCCATTAAAACGCGCGGATTGAACGGCATATTCAAAAGATGCGCGCCGGATTCTTTCGACATCCAGTAAGCCAAACTTGAACCCAAATCCATCAAAGGCTCGCCGATAGTCGTCATTTCCCAATCGAGAACGGCGACGATTTCGGTCAAGTTTTCGGGGTTGAGCATCACGTTGTCGAATTTATAATCGTTGTGAATCAAAGCCGCGCCGCCAGACGCGGGAATGTTTTGGTTGAGCCATTCGATTGCCGTTTCCAGTTCGGCGTGTTCGTCGGTTTTCGCATTGTAATAGCGTTTCGTCCAGCCTTCGACTTGCCTTCGGGCGTAACCTTCGGGTTTGCCCAAATCGCCGAGTCCGATTTTTTGATAATTAAGCGAATGAAGTTCGACCAGATTTTCGATGAATGATTCGCAAACTTTTCTTTGCAATTCTTTCGAGTTTTCTAAAATTTCCGGCGACACGCCGCGAATAATCAAACCGTTGCGGCGTTCCATTAAATAAAATTCCGAACCGATAATCGTTTCATCAGCGCAGTAAATCAGAGGCTTGGGCGCAGGCTGGTAAACCGCCGAGAGTTTCGATAAAACACCGAACTCGCGCTTCATATCGTGCGCCGATACAACCGTATTGCCGAATGGCGGACGGCGCAGAACGAATTCCTGCCTGTCCATTTTTATCAGGTAAGTTAAATTGGAACTGCCCGACGGAAACTGTAAAACCTCGATTTCACCGGGCGCGTTTGAAAACCGCTCACCTAAAAACTCGCGCAGATTCGCTTCGTTTAACTCTTCGCCTTGCCTTATTTTTTCTGTGTCGCGGCTCATAAAATTCGCGTGCTTTGAAATTTGTTATTTGGAGAAGGCGTTTTTATGACGGCGTTCGGACGATTGACAAACTACGCGAGCGTTTTAATCTTCGATCAAATACGTCTGAACAACGGCGAGAAAACAGCCTGAAGCCGAAACTTAAAACGCTGGTGCGTGTTCATCGCAAAACTCACTGATTAACTGCCGTCTGTTTTGTTTCCTTGAGCAATTTTTCAATCATGTCCTGGAGATTCTCGCTTTCTTCGGCGCCTGCCCCGATGCCGATGTAGCGAATCACGCCGCTGCGGTCGAGCAGAACAGTCGTCGGATAAGCGTTGATGTCGTATTTGGCGTTGTCTTCGCCGCGCTTGGAAACAGCAAAACCGTATGGCAATTTGTGTTTTTTTCTGAATTCGCCCAAAAACTCAGTTTCTTGGAGCGGTGTCATTTTTTTGCCGTCCGCTTCGCCGTAAAATTGCGTTACGCCGACGATGGTAAATCCTTCGGGACTGTATTTTTTATGCCACTCGCGCAGACGCGGAAATGTCGAAATGCACGGTCCGCACCACGTTGCCCAAAAATCGAGCAGCACGACCTTGCCGCGCATCGAGTCGAGCGTGGCGGCTTCCTGTCCGAGCCATTCTTCGATTGTCAGTTCAGGTGCGACATCGGCTGTTTTATAGGATTCAACCTTTTGCATCAATTTCTTTTCAGAGAAACCGCTGCCGCTGACTACGGTCATCACTTTTCGGTAAAGTTTCGCCGATGGAATCGTAAACGACAAGGCGCGTCCTTCGGCTAAAACACCGAGGGCTTGGTCTGTGTTTTTGGCTTTGCGATAACTCAAAGCCAAAATTTCGACGAGATTGCCGTATAACTCCATTTTCGCGCGGCGTTCCGCCAAAGTTTTGGCTTCGAGTGCTTTCAAATCATCAAACGCGCTTTGCCCGTACTTGATGGCTTCGTCGTATTTACCGTCTTTGTAAAAAGAAACCGCCAAACTGTATTCAATCGCGGGACGCTGATTCGGCATACGAGGTTCACCTTTCAGCCAAGCCTGAAAAGTTTGTTCGGCATCGGCAAATTGTTTTTGTTTAGCGGCGAGAACAACGATGTAGCTGCGAGCGGATTGAATTGCATCGCTTTTTGTCTCCGGCGGATACGCGGCGAGAAATCTTTTCATCGCTTCGATTGTTTTCACGTCGTTTTCCGCAAGACTGTAGAGTGAGCCGAGATAATAGAAATCTACACCCTTCAAATCATTTCGCGCCGCGACTTCCGCCGCATATTTCTTAGCGAGAGATTTTTGCTCTTGCAGTAAACTTTCTCTCGTTTCGGCGTTAACCCTTTTGCCCTCACTGATCATTTCTTTGGATTTTACTTTAACGTATTCCGACGCTTCATTGTGAAGTTCCGCTGCGGAACGATTTTGAGATCGCGCGGTAGTCGCTGAAACCGCCATAACCAAACTTAAAGTGATTAAACCAAATACCAAGCGCGCGTTCGCTTTTTTTAATTTCATAAATTTTCTCCGAATTTATTATTTATCTTTTTATCGAAATTTCACGTTCCGGGTTATATGCTTTTTGCCAAGACCGTTTCCGCTCAAAACAGCTTACTTTGATTTATTTATTTTGACGAGAAAAATAATAGGATTTTGTAATTAAAAATACTGTTTTATTTAAAGAGAAAATTTAACCAGAGCAGATTTCTATGATAATCTGTGGCTAAAATTATGAACTTCGATTATTCAACGAAAACGCGCGAACTGCAAAGCAAACTGGGTAAATTCATGGATGAAAACATTTATCCGAATGAAAAACCCTTTGACGAGGAAACGAATTCGGGCGACCGTTGGCAGCCGTCCGAACTGATTGAAAAATTAAAAGAAAAAGCTAAAGCAGCGGGTTTGTGGAATTTGTTTTTGCCGGAGATTTCCGGTTTGTCGAATCTCGAATACGCGCCGCTCGCCGAAATGATGGGCAGAGTTGTCTGGTCGTCGGAAGTTTTTAATTGCTCGGCGCCCGACACTGGCAATATGGAAGTTTTGGAACGATACGGAAGCGACGCGCAAAAGGAAGAATGGTTAAAGCCGCTGCTCGACGGCGAAATCCGCTCGTGCTTTGCGATGACCGAGCCGGACGTTGCTTCGTCGGACGCGACAAACATTAGCTCGTCAATAATACGCGACGGCGATGATTACGTTTTGAATGGACGCAAATGGTGGTCAACCGGCGGCGGCGACGCGCGTTGCAAACTGGCGATTTTTATGGGAAAGACCGACGAAACGGCGGCAAAACATTTGCAGCAGTCAATGATTTTAGTTCCGATGGACACGGACGGCGTGGAAGTCGAACGAATTTTGAATGTTTTCGGTTACGACGACGCGCCGAACGGACACGCGGAAATTTCTTTTACTGATGTGCGCGTTTCTGTGTCGAATCTTTTGCTCGGCGAAGGCCGCGGTTTTGAAATCGCGCAGGGTCGCTTAGGTCCCGGCAGAGTTCATCATTGTATGCGGATGATCGGAACTGCCGAACGCGCTCTTGAATTGATGAAGAATCGCGCCCAAGAACGCGAAACTTTCGGCAAGAAACTTAGCGAACAGGGCGTTATCAGACAATGGATCGCCGAATCGAGAATGGAAATCGAGCAAGCCAGACTGCTTGTTTTAAGAACCGCCTGGATGATGGATGAAGTCGGCAATAAAGAAGCCAGAAAAGAAATCGCCATGATCAAAGCCGTCGTGCCGCAGATGGCTCTAAAAATTATTGACCGCGCGATTCAAACACATGGCGGCGGCGGCGTTTGTCAAGATTTCCCGCTCGCCAATTTTTGGATTTACGCCAGAACTCTGCGTCTCGCCGACGGTCCCGACGAAGTGCATCTGGAATCGGTAGCGAAAATGGAGTTGAAGAAGTGAATATCAGAAAAGTTGATTTGGTTGATGCCGCGCAAATCGCCGACATTTACAATTATTACATTTTAAACACCCATCATACGTTTGAAACCGAACCGTTGAGCGCGGAAGAAATGCAAGAACGTATTGCCGAGACGAGCGAAAGTTATCCGTATTTAGTCGCTGAATATGAAGGCGTGATTCAGGGTTACGTTTATGCCGCGCAATTTAAACTGCGACAGGCATATAAACACTCGGTCGAGGTTTCGATTTATGTCAGAAATCAAGCGAAACAGAAGGGAATCGGCTCTGAACTCTATAATAAATTTCTCGAAGAACTCGCCGAAACCGACGTTCACGCAATTATGGCGGGAATTTCACTGCCGAACGAACCGAGCGTTCGATTCCACGAAAAATTAGGCTTTGAAAAAGTCGCGCATTTCAGGGAAGTCGGCTATAAATTGGGCAGATGGGTTGACGTTGGTTTTTGGGAAATGCTTAATAGATTTTAATGTCGAAACAGATTATTCACTTCGCTCACGCCAACGGTTTTCCCGCTAAAACTTATAATAAACTTTTCTCATATCTTGAGAGCGATTTTGAAATCGGTTATATCGAACGTCACGCGCATAATCCGAAGTTTCCCGTAACTGACGGTTGGGAACGACTGCGTGATGAATTGCGCGATGAAATTGAGAAACGCTACACGCAAAGAATTATCGGCATCGGACATTCGCTCGGCGGAATTTTGCATTTTCTCGTCGCGGTCGAAAAGCCGGAACTTTATGAAGCGATTATTTTGCTTGACGCGCCGATCATCAGCCGCTTGAGCAGCGGCGGCGTTAGAATCTTAAAAACGCTCGATTTGCTCGACCGGTTTTCGCCGTCGCAAATAACCCGCTTTCGGCGTAATCTTTGGCGATCGAAAGATGAAGTATTTGAACATTTTCAGCAGAAAGAAAAATTCGCGGCTTTTGATGAAGATGTTTTGCGCAATTATTCAGAACATGGAACATTTAAAACCGAAAGAGGTTACGAACTATTTTTTAAGCCATCAATCGAAGCGAAAATTTATCGTACGCTGCCGCATAATTTGCCGAAATTTCGCGGCAAATTAAAAGTTCCCGCTGCATATATCGGCGGAACCGATTCGCAGGAAGCGAGATTGGCGCGGCTTTCCTTTATGCGGAAACATTTTCCTTTCGAGTTTTATTTTCTCGACGGCTCACATCTTTTCCCCCTTGAAAAACCGCAGAAAACGGCGGAGATGATAAGGACGGTTTTTCGCCACTTATCTCAATAAATAATACTCTTCCAAATGGTTTGTTCGGTCAGACTGAACGGGCATCCAATCACTTTGAAAAATAATCTATCAGTATGCGTTAAACAATACAAAAAATTGTTGACAATCTTTTGTAAGTGATGTAATTTTAATTTTGTGATGACGCGAGCAAGCGTCATTTCCTATCGCCACCAGAAAGCGAAGTTTTCATAAATCAAGAATTTATAATTGCCTTTAACCAAAAACAAAAACGAATACGGAATTACGGCTCTGCAAACACAGTTCGTCCTATCTAAAAGCGTCCTGACTTGTGCTGTCTAATATAACAACGGTGGCAAAAATCCCTCCAGGTTGCCGGAAATCCGATTCGTTTGAGATATGAAAAATCGCGCATTGCTTAAATTACAGTTTGGCTCATAAAAGCCTGAAGGAGCGTATAAAAAATGCGATTCGGTAAAAAGAAAACGATTGCCGGTTTAGATGTCGGTTCGAGTTCGATAAAAATAGTCGAACTTGACGGCAAAATGAACAACCTGAGCCTGGTCGGTTTGGGTTACGAAAATTTGCCCGACGACACTATCGTTGACGGGCAGATTATGGAATTGAACGTCGTCTCAACCGTGATTAACAATATCTGCGATAATCATCAGATAACCACCAATCAAGTTGTCACCGGCGTGAGCGGTCACTCGGTAATTATCAAAAATATCGTTCTGCCGCCAATGAGTCAGGAAGAACTCGAAGAGTCAATTGACTGGCACGCCGAAGAACATATCCCATACGATTTGGCGGATGTCAGTCTCGATTATCAAGTGACGGCGGAAAATGCCGAGTCTAAATCGGTTTTGATCGCTGCCTGCAAACGCGAGCGGATTGACAATATCAAACAGGCGATTCAGCTCGCGGGCAAAACGCCGGTCGTGATTGATGTTGATACTTTCGCTCTGCAAAATTGCTACGAAGTTAATTACCAGCCGGACGATTCACAAGTCGTGACGCTTCTCAATATTGGCGCGTCAACGATGAACGTTAACATAGTGCGAGGCGCACGGTCACTCTTCACGCGGGATATTACAGTCGGCGGCAGTCAATTCACGAATGTTTTACAACGCAACTTAGGACTCAGCTTTCAGCAAGCCGAATCCGTCAAACGCGGCCTGTTTGACGGAGCCGAAGGCATTGAGGAAAAATCCATCGTGCCGCTTATTAATGACGTAACGGAAATCGTGGCGATGGAAATTCAAAAAACTTTTGATTTCTACCGCGCCACTACCGAAGACAGCGGCGAAGTCGTCGTGCAGAAAATTTTAATTTCTGGCGGCGGCTCGAAACTCGCCGGACTCGCCGAAGAATTATCTAAACGCCTTGAATTGCCAGTCGAAGTGCTTGACCCGTTTCGCAATATCAAAGTGGACACGCGCAAATTCGACCCGGATTATTTAAGCGAAATTATGCCTGAAATGGCGGTTGCCGTCGGTCTGGCATTGAGAGGAGTGGAACTCAGATGATTAAGATAAATCTTTTAGATTCGGTAACGGAAAGACAAGCGGGAACGGCGGTCGTCGTCGAGCGCAAAATTGCCAGCCCGGCTTCGCGGCTGCTTCTGATGACGATGGCAGTAGTGTTTATGCTGACAGCGGTTATTGGCTGGGATGTTATCAGCACCCAGATGGCGAAAGCCGAAGCCGAACGTCAGCTCGAAGAACAAAAACGGGTTGCCGTTGAAATGGAAGCCATGATGAAGGAAATGAAGGAGCTTGAGGCAAAAATCCAAAACATTGACACGCGTATTGTCGCTATCAAGAAACTTCGGGATTCGCAAGCGGGACCTTCCGCCGTTTTAGAAGCGATGCGCGAACGGATTTCGATGGTGCCGGGAGTTTATCTCGCATCGGTCGAACAGACCGGCGAGCAACTGACTATCAAAGGCGATTCGCCTGATGAATCGGCAGTCACGCAGTTCGGACGCAGTTTAGAATTTTCGGGCGGACTTTTCACCAATCTCAATATCGAAACGCAAAGAAAGGAAAAACCGAACCAAGCACCGCCGCCGCCAAATGCTGCGGAAGCTCCGCCGAGACAAGAAATTGTCGGCTTTACGATTCGCTGCGCTTACACGCCTTCCAAAGCACAAAACTCGCAAAATACCGCGACGACCGCCGGCAATATGATGCAGCCGCAACAACAGCCGGGAGCCAACACCGTGCAGGGCGCAATCAAACAGCAATTGCCGAAAATGGCGACGCAATCCGACGGAACCACGTTGCCCCAAGTTGCTAAAAACTAATCACTATTTATCGAAGCTAGTTAGAAAAGCTAAAAGGAAACCGAAATGTTAGAAAAAATAAAAGCTCAACCCTGGCACATCCAGCTGATAATTTTAGTCGGCATCGCGTCCTTGCTTTACTTGACGGTTTGGTATTTCGTGACCAGCGAAACGCGTGTCGAGATTCAAAACCTGAACGATCAGGTTGCGCAATTAACCGCTAAAAACGAAGCGGCAAAAGTCGCTACCCAACGCATCAATGAATTTCGTTCGCTTTATGCCAGCAAATCAATGGAATACGACGAATTGAAAGTTCTGCTGCCTGAAGAACGCGAAATTACCAATGTGCTGCAAGGTTTGCAGGACACAGCGGGCGAGAGTCGCCTGATTGTCAGCCGCTTCAGCCCGCGCGAGGACGTGCTGCAAGATTCGATGATGGCAAAGCCGGTAGAGATTGAGGTGGACAGCAATTTTAACAATCTCCGAGCCTTCTTCGATAAAATGGCGAAACTGCAGCGCATCGTTTCGATTACCGATTTCAAATTAAATCAGTTGGACAAACAATCCGCTGACCGAACCTTACACGCGCAGTTTTTGTTGACGGCTTATTACGCCGCACCGGAAAACCTGGCTGCCGCCGCTTTACCGCCGGGCGCGCCGGTTCCTCCCGGAACGACTCCGCCCGTAGCGGTTGCGCCGCCGAGTGCGCCGCCGTTGAAATAAAGTTTGTCCGACAATCATTTGAAATCAATGCACAAGAGAAAAGCTATGAAGAAATCGAAAATTACACGCCTTTTGAGTTTGAGTTTAGCTTGCGCCGGATTTGCGCTGGTAAGCGGAGATTACACATCGGTCAATGCCCAAAGTCGCGACCCGTTTGATAAACCCGCCTGGTCAAAACCGCGCACTGTCGGCTCGCCGACGAGTTCCGGGCTGACGAAATCGGGCAAACCGAAACCCGCTGGTCCGCCGCCGGTGATGGTCGTCACCGCGCCGCCGATTGAAAGCCGCATCTCATATTATAAAAATCTGCGTGAATCCGCAGCGGCGAGCGGTTTGGATATTCCGAAAGTAACGAGCGTTTTGACTTTGGAGGAAATGTCGGTTATCGGCATTTTCCGCACGCCGCGCGGTTATGCGGCGATGGTCGAAGCCAAACCGATTAAACTTTCCTACACGATTTATCCGGGCGAGAAATTCTTTGACGGGCAGCTCGTGGCGATTGAAGAAAACCGGCTCGTTTTTCGCAAAGTGACGAAGATGAGCAACAATAAATTCGTCGCGTCGGTCGAAAACAAAACTCTTCGTCAATACTCTGTTGAGCAGGAAGTGCAAGGCACCGCGCCCGTTCAGCCGACGGTAAAAACCGAAGAACCGACCCAAACCGCACTGGCTCCAAAAGAAGCGCAGCCGATTCCTCTCGCGCCGACGGTAATCATTTCTCCGGTTGACGAAATGAACCGGCAGTCAGCCGAACCGTCCGTCAAAACGGTCAAAGAAAAGCCCGGCAAAAAAGCGAAAAAGTCCGTCAAGGTCGCCAAAAGTCAAAATTAGAAATTTTGAAAGTAAAAAGTAAAAAGTTAAATCTGATTGAGCGTATTTTTCTTGAGCCTCAGAAACAAAACTTTTCTTTCACCAAACTTCGCGCCAAGCCGTCGGCAAATCCAGCAGCGCAGTCGTTTCCCAAAGGCTGCGCCGCCAATTCAACGAAAAATTATATTACACAAATCTCTTCAAAAAAGGAGATTGATTTACAACGGAGGAAACATGGATTCTCTAAAAAATTTAAGCGGCTATGGCAAACGCGCCATTTTCGCTTTAATGATTATCAGTTCTTTAGCCTTGATGTCGGTGGCGCAAACCGTCGAACCGCAGCAGCAAGGCAAACGCTTCGGCGATCCGGGATTCGTCGGCGAGCCGATAAATCTGAACGTCGTCAACGCCGACATTCGGGATATTCTGAATTACATCACCGAACAATACGGCATCAACTTCGTGATTGATAAATCGGTGAAAGCCGTTCCGGTCACAATCAACGTCAGCAACGTTCCCTGGAACATCGCGCTCGAATCGGTTTTGCGTTCGCAGGAACTCGGCGTGCAGGTCAACGGCACGATTCTTCGCGTCGCCGAGCAGAAATTCCTCGCTGACGAACAAGCAATCACTCAAAGAATCAGAGAAAGTCAACTCGATACGTCGCCGCTTTACACGGAGTTTATCCGTCTGAATTACGCGCGCGCTTCGGGAACTTTGAACGGCGACGCGGGCGGCGCGGGAGCGTTTACCTCCGGGGTCACCAGTAGCAGCTCGAACGCGGGAAGCGTCAGCAACAGTTCCGGTTCAGACCAAGGAATTTTGGGAATCATCCAACGCCGTCTGTCCAGACGCGGCGCGGTTGAAGTTGACGGGCGCAGCAACACTTTAATTATTACCGACGTTCGTGAAAACATTGACGCGGTTCGCCAACTCGTCACCTTGCTCGACCAACCCGAACCGCAAGTCGAAATCGAAGCCCGCATCGTGATTGCCACGCGCAACTTCAGCCGCGATTTAGGCGTGCAGCTTGCCGCGCTCGTGATCGGTAACGGTCGAGCCGGATCGTTCTCGACTCTTCCGGGAAGTCAGACTACCGGCGGCACGACCGGCGGAAATACAACCGGATTAGTGCCGAATGGTATTCCGAACGGTATCGGAAGGCAACCGAATAACAGTCTGGTATCTTCGATTCCGAACACGGTTATCGGTCTGACAACCGGCATTTTCGGATCGGCGCAAATCAGTGCTTTGATTACGGCGGGAGAAGCGACAGGACAGGCGAAAACCATCGCCACGCCGCGCATTACGACTCTGAATAATCGTCCAGCGCAAATCGAAAGCGGTTCGCAGATTCCGGTAACGACCATTCAACCGGGCGCAGCCGGCGGGGTCGCCATCGCCACGACCGAATACGTTTCGGTTCCGTTGCGGCTGGCGGTTACGCCGCAAATTACCGATGTCGGCACGGTTCTCCTGAACGTCGTCGCGGAAAACAGCACGGCGGTCACGGCGGGCGGTTTCGCTCCGGCAATCAGTACGCAGAGAATGCAGACGCAGGTAATGGTGCCGGACGGCGGCACGACCGTCGTCGGCGGCGCGCTGCTCGACAGCGAACGCGAAAGCCAAGATCGCACGCCGGGATTGTCGCGTGTTCCGCTGCTCGGCAATTTGTTCAAACGCAAAGGCGTTTTCCGCGATTCGACCGAACTTTTATTCTTCATCACGCCGCGCATCTACCGACCGGACTACGAAGGAAATATAACATCGGGCAAAATCAGCGACGGCACTCGCTCGACGACGATTCTTCAACCGGTGCCGCTCGGCAATCCGGCTTCCAACTCGGTCGTTCCGACCAACACGATTCCGAGTAATCAACAATCGCCGAATGTTCCGGTTCAGCCGGTTCAGCAAACGCAGCCGAATGTCCAACCGCAGACGGTTCCGGGAAATATCAACCGACCTTAATTTATGATTCGATATTTGAAGTTCGCGCCTCGACGCGTGTATATCGGAAACAGAAACAAACGAAAAGGACGGACTTCAAAATTTGAAATCTTTCAAATATGAATTGGTGATATGAAAAGCGATACTTAGGTTTCCTCCAATTTTTCCCGTCAAACGATTATGTTGTTTGACGGGAATTTTATCTTTAAGCAAATCTGAAATTTACAAATTTGACAGCAATCTCTAAAACTTTCGGCGCGATAAACTTTCTGATTAAATAACCTCCACACAAAAAACCGCCAAAATTCTCCTTGAAACAACGAATAAACAATATTTTTTATGAAAAAACTAAGTTATTCAATCTATGGTGAAGTAGAGATTTTCTCCGTTCTGTTTTTCAAATAAGAAAATGAAAGTTTTTACTGAAAAAAAATAACAAAAGGACAAAAGGGATTTGGCTTGCCGGAACTTATCATCGCGCTGCTGGTGCTAGAGCCTGTTATGAACTTCTGATTCTAAAAATGCGATTTTATGGGCATATTACGATGCTTAGACAAATTACCTTGAGTATGGTTACCGCCAAATGACGGCAACGCGCCAATAAATAGCGGTAAATGTTGCTCACAGCACAATATGTTGAAAAAGTAGTTCATAAC